>Ga0222712_10006932_pt1 | contig 11084 bp, 35 predicted proteins | sample C33_657DmetaG_FD_165043 | JGI IMG/M metagenome (GOLD analysis project Ga0222712, IMG submission 165043) | Estuarine water microbial communities from San Francisco Bay, California, United States - C33_657D | ecosystem: Environmental > Aquatic > Marine > Unclassified | place: USA: California... | reverse complement strand
TAGGCATTGAGAAGCCACCATAGTGATGGAGCACCAGTTGGGCCAGTGGCTGTTGGAGTGGCAGTATGATGATTCATTACACCATAAAGACCTCCACCATCATAGTTCCAAGGTCTACCATTCGTCTTCCATCCGTCAGCAAGTCTGAGCGGAACACCGTGATCACGAATAGCATCTGCTACTTGTTGTGGGGTTGGATTAGTAATTCCCATTAGTCTTCATCCTTTGTCTTGTCTTCATCCCATAGGTCTTCACTAGGTGACCAATCTGCTGGTGGTACTTTGTATTCAGCGTCAACATCAGCAGCGTCCCATAGACCGTTCTTTCTTCCTGAAAATCTTTTAAGTCTATTAATCATTTCTTCTTAAGTCCAAATCTTGTATCTGTCTTATCAAGAGCAGTGATGATCAATGGTAGCACAGAAGCAATTGCGGTGGCTAACCATGTTCTAAGATCAGTAGCATCTACAGAAAACACATCTGCTCCATCAGCAAGGAATAGTCCTAGCACAACAGTAACAAATGTCTTAACATATGACTTGAGTGCTTGTCCCCAAGTTGTGTCGTTTAACCAATTCATAACGATTTCTCCTTTTCTGTTGCATCCATAACAAATGCCCATTATACTCTTATATATATTTATATATATTAAAGATTATATATATATTAAATACTCATACTATCTAATATATAGATATAAGTATACTTTCTTATATAATAAAATCATACACGACAGGAGTTCCCAAATTTTTACAGAAGTTCTAGATAAAGGATATGTTCGTTTAGTTAATAACATGGGTTCTGATCTTGATGTTGTTAATGCTGCTAGAGTCTCTTATGACAAGTCTGTAGACTCTCTTGATATTAAAGACCAACGCCTCATTGAGTTTCTAATTAAACATAAGCATGATTCTACTTTGAGACACTGTGTTATGACTTTTGAAGTATATGCACCTCTGATGGTAGCACGCCAATGGTATAAACATGCTGTTGCTTCTACTTATCTTGATGACCAAAATGGATGGAATGAGTCGTCGCGCCGTTACGTTACAGAAGAACCCGAATTTTATTTGCCAACCGAATGGAGAGCCGCGCCCGAAAATAAGAAGCAAGGCTCTGGAGATATTCTTCCTTCTAACCAATCGGCTTTGCTCACCAGTCTGCTGACACAGCATGTGGAGGACTCTGTAGCACGCTATGAGCAACTTTTACAAATGGGGGTGGCACCCGAACAGGCCAGAATTTTTCTACCCGCCTACGGCCTTTATATCCGCTGGCGCTGGACGGTAAGCCTGAATGCTGTATTGCATTTCTGTTCTCTACGGGTGCATGAGACTGCTCAGTCTGAGATAATGCAGTATGCGACGGCGGTTGAAGAAATGGTCCACAGACTCTATCCAAGCACATACAGTGCATACAAACAACATAGGATGCATACATGAATGAAGAATCAGTAAACGATATCAATGACAATACAGGTGTAGTGAACTTTATTATGCTAGCCAGAATATACGATATGCTATGTCTTATTGCTGATGGAGTAGGCAAAGGTGAAGACGCAGTGCGTCTGATCAATTTGCATCAATCAGGTGAACTGATGTGTCCACCGCCTGCTCTCGCAGTCGATGACCAAGGAGATGAAGAAAGTGAACCATCTTAAAGTTGAAATAGCGTTATTCAAAATTAAACAAGGCTGTCTTAAATGTGGATACAACAAGAACTCCAAAGCCCTACAGTTCGCTCATCGTGACTCAGAAACGAAATATCGTGACAAGAATGGAAAAGTAGTTCATCCAGCCGATATGATCAAAGGAAAACACCGCCCACGCTACGGCAAAGACACCATATGGGCAGAAATCGCAAAATGTGACATTCTCTGTGCAAACTGCCACGCCGAACAAACGTTCTCCTAGCCGTCGTTACTTGACCGTTATAATAAACACTCCGTTACATAATCGTTACATTCAATTTGACAAAAATGTGAATAATATTTTAATTTGTATAATACACATTTTTAGACCGCATTATGCGGATTCATTAGTGCGCACATTGTGGTGTACCTCACACAAAAAAGTCTTGAAAAAGGCCCGTTTGGGCTTGCGCATGTCAGACCTAGGGTATAGAGTACCTATATAAGAGCAAGACAGACAGAAAGGCAAGAAAATGTTCGTAGTCAGAGTGTCAGAGTGGTTGGATGATGTGGCATTGTTCGATGCCCGCGAGGATGCTGACCGCCTTGTGCGGGATATGCAGGAGGCTGCACAACTGTGGCAGGAGTGGGCAGACTCTGACTCTGAGTCTGACTTCGCTCCCCCCGCACACTTGGGGGATGTGGACCCAGACTCACGGGGCTATGTCGTGGAAGTGGATGACTCATATGAGTTGTTCTACTTTGACTGAGATGTGGCATAAGTCACAATCCCACAACTGAATAATCGGGGGGTGAATGTCAGACCCCCATGATAGGCTCTAGACATAGAGCAAGACAGAGAAAGGCAAGAAAATGAAGGTCAAGGGTACCAAGACAGTCCTGAAGCGTGGCGCGTGGCGTACGCTCAACACCTACACCTGCACGGGGTGTGGGCATAGTGCAGCCTTCGGATACATCTACCCTGACTTTTGGTCAGAGCCTTGCAGAATCTGCGGAGAGTGACACCATGAATACCTGCCAGAATTGCGGCACTAGCATTAGCGCATCGCGTGCAGTGTGCCCACCCTGTCTTAGTCGGGCAAAGAACAACGTCTACACCTACGGTATCGGAGGAAAGCGATGATCTATCTACAGGCTATCGGTATCGGGCTTATTATCTTCGGCCTCCCGTCCCTTGCAATGCTTGGCATCTATGGACTCATGGCTCATATCTCGCAGGTGCGAGAGGATCGCCGCCAACTGCGACAGTTGCGAGAGTATCGCTACAACATGCGAGAGCGTGAGCGTGCAGAGCGTGCAGCACTATGGCACGCTAATGCAGCAGAGTGGGGAGCGTGAAAAGCCTTTAGTACCAAGGCTTTTGAGACCAGGCAAAAAACCCTTATATACCAAGGGTTTTCGGCCCGGGCCGGCCCGGGATCGAGCATTTGTCAAGTCCTTACGAATGTGTTATGAATCACAGAAAAAGAACACGAAAAGTCTTGATATAGGCTTGTGGTTGTCAGTCCCCCATGATAGAGTCGTGCTAACGAAAGGATGAGGAAATGATCAAGTGTTTCGAGTGCGATGAGACCGCCACCTTCATGGTGTTCGGTTGCTGCGAGTACCCCCGCGATGCGATGTGCGATGAACACGCATATGCAGCGGTGTCCGAGGACTGGGGTCGCGCTACCTCATCCTGCGTGCCCACTGAGGCAGAGCCAATGTCCGAGTGGCTAGCCCGAAAGGGCTAGTCAATGTCAGCCCCCCATGATCTAATAGACCTAACAACGACGAAAGAGGAACCCATGAGCATCGAAATCTCCCGTGAGGATATCGTCAACATCCTTGACGTTATCGACTTCCACATCATGGTCGATGCCGACCTGCGCGAGCAGTTTGAGGATGCACTGCCCGCGCTTGCACGTCTCTCCGTCGCTCTTGACAACGCACTCTAGAAAGGCAACACCATGCGCGACTATCAAATCGTTGCACTCATCATGATCGGCGCGAGTCTTATCTCGCTTGCATGGTATGCGCTGAAAAGCCTTGATACATAAGGCTTTTGGGGTGCGCTGAAAACCCGCGTGGTTAGTGGGTTTTTGGCCGGGCCGGCCCGGGAATCTGGATTTGTCAAGTTACGATGGCATACGAAAAACCCTTGAAAACACTGGGTTTTTGGACCCTATGCGCTGAAAACCCTTGGTATATAAGAACTTTTTCAATGATAACAATTCGATAACATCGATGTGATGTAGCCCACATCTGCAAACGGTTGTATATGACCGCATATCGGTAACCGAGTGGCTGAATGTCAGAGGTCCATGATAGCCTGGGGGCATAGAAAGAAAGGCAAGAAAATGTGCAAGAATCAGATTCATCAGATCGGGATGGCGCGTCCGTCCTTCCGCCTCGTCCGTCGCGGCGGTCGTGTCCAACCAGAGTCGATCCAATGGGTGAGTGTCATCACCTCGGGCGGTGTCGCTATCGAGCGCCACACTGTCTACCCGATGCCCGAGCATCTGCGCAGTGATCGACCCGCTGTCGATATCTGACCCCGTTGTCAGACCCCCATGCTAGACTGATTCTACAAGCAAACGAAAGGCAAGACATGAGCATCCAATACCGCACCCGCGAGGTCTACTGCTACAAGTGTGGCAGGGATGAGACAGGCGACATTGTGGAGAACGCCTACGGGTATGACCATATCAAGTGCCACGGTTGCAAGTGGACCGCCACCTACCCCCAAGCATAAGGAAAGAAACATGATCGAATCTGTCTCGCGTGTCGTCAGCGACTTTGCACTAAATGCCCCGTCAATCTTTGAGACTCCTGTCATGGGTCGAAACTTTGTCGAAACGCTTTGGATGCAAAAGCGCACCATCGACCATCCGTCAGGAATCATCGTGCAGATAACGCACATCGACTCTGGCGAGTCAATCTATCTACGCCATAATGAAATGATGACATGGCTACAGCCTGAGGACATGAATAGCCCAAGCGTGCAAGCCGAAATCATCACCGCAATCGCTGCAAAGGAGAACAACTAATGATCGTCACCGCCGTTACTCACAACGACCGCCCGCATGTCGTGGCGCGTACTGCAATCAATCACCCGCACGCCGATGAAGTTTCGGTAGTGATGGGAAGCGGTGCATATGCAGACTTCCCGCGCACTGTCGAACTCGCATTCTTCAAGGGTGGCAAGTGGGTCACCTATGAAATGGACGAACTCGCAAAGTATTGTGACAAGACTCCCGACTTTCCTGTCTATGCTCGCGTTCCTCTGCTAGACTTTGCAAAGTTTCTTCAATCGTGGACGGAGAATGACGATGAGTAATCCACTCAACTACAAGCGGCACGACGGTTACCGATTCCACTGGAACGGATCAAAGACCGTAAACATCTACAACGCTACCGACCGCGAAGTCGATGTGTTCTCACTTGACTATGGCAAGGACTACACCATGCGCGAAGTCGTGCGCATGTGCGATGAGTGGGAGGTGTGCGCATGATGATTCTGTTTATCGTTGTGGCATCGTTGTTCCTAGGCGGAGTGCTGTTCACGGCACGCGAAAAGCCTTGATACATAAGGCTTTTTGCCAGGTCGAAAATCCTTTAGTACCAAGGGTTTTCGACCCGTTCCCGGGCCGGCCCGGAACTAGGCCAATGTCAAGTCTTACGAGTGTGATCTTTACGACACTGAATATATCCGCATATCGGACACCGATTAGGTGAATGTCAGAGGTTCATGCTAGGCTCGTCTCATGACGAACTGCGAGAAGTGCAATCAGCCCAAGCCCCTGCTGGGTAATGGCAGGTGCGTGTCCTGCCATATGATCTATCGAAGCGTCGTCGGTATCCGAAGGGGGCAGTAATGACCAGCATCTATCGCCAGCGCGATATCAAGTGCGACCGCTGTCTGCACTATGAGACAGCCAACATCGTTGAGAACGTGTATGGCTATGACCATTGCAAGTGCCTCAACTGCGGGTGGGTTTCGACTCACCCTCAGCGCTGACTGTCAGACCTCTAGGCTAGGATGATCACATGAAGTTTCTTGTTCGCAGTGCAGATGCAATCTTTGCCGTCTATGAGACGCTGACCGCCGCCGAGCGGTACTACATGATCTGTCAGTGCTACACTAATCCATCTATCTATATCGCAAAGGAAGGAAACTAATATGTGGCAGGATAAGGCAGCGTGCCTTGACGCAGACTCGTCCCTGTTCCTCACGGGAGTAACGTCCCGCGTGAACAAGGCTAAGGCAATCTGCGCAACGTGTCCCGTTATTGACGACTGTCTCGCGTTCGCACTCGCGGCACAAGACACCGAGCCTCACGTCTATGGTGGACTGACAGGCGATGAGCGTGCGCCACTCATCGCAGAAATGCAGGCAATCGCAATCGCAGAAATGGAGTACGCAAATGGTGCATGACGTTCGTTGCCCCGCCCATGAGGTTGAGAAGTGGGCAAACGTGGAAAAGTGTGGGCCTTGCGACTGGCTCGCATGGCAGGACGCGAAAAGCCTTACTACATAAGGGTTTTTCGAGTGCCCCGAAAGTCCTTGCTACATAAGGGTTTTCGGGGCCGGGCCGGCCCGGGCAAGCCACATTGTCAAGCCTATTACGATGTGATTATGATCACACTCAAATATTCACGGAAACTGTCGTCAATGTCAGACCCATGCGCTAGTCTTATCACATGACAAATCAGACAAGCAAGGATGTTCGCGTTTCCACTACCTGCATCGCGTGCGATGTGGACGCTGTTATTACCGTGCCCTATGACGCACTTGTGGCACGCTATGAGGGTGCGCTTATGCAGGATGCGTTCCCGTTCCTCTCTCCTGAGATTCGGGAGTTCTTCTTTGGTATCCGCATGTGCCCGCTTTGCTGGGACAAGACTTTCGCGGAAGGTGAGTGACATGAGCGGAATGTCGAACCTCTACACTGACCTAGAGCAGACCGCGCTTGACTTTGGCCTAACGCCTACCGAAGAAGTAATCGACGCTCTACTGCAAGCCTATCAAATAGGGTGGGCCGATGGTACTCGCAACCTGTCAGACCTATATGCTAAGGTGAAGCCATGAATCATATCGACGCAATCATCAACCGTATCGCCACCGAGTTTGGTATCAGTCAAAGCGACTGGTACATGATCGATGCCCTCAAGTCTGCATGGGAAGAGGGATTCGAAGAAGGTCTAATGTCAGCCCGTCATGATAAGGTGAACCCATGAGCAACCGAACGAACCACCGCCGAGGCGCAGACGCACAGCGTCGTGTGCTGGAGATTCGCAAGTCATCGGCAGCAATGCCGCATCGCAACAAGTCCAAGTATACGCGCAAGACCAAGCACAAGGGAGTTTCGTGGTGAAAACTTTCATCATCCATACGGGCACAGGCACAATCCTTGACGCAGACGATGACGTTATCGTCCTGCGCGTACCTGATTGTTTCATCGTAGACCTTGACATGGAGGATGAGTTTCTAGACCATGCCTTCACTCATGGTGTCAATATCAAGCACGTTCTGAAGGGATACTGATGGGCGAGTTTATGCTGTTCGTCATTCTGCTATTCGCAGGCGCGTTGGCCCTTGGCTATCTTCTTGGAAAGGCATTGGAGAAACGTATTGACAAATAGCCCGAGGCCGGGCCGGCCCGGGCAGCCACAATTGTCAAGTCTTACGAAAGTGATTATGATCACACCAAAATGTTACTGGAATCTATTAGATATCCTTGCCCATTGTCAGCCCCATAGTGTAGAGTCTTACCTATGACAACGCAGACGATTGACACCGCCCACCTGACCGCCACTCACGTTGACACGTTCCGCAGTATCGTGCTCACCGCATCGCTCGCACAGTGTGAGCAAGCCTCTATCTGGTATCGTGACGCAGAGGAGGTTGCCGAGGAGGTTGCGCGTAACCTTGGAACGTCCCTTGACGTTGGCGCATCCATTGTCGCCGCATTCTCGCCGCGTGAGCGTTGGTCTACCAATGTCTCCAAGGCTATCGCATTCTCACTTGGACACAAGCCCGCAGGCTTGCAGAATAATCTGCGCATGGCCGAGGCATCGCTCTCGCTGTCGTTCGATGCTCTCAAGGGTCTCAAGACTAACGCATTCGCACGCGCTATCGCGGGCGATACTGACGCGGTTGTCATCGACGTTTGGATGTGCCGCGCCGCAATGCTTGACACCGATTCGCCCAACGTGGGACAATATCGTATGCTCTCCGATGCTATCCGCATCGTTGCGCGTGAGTTTGGTCTGACACCACGAACGGTGCAGGCTCTCATCTGGATCATCGTGCGAGGAGGTGCGTCGTGATTACCGTTAGCATGGAGTATCACAGCGAGCATGGCCCTAGTAAGTTTCGGGAGTCGTTCCTCACTTCTAGGGATGCCCTAGCATATATCGGCGGATACATTGGGGCACATCCGATCAATATTGATAGTTTCACTGTCGAAGGGAATGAAGGGCATGAGTAAGAGTTTCGAGTTTTTCGAGCATCTGACAGGCATGGCACTGGACCCGAAGCATCATTGTAAGCACTGCGAAGATTGGAGCGAATAATGAATACCGTAACGCTAACCCGCTCGGAATGGGAATGGATAGAGTTCCTTGTCACTGAGGATGCGCACGCGGGCGGGCTACTCTCAAAGGCACTTCTTCCGCAGATCCTAGACCAACTAGACCGACAGGAGTACTGACATGGCAACGCATCAGATTATCGTGTCATTCACGATGGATGAAATGGACGGCACGCCCGTACAGTCTGCGGAAATTCTAGAGTCACTTATCCTAGAGTCAATAGGTGAATGCAACATCATTGACTTCTGGGATGTAGAGTCATTGGTCGATGCCTAATGCAGATACTAATCTGTATCATGCTAAGTCTAGTCATTGCAGGAATGGCGTGGGGCTACAGAAAGTAGCCCCGCGTCAAACTTGACAGCAGCCCGAGGCCGGGCCGGCCCGGGCAAACTAAACAATCAACCATTACGAATGTGATTACGGTCACAGGAAATATGTCATGGAAATCCTTGTGAATGTCATACCCATACTGTAGAGTTTACCTATAACAACAACTAAGGAGTGAATATGATCAAGGTCGGAGAGTCCTTCTACACCGCGAAGTCTGGCGAGTTTGTCACCGCCATTGACGAGCCTGAGCCGCGTGGCAATGGCAACTACAGCGTCCTTGTTCGGAAGGCTGACGGTTCTGTCCGATACACGACTGTAAGTTCTTGACAGTCGTTCCAAACCTCACTACACTAGTAACACCTAACCAATCAGGAGGAAATATGTCGAAGCGTATCAACAAGTCCACCGCTCCCGTCTACCGCTACTTGGAGACGTGGGACACCCGCTACGGTAAGTCGCAGCGTATCGTCACCCGTGACGGCAACGGGAAGTTCTTGGACACCGTGTCCCTGTCGGGCCTGCTCAATGCCCCCAACTACAAGGGCAAGCGGTAAGGCTGAGCGAGCCTATAAACGCTAGATATCATTCTCTGAATAGTCTAAACTAGCCTCAGAGACTAGCGGCGGCTATGATATCGAAGTCCTGAGCATGACTAGAAACTGCTCACACTTCAATCTAGGAGACATCATGAGAGTCACACTCTATGACATTCTGAAAATCCAATATATCGAATTGGAAAAGGCCCATGAGAGATTGCTGAAGGAGTGTGGCAAATATGAAGACTGAATGGCATGGCAGGGATGAACTGCTGGAGGATTTTGAAGTCGAAGGCTTTGCCCTTGGCCTTTGTGTCGTTACCCGCAAGGCAGACGGCGTGCGGGGGACTCTTGATTTCACCCATGACCCCCGTGTATACTCTAACTTCCAGCCAGCATAAGGAGCAAACATGAATACATATGCAATCGTTCTCGTTCTAGAGGATTTGGAAGAGTATGAGGGTGATCCGATGGATTGGAATTGGTCAGAACTTCTTGATACTCCAGCCTCAGGATATGTTGCAGGATGCACAAAGATCGCTGCACATCCCACACCTGCACAAGTCGAATGGCTTGGTCAGAACGTGAACGAATTTATCTCTAATCTGAAAGAAGAGTGCGGAGAGTAGCACTTAGCCCCGATGGTGGAATAGGCAGACACGCTTGACTCAAAATCAAGTTCCATATTGGAGTGCGGGTTCAAGTCCCGCTTGGGGCACAATAGCAAGGTCCAGCCGGGCCGGCCCGGGCAACTCTATTTGTCAATAGTTACGAAGGTGATTACGATCACACAAAAGTTTCCCGAAATCTCTTTAGATTGTCAGCCCCCTCATGTAGAGTAGTACTACCGACGAACAAGGAGTGAAAATGAGCAACTACCTTCCTAACCCGCCTGAGGTCATCGACCTCGCTAAGCCTGAGACTGATGCCGAGAAGTTGTGGCGTGAGCAGGGTGGTTTAGATCATAAGTTTGCCTACCGCCTTTCAGATGGTAGCATCACGACGGGTACTGTGAACTACTACGAGTTTCTTCGTGAAATCAACAATGATCGTGGCCTCAAGATCGAGCGCCTTGAGCAGATGCTGACAGAAGCAATGCGCAATGGTGAGGATTCTGTCGATGTGGAAGATATTGCTAATCTGTTTGGTATCTCGCTTGAGCGTCAAGTGTCTTTCGATGTCATGGTTCGCTTCACGGGCACGCTTACCATTCCGTTCTCTGAGGATATCGAAATGGCCCTTGAGGACATGACCTATGACATGTCCACTAACTATGGCACTGGTGGGATGACTCTTGACTACTTGGACTGCGACGTTCAGTCTGTGGACTGGAGCGACAACTAGTCATTGTCAGTGGGTCATGCTACAATTGCCTGATAACACAATAGAGGACTTGGTGGTCTTACACTAGGTAAGAGCAGGCTTGGGACATTATCAAGTAGGAAGAGTGTTACCTTAGCCTATCCTGCCGCCACCATAAACTTAGGGATATGCGACCGCCAATGGCATCGACTCGCTTCCCTAATGTGTATGGGATGTAGAGCAGGAAACTAATCTAGATAAGTCCTGAGTCATGCAGAATGGCCTCCCATACACCAAGCCCCCATCGTCTAATGGCTAGGATACATCCCTTTCAAGGATGTGAAGAGGGATCGAAACCCTCTGGGGGTACGTTGAGTAGGACACGTTATTGGGCGCTGCGGGAAGACTGATCACCAAACCGTATACCGCAAAGAGGTCCACCTACTCACACTTGCGTCTGTAGAGGAGCGGAGTCCTCGCTACCCTGTCACGGTAGAAATCGCGGGTTCGAATCCCGTCAGATGCGCGGTATGGGTTGTTCCGCCTACCTAGTCCATATTGGTGAAAACACACGGAACACTTGGAACGTGGCGCAATGGCAGCGCAATCGGCTGTTAACCGATGGGTTGAAGGTTCGAATCCTTCCGTTCCAGCCATGCCTCTTTAACTCAGTTGGTAGAGTGTCGC
>Ga0222712_10006930_pt1 | contig 11087 bp, 9 predicted proteins | sample C33_657DmetaG_FD_165043 | JGI IMG/M metagenome (GOLD analysis project Ga0222712, IMG submission 165043) | Estuarine water microbial communities from San Francisco Bay, California, United States - C33_657D | ecosystem: Environmental > Aquatic > Marine > Unclassified | place: USA: California... | reverse complement strand
ATTTAGTTCGACGGTTTGACCGTTCCATTTGGCGGTCAGGGCATTTTGGGCGAGTCCGCGGCTAATGGATTCGGCCACCTGCATCGCGGTGGTTCCTGCGGAATACGAACGGACGGAGCCGTCGGGAAGGGTAATGTCAATCATGGCTTCGCTACAAGTGAAGAAGGCCCAAAGGTAGGTCGGGTCCGTATCTTTGCCGGCCATGACGCACGACGAAATTTTGGCGGTTTTGAACGGCCGCTGCGCGGGAACGCTGATGGAGACCTTGGGCATCGAATACACGGCGATGACGGCGGATTCGCTTACGGCGCGCATGCCGGTTACGCCCGGTCACCTGCAGCCGGTGGGCCTACTTCACGGCGGAGCCACGGTGGCCCTCGCCGAGACGGTGGGCAGCGCCGCATCCCAAATCTTTTTGGACGATCCGAACGGGTACGTCGCCGTCGGACTCGAAATCGCGGCCAACCACGTTCGGAGTGCGCGGAACGGATTCGTGCACGGAACCGCGACCTTTTTGCATCGGGGGCGCACGACCCATGTACTTGAAATTCGCGTGGTGGACGATGCCGGCAAGCTGATTTCGTTCGTGAAAATGACCAACGCGATTGTGCCGCGCGAACACAAAGAGCACTCGTGAACGGACTGGCCTGGATTCGCGAAGCCGGTCAGGAGGCCCAGGCCTGGGAACTTGTTCCGTCGCCTCAGGGTTCCTTTGGCGTTGTACCCTTTCGGGGTGCGGTTCAGCGTTTTGATCCGGTCGATCGCGGACGCGGCGCCTTAGGGCGTACCTGGATGGCAGAGGCCCTCGGACGCGTCGCGCTGCCGGCCATTCACCCCGTGGATTCCCATGCCGCTGCCGACTACGTTCAGCTGGTGGAGCACGCACGCCAGGCCTGCGCCGACGGAGTGCTTGAAAAGGTGGTGCTTTCGCGCCGCAAGGCCTACCACCGAAGCCGCGTGCAGCCCTGGGAGGCTTTTGAGCGCCTGTCGGATGCCTACCCGAACGCCACCGTGTTTTTGATTCAGACACCCGGCGCATCGCTGTGGATGGGCGCCACCCCCGAATGTCTTACCGAGGTCGTGGGTTCATCGGTGCGGACCATGTCGCTGGCCGGCACCCGCTTGCGGGGCAGTCAGGGCACTTGGGGACTCAAGGAGCGCGAGGAGCAGCACGTCGTCACCAAGGACATCGTGCAAATGCTGCAGGCTTTGGGCGTTGAATCGGTCCAGGTTGAAGGCCCCAGCGTGCTGGAGGCGGGGCCCGTTGAGCACCTTTGCAGCCACATCGAAGGCCGTTCAGCCGGCTTGAGTGCTTGGGACATCGCCGGAGCATTGCACCCCACGCCGGCCGTCGGGGGGCTTCCGCGGGCGCAGGCGCACGCCTTCATTCGGCGCCACGAGGGCTACGACCGCCGCAACTACGCGGGCTATTTCGGCTGGACGGCGGCGAATCGCTCCATTTTCTACGTGACGCTGCGCTGCGTAGAATGGGGTTCCGACGGGCTTCTGGGCTACGCGGGCGGTGGAATTACGGCGAAATCCGATCCCGTGGGCGAATGGGCCGAAACGGAGCAAAAACTTCAAACGCTCGAAAACGTTTTACTCGGGTGACGCGGACTTCGGCTCAGGAACTGGCGGCGGCCCTCAAGGGCCGTTTGGCGCAGCGTGCCTGGTCGGCGTGGGTGGCCTCGCCGGGAAGCCGCTGCGCGCCCTTGGTACTGGCCTTTCGGGAGCTCGACGCGCCGTCGCAGGTAGTGCTCGACGAGCGGAGTGCGGCGCATTGGGCGCTGGGTGCGGCCGTTGCGTCCGGTAAGCCGGCCTTTGCGGTCTGCACCAGCGGCACGGCAGCCCTGAACTATGGCCCGGCCGTGGCCGAGGCCTTTTACCAACAGGTTCCGCTGCTCGTGATCACGGCCGATCGACCTGCAGACCTCATCGATAACGGCCACGGGCAGAGCATCCGCCAAACGCGGATTTTTGACGACCACCTTGTGGCCAAGGGCCTGCTCGACGATCGGCAGTCCCTGGAATGGAACCTTGGCGTCCTCGACGAGGCCTTAGCGGGTTTGGCCTACGGGCCGGTTCACCTGAACGTGCCCTTGGCCGAGCCGCTGTACGCCGCAATTCCGCCGCACCCCTCTGCGCCGTGGCAGTCCGAGCCGCGATCCGCCCCCAAATTGTCGCTGCCCGATTTTGTTTGCTCGGCCCAAAATCCGCTGCTGGTCGTGGGGCAGTGGAACCCCTCGTGGGGCGATGCCGAGCCGGCGGTGCGCCAACTGGCCCAAAAAGGCTGGGCCGTGGCCGCGGAACCGCTGAGCCAACTCCCCAGCGATGCCGCCGAGCACCTCGAAGACACGGTGGGCGGTTCGATGCCCGACGTCGTCGTTACGGTCGGCGGAGCCTGGGTGGCCAAGAAGGCCAAACAGGCCCTCCAAGGCCTGCCCCACTGGGCTATCGGCCCGCGGAATCCCTTGCCCGACATGTTTGGCAACCTTCGGGCGCGCAGCTTGGCCGAGCCCATGGAAGCGCTTCAAGCGCTTGCCGAGCTGGCTCCCGATTTGGGGCGTTCCTGGACGCCGCGCAGTGCGCCCGCCCCGGCGCTCGACGGATGGCACGACCTTGCCCTGCACCGGGCGCTGGCCGAAGCGCTGCAGCCCGGTTGGGACGTGCACTGGGCCAATTCGACCCCCGTTCGCTACGCCAATTTCCTTTGGGGCCAGCATGCGTTTGGCCGCGGGATCCGGCACTTCAGCAACCGGGGTGCCAGCGGCATCGACGGCATGACGTCCACCGCGTTGGGGGCGGCCTGGGTTTCGAAGCGACCGACCGTGCTCGTGACGGGCGAACTTGGATTCCTGTACGACGGCGGTGCGGGCATTGCCTACGAGGCGCTTCCTTCCCTGAAGGTGCTCGTTATCAACAACCAAGGAGGTCAAATTTTTCAGTGGCTCGACGGGCCGCGCGCGAGCGGGCTCCTCGATCGCCACTTTGCCTTCCGCCACGCGCGCTCCGTCCGCTTCGCGGCCGAAAACCAAGGATTTACCTACCGCACGGCGAACAACCTGGACGAATTCCGCACCCAATTGCCGGCGTTTTTAAACGATTCCGCTCCGGCGGTGTTCGAAGTATATACCGACCCCGACGCGTCGGAACGTGCCTGGAAGGGCCGTTTTGGCGCCTAATTTTGACCCCATTATGGCACAGCGCACTTGGACCCCGATCAAGGAATACTCCGACATCAAATTCGAATTCTTCGAAGGCATCGCGAAGATTACCATCAACCGCCCGCAGGTCTACAACGCCTTTCGGCCGGAGACCAACATTCAAATGATTGAAGCGTTTGACGTCTGCCGCGAGCGCAGCGACATCCGCGTCGTGGTCCTCACGGGCGAAGGCGAAAAGGCATTCTGCAGCGGCGGCGACCAGAACGTCAAAGGGGTAGGGGGGTACGTCGGTGAAGACGGCGTTCCGCGCCTCAACGTGCTCGACCTTCACAAGCGAATCCGCGAGATTCCGAAGCCGGTGGTAGCCATGGTCAACGGCTACGCCATTGGCGGAGGTCACGTGCTCCACGTGGTCTGCGACCTGACGGTGGCCAGCGAAAACGCCAAGTTTGGCCAGACCGGCCCCAAAGTAGGCAGCTTTGACGCGGGTTTTGGCTCGAGCTACCTCGCCCGCCACGTGGGCCAAAAGAAGGCTCGTGAGATCTGGTTTTTGTGCCAGCAGTATACCGCCCAAGAAGCCTTTGACATGGGCATGGTAAACAAAGTGGTTCCGCTCGCCGAACTCGAAGACACGGTGGTGGAATGGTGCCAAATCATGATGATGCGTTCGCCCATGGCCCTGCGCATGATCAAGCGAGGACTCAACGCCGAGCTCGACGGACAGCGCGGACTCATGGAATTCGCCGGCGACGCCACCCTCATGTACTACCTGATGGAGGAAGCGCAGGAGGGCAAAAAGGCCTTCTTGGAGAAGCGCAACCCCGACTTCGGCAAGTTTCCCATCTTCCCCTGATGAAGGCCTGGATTGGCGCGCTGCGTCCGCGGACCCTTCCGTTGGCCCTCGCGACCATTGCGCTGGGTACCTTGCTCGCGGCCGACCGCGGCTACTTCGACGGCGTGCTGCTGGCGCTGACGGCGCTGACTGCTACGGCCTACCAAATTCTTTCGAACCTCGCTAACGACTTGGGCGACAGCCTTCGGGGTGCCGACCAGCACCGCGCGGAGGGTGCCGAACGCCGTGCGGTGGCGAGCGGAGCCCTGACCGCCGCGTCGGTGAAGCGTGCCGTGAACGTCCTGACGGCCTTGGCCGCGGTGCTGACCGCAGCCACGTCTTGGTGGGGAACGCGCGGCATGGCTCCGGGCTATTTGTTGGGGTACCTCGCGCTGGGTGCGGCGGCCATTTGGAGCGCCCGAGGCTACACGCTGGGTCGGGCAGCCTACGGATACCGTGGCCTCGGCGACGTGTTTGTCGTCGTGTTTTTTGGTCCGGTCGGGGTGGCTGGCGCCTACTTCTTGCAAACCCAGACCTGGGATTGGTTGATGCTGCTGCCGGGCTTAGCCATTGGGCTCTTCGCGGCCGGAGTACTAAACCTCAACAACATGCGCGACCTCGAGACGGACCGTTTGGCAGGCAAGAACACCTTGGCGGGCCAAATGGGGCTGGGCATGGCCAAGCTCTATCAAGTACTGCTCCTGTTCCACGGCTGGCTGGCCGCGGTCATGTTCATCTTTTTGCAGGCCCCGGTGACCTGCAGCCGCAGCTTCCTCTTCGCGGCCACCTTGCCCCTGATGACCGACACGGCGATCAAGGGCTGGAAGGCGAAGACGCCCGCCGAATTCGACAAGCTCCTCAAGCCCTTGGCGCTGCAAACGGTGCTTTTTGCGCTGCTGATGGGCTACGGACTGCTCGTCGACGCCAACGAGTGCAGCAAACCCTTGTTTTAACGTTTCAAACGGTGAAGGCGAGTTTTTGGTCGTACTCCTACACGTTTAAAACCCCTGCGGGCACCTCGCGCGGAATCCTTACCGCCAAACCCGCCTATTTTCTTGAAGTGGACGCCCAAGGCCTTCGCGGACAGGGCGAGTGCGGACTGCTTCCCGGCCTTTCGGTCGACGACCGCCCCGACTACGAGCCGCAGCTGCACGCGTTTTGTAAGGCACTCGAAGCGCTGGGTGAGGCCACCTGGGCCGATTGGGCGGAGCGCGGAATCCTCGATCCCGCCTGGTCCCGAGCTTGGCGGGAATGGCCGTCCTTCGTCTTTGCGGCCGAGCAAGCCCTGCGAAGCTGGGCGGACCGCAGCCGCGGGGGCGACGGAACGCGCCACGCGACCACGCCCTTTGCCCGCGGCGAAGCGGGAATCCCCATTAACGGTCTACTCTGGATGGGGTCGTCGTGCTACCTCCACGACCAGTCCGAAGCGCGGCTCACCGAAGGCTTTCGCTGCCTTAAAATGAAGGTGGGTGCCCTGGACTTTGACGCGGAATGCGACGTGCTGCGCCACAACCGCAGCTTGGATGCCCAGCTCGAGCTGCGCGTGGACGCGAACGGAGCGTGGTCGACGGACCTCGCCCTCGAGCGCATGGAGCGCCTGCGCGAATTCAACCTCCACAGCATGGAACAGCCCTGTGCCGCTTCGAACCGCGACGGACTAAGGGCGGCTGCGGCGAGCGGAACCCTGCCGGTGGCGCTGGACGAAAGCCTCATTGGGCTGCACGAAGCCGCTGAACGCGACGCGCTCTTGGACGAGGTTAAACCACAGTACATTGTATTGAAGCCCAGTCTTTTGGGCGGTATAGTTTCAAGTGAAGATTGGATTCGTCGGGCCGAAGCTCGGGGCATCAAGTGGTGGATCACGTCCGCCCTCGAAGGAAGCATCGGGCTCAGTGCCATTGCTCAGTGGGCGTCAACATTGCCCGGCTTGGATGGCTACCAAGGCTTTGGAACGGGATCGCTGTACACCAACAACCTCCCGGCACGCACCGAAGTGCGCTCGGGCCAACTCTGGATGAAATGAGCCGAGGTCGTCCGCCCAAACCGCGCGCTCCCAAGGCGGAGATTGAGTTCAGCGCCGCCTGCTCGGCGTCGCGCCGCCGCGAGGTGCAGGTCGTCGTGGACTGGTGGCAATCCGACGCCCCGACGTGGACCCTGCACACCAGCGGAAGTACGGGGGCACCTAAAGAACTTGTGCTGCAGCGTGCCCACATTGTGGCCGGTGCGCGGGCTACGATCGCTGCATTCGACCTCCGCGAAGGCCAGCGCAGTCCGCTGCTCTTGGCGGCCACGACGGCCGGCGGGTTCATGATGGTGGTGCGCGCGCTGATTGCCGGGTTGCGCTTGGACGTGCTGCCGGTGGAACGGCGGCCGGCTACCCGACCCGGATTGCGCTACGACTTTGTGGCGCTGGTGCCGGAACAGGCTGCGGCATTGGCAGCCGACCCCAGCTTCAATCCCAAGGACTACCGCTGCACGCTGCTTGGCGGTGCCGACGTGCGTCCCGAGCTCGAGGCCCAGCTTGCCAGCTGGCCTCGGCCGGTCTACCACGGCTTCGGCATGACCGAAACCCTGACCCACGTGGCCCTGCGCCAGATCGGCAAGGGGAAGGCGTACCGCGGACTTCCCGGAGTACTTTTTGCCCAAAAGGGCGAGGCCTTGGTCGTCGACGATCCGTCGCGCGGAGTTCGAGGCTTAGTGACGACCGACGCAGTCAAGCTGCTGTCAACCAATGAATTCGAGTGGCTCGGACGCCTTGACGGTGCCGTCGTGAGCGGCGGCAAAAAGATTTTTCCCGAGGTGGTGGAAGCGGCCAGCGGCGCCGAAGGCGTCGCGGTAGGTGTTCCAAGCTTGGAGTGGGGCCAGACCCTGGTTTGGGTGGGGGCGCCCGGCGTCGACCTCAAGTCTGTCGCCCAGAAATGGGAAGCGCTGCCGAGTTGGCAGCGCCCCAAGCACGTACTGCAGCACGTGATTCCGTATTTAGCCAGTGGCAAGCCCGACCGTCAGGCCGTGGCACGCTGGGCGGCTCAGGAGTTGGCCTTGCGGTGATCTTCTAAGAACTTCTCCAGGCCGATGTCGGTCAGCGGGTGCTTGAGCAGCGCGGTAATGGCGCTGAGTGGGCCCGTCATCACGTCGGCACCGATGGTGGCGCACTCAATCACGTGCATCGGGTGGCGCACGCTGGCCGCTAGAATCTGCGTTTCGTAGCCGTAGTTGTCAAAAATCACGCGAATCGTCTCGATGAGGCCGAGTCCGTCGGTCGAAATGTCGTCGAGGCGCCCAATGAACGGCGAAACGTAGGTTGCGCCCGCTTTGGCAGCCAAAAGGGCCTGTCCCGCGCTGAACACCAGGGTGCAGTTGGTCTTGATGCCGCGGTCGCTGAAGTAGCGAATCGCCTTGACGCCGTCTTTGATCATCGGGATCTTGACCACGATTTTTGGGTCGATTTCGGCCAGTAACTCGCCCTCGCGCACCATGCCGGCGAAATCCGTCGAGATAACTTCGGCGCTCACGTCGCCGTCTACGATGCCGCAGATGGCCTTGTAGTGCTTGAGGATGTTGTCGGTTCCTGAAATGCCTTCTTTGGCCATCAGGGAAGGGTTCGTCGTAACGCCATCAAGGATTCCCATGTCGTGGGCTTCCTTGATTTCGGCCAGGTTTGCGGTGTCGATGAAAAATTTCATGGCAATAAATCAGGGTAACGGTTTTAGTCCGCCCAAAGGTCGGGCTATTTTTGTGCTATGCAACCCCAATCCGCTTCTGATTTTTCCACCGAACTCCTGCGCGACTACCGCCTCGGAATCCTGAGCCGCGAATGCTCGCTGCTTGGCCGCAAGGAAGTCCTTACCGGCAAGGCCAAATTCGGCATTTTTGGCGACGGCAAAGAGCTTGCTCAGCTGGCCTGGGCGCGGGTTTTTCGCGAAGGAGACTTCCGCAGCGGCTACTACCGCGACCAGACGTTCATGCTGGCGATTGGGGCCTTGACGCCGCAGCAGTTTTTTGCTTCCCTGTACGCCGATACCGACGTGGAGCGCGAGCCCAGCAGCGCCGGCCGACAGATGAACGGCCACTTTGCGACGCGCACGCTGAACGCCGACGGTTCGTGGAAGCGCCTGGTGGACCACAAAAACGTTTCGGCCGACATTTCGCCAACCGGCGGACAAATGCCGCGCCTCCTGGGCTTGGCTCAGGCCTCGAAGGTCTACCGTGCCCAGGGCGTCGACAACGGATTCAGCCGCAAGGGCTCCGAAGTTGCCTGGGGTACCATCGGCAACGCCTCGGCCTCCGAGGGCCTCTTCTGGGAAACCATCAATGCGGCGGGCGTGCTGCAGGTGCCGATGGTCGCCCTGGTTTGGGATGACGAATACGGAATCTCCGTGCACGCCGAGCACCAGACCACCAAGCAAAATATATCGAAAATCCTAGCGGGATTTCAGCGCCAGGCCGCAACCAAAGGCCAGTCCGAAGAAAAAGGCTACGAAATCATCGTGGCCCGCGGCTGGAACTACGCCGAATTGATTGCCGCCTTCGAGCAGGCCGAAAAAGTGGCGCGCGAAGAGCACGTACCGGTGCTGCTTCACGTGCGCGAAATGACCCAACCCCAAGGACACAGCACTTCGGGCTCGCACGAACGCTACAAGTCCAAGGAGCGCTTGGAATGGGAGCAGGAATACGACTGCCTCCGCCAGTTCCGCCTCTTCTTGGAGTCCAACAAGATTGCCAAGGCCAAAGACCTCGACGCCCTTGAAGAGGCCGCCCGTGCCGAAGCCCGCGAGGCCATGAAGGCCGCCTTTGACGACTTTTTGCAGCCGCTGAAGCGCACCCGCGACCAAGCCGTGGCCTGGCTCGAAGAGCTCGATGCCCACGACTTGGCGGCGCCCCTTAAGGCCGACAAGGCGCCGCTGCGCCGCGACTCGGTGGCTGCGGTCCGCAAGGCCATTCAGCGCCGAAAGGCCCACGGACTCGACGCCCTGGGCGCTCCGCTCTGGGTTGAAACCCAACTCAAGCAAGCAGAACTCGACTACGCCAGCCAGCTCCACAGCGGCACGGCGCTTCAGGTGCCCGTGGTGGCTCCCGAGTTTGCTCCCGACGCCCTCCAAGTAGACGGCCGTGTGGTGCTGCGCGACAACTTTAAGGCCCTGTTCACGCGCTACCCTGAGGCCATGATTTTTGGCGAAGACGTAGGCCACATCGGCGACGTCAACCAAGGCCTCGAAGGCATGCAGGCGGAATTCGGCAAAATTCGCGTCAGCGACACCGGCATCCGCGAGGCGACCATCGCCGGCCAGGGCATCGGCTTAGCTATGCGCGGCCTTCGTCCCATCGCCGAGATTCAGTACCTCGACTACCTGCTCTACGCGGTCCAAATTTTGTCGGACGACTGCGCAACCGTGCGCTGGCGCTCTGCGGGCGGGCAAAAGGCTCCGCTCATCGTGCGCACCCGCGGTCACCGCCTCGAGGGCGTGTGGCACAGCGGCTCGCCCATGCAGCTCCTGCTCGGATCGCTGCGCGGAATGTACCTGTGCACCCCGCGGAACATGGTACAGGCTGCCGGCATGTACACCACCCTCATGCAGGCCGACGAGCCCGCGGTGGTTATTGAGTGCCTCAACGGATACCGCCTCAAGGAACCCCTTCCAACCAACCTCGGAACCTACACGGTACCGCTTGGTCGCCCTGAAATACTGCGCGCCGGAACCGACGTGACCGTCGTGTCCTACGGGTCTACGCTGCGCATTATCCTCGACGCGGCGGCGGAACTTGAGCGCCTCGGTGTCTCAATTGAAGTGGTGGACGTGCAGACCTTGCTTCCGTTTGACCTCAATGCGGACTGCGTGGCGTCGCTCCAGCGGACCAACCGACTTCTGGTGGTGGACGAAGACGTTCCGGGCGGAGCTGCAGCCTACCTCATGCAGCAGATCCTCGAAGTTCAGGGCGGCTACCGCCACCTGGACGCCGCGCCCCGAACCCTAACCGCCAAGGCGCATCGCCCAGCTTACGGTTCCGACGGAGACTACTTCTCGAAGCCCAGCGCTGAGGACGTGGTTGACGCGGTGCTGGAACTGGTAGGGGAGTAGCGGTTGGCTGGTTAGCTAGTTGGCTGGTTGCCTGTGAACAATAGACGCGCACCTTGGGAGTGCGCGTCGGGCCAGAAGTCGTTGCTGACTTAAGGGGTGGTAATGGTGCAAAGCTACGAATTGGATTTGAATCCGACCCGTGCCGAGCTGTTTGAGTTGCGAACAAAGGAAAAAGAAAAGGGCAAGGACACTTATCGCACCGCTACAACCGACTACCCTTGCTGCATTTCTACCCTGGGGGATTCATCAGGAGCTGGTCGTAAGGCCTTGCCCAGGTGCAAAGATACGCAGGCTTTGTGCGACCTTTGCGTTCTTATGCGTTTAAAACGACTACTCGTCCTTGCGGTCCTCGTGGCGACCACCGCCGTACTTGAGGCCCAAGATTTTACCCAAGCCTTGGTCCAGCGCGGCCCGGTTACCGAACTCCAGCGCGACTCGGTCGCAGTATGGATGCGCAACACGGGGATCCGTGCGGTAAACCTTACGGGCATGTGGAGCTGTGCGCAGTGGGGCGATAGCTTGCTGAGCCTCCGCGCCGAAGACACGAGTTTGGCCGTGAACGACTCCACGCGAATCTGGCTGCGGTTTACCCCGGAACACAACGTGCTGTACCGCTTTCCGGTGGTGGTGGCGACCGACGGACCCGACGGGTTTGTGGCCCTGCAGTACGCGGCCCAAGGCCGTTGGAGCACCACCTACTACAGCGGCACCGAAAACAAGAGCTGGTCCGACTTGAAGGCCGCCCTCACGACGCGCCTCAACCAAAACACCACGAATCTTGGCTACAACGGCGCACGCGACCAGATGTACGCCAACCTCGACAACGTGGCGGGCCAGGTAACCTGCATCTACACGGGGCGCGTCGCCACGTTCAACACCCGCGCGGGTGCCACGGCCAATAATTTTAACTGCGAACACACGTTTCCGCAGAGCTTTTTCAGCTCCTTGGAACCGATGAAGTCCGACATTCACCACCTGTTTCCGACCGACGAAGTCGCCAACACCCAGCGCAGC
>Ga0222712_10006929_pt1 | contig 11087 bp, 10 predicted proteins | sample C33_657DmetaG_FD_165043 | JGI IMG/M metagenome (GOLD analysis project Ga0222712, IMG submission 165043) | Estuarine water microbial communities from San Francisco Bay, California, United States - C33_657D | ecosystem: Environmental > Aquatic > Marine > Unclassified | place: USA: California... | reverse complement strand
GAGGGTATGGACCCTGAAAATCCATCTTATGTATGTTTCCGTATCGATCCAATGGTGATCGCTGCTGGTGGTATCGTATCACGTGTTAAAGATAGAGATGGTAAAATTAAATTTGAAAACTACGAAGTAGCGCACTTTAGACTATTAACTGACGCTAATTATCTTCCATACGGTAGATCTTATATTGAGCCTGCTCGTAAAACTTATAAACAGTATGTGTTGATGAAAGATGCAATGTTGTTGCATCGTATCACACGTGCCCCAGAAAAACGTGTTTTCACTATCAATGTTGGTAACATCCCTCCAAATGAGGTAGATGGTTACATGCAGAAGATAATGCAGAAAATGAAGAAAACACCTTATATTGATCAACAAACTGGTGAATATAATTTACGTTACAACATGATGAATATGTTGGAAGATTATTATCTACCAACTCGTGGTAACGACACTGCAACTAAGATTGATACTATTAAAGGTCTTGAATATAATGCTATTGAAGACGTTGCGTTCCTACGTGATGAGATGTTAGCTGCATTAAAGGTACCTAAAGCATTCTTCGGATTTGAAAAAGATTTACAAGGTAAAGCTACATTAGCTGCTGAAGATATTCGTTTTGCTCGCACAGTTGAACGTATTCAACGTATCACTTTATCAGAACTATACAAAATTGCATTAGTACATTTATATGTTCAGGGATATGATGGTGAAGCATTAACGAATTTTGAATTACAATTAACTACCCCATCAGTAATCTACGAACAAGAGAAAGTAGCATTATGGAAGGAAAAAGTTGACCTAGCCAAATCAATCCAAGACACTAATTTATTACCTTCAGATTGGATTTATCACCAAGTATTCCAATTTAGTGAAGATCAATTTGATGAATATCGTGATTTAGTGATTGAAGATAAAAAACGTGTGTTCCGTTTAGCTCAAATTGAAAATGAAGGTAATGACCCAGCTAAAACTGGTAGATCATTCGGTACACCACACGATTTAGCTTCAATGTATGGTAAAGGCAGAACAGGAATGGATGTTGATGGTGCTGTACCTCCAGGATATGACGAAAAACAAGATGTTGGTCGTCCTAAAGAAAAATCATCTATTAAAGGTACACAACGCGACCCATTAGGTAAAGATCCATTAGGTAGTACTGAAAATGGTACATTGTACACTGCAAATCAACCTGAGGAAGGTAGCGGTACACCAAAAGCTATGTTTGAATATCACAGAAATAAGAAATTATTTGAAGGATTAGAAAGCAAGCGTAAAGTATTAGCTATGGGACCTGAACAGGAACCATCGTTATTAGATGAAAAAAACATCAAGGATATACAGTAAATACATATTTATAGGTAGTGCATACTATTATTATGAAAATAAAACACAGCAAATTTAAGAATACAGGTATTTTATTCGAGTTGCTCGTAAGACAAATCGCATCTGATACTGTATCTAATAAAGACTCTGCTGCTGTCGGCTTAGTTAGAAAATACTTTAGCAAATCCGAATTAGCAAAAGAATATAAATTATATCAAGCATTAATTCAGCCTAAATCATTGTCTGAAGCTAAAGCCGAAACGTTCATCAATGCAACGCTTGAGGCTTCTTTGCGTTTAAACAAGACTGCTTTACGCAAGGAAAAGTATAATTTGATCAAGGATATTCGTGAAGCATATGATTTAGAAGAATTTTTTAAAGCAAAAATTAACAATTACAAGCAGTACGCTGCTGTGTATAATTTAATTGAAGCACACAATTCATTAGAATTTACTGAACCACAGCAAATCATTGATAATAAAATTACATTATTAGAACACATTACCCGTAAAGAGGTAAATAAAGAAGGTGTTAAAGATCGTGTAATGGAAGAATTTGCTAGCATGGATAAGGGATCTCGTATTTTAGCTTATCGTATGTTATTGGAAAAATTCAATAGCAAATATGCTACTTTATCAGATCGTCAAAAATTAACATTAAAAGAATTTATTAATAATATCACTAATACAACTAAATTACGTGATTTTGTTAATAATAATTTTGCTACTATAACTGAAGAAATTAATAATTTAATTCCTGAAGTATCCGATAAAACAACTCAAATCAAATTAGCTGAAGTGGTTAATTTGTTACAACCATTAGATAAAACTCAAAGCGTAAAAGATGAAAACATCATTTCGTTATTGCAGTATTATCAATTAATTGATGAGATTAAATCTGTTAAATAGTGGATTTAAAAGCATATATAAAAGAATTAGTACGTAAAGAATTAGAAGAAATGTCTGGTACTGGTGGTGGAGAAGCTTATGCTACTCCATTTGCTTTTGCTAAAAAAGGACAAGGTGCTAATTTAGCTACTAAAAATGCTGAAGAATCAGGTTGGAAGTTAGCTAAAAAACCAAAAACTTCTAAAGTTGTTGATTATAAAAAAATATTTGAAGTGAAATCATTAAACGACATTATTGAGCAAGAATTACTTAACGAAGTAACTTACTCTAAATTTAAATCAGAAGTAAAATTCAGAACTAAATCTGAACAATTACATAAAGCTATTCGTGAAGTAAAGAAAAAATTAGCTGAAATTGATCGTATTGTTGAATATACTTCACGTATGAAACAAGAATTAAGCGAAGGAGAAGATGGAATTAAGTATTGGAAAGCAACACAAAAGAATGTTGCTACCATAGCTGAAATGGTAAACCATTTAAATAATAAAATTAAAAACCTTCAACAGTAATGGCAAAGGCTAAAGGTTCAAGTTCAGTAGCCAAAGTTAGTTTTGGTAAACGTAAAACAGGACAAGCTAAAAAATCATTCAATAAACATACTCCACGCCCTAAAGCGTACAGAGGACAAGGCAGATAAAATATGAAAAGTATACAAAACCAATATCGCGATTTAAAAGAAGGCAGAATGTCACAAGCAAACTTCATGAGAAATTTACGCATGACAATGCCTCAGTATGTTACTAACGTAACTTCATTTAATGATGCTGTTAAAATCTTAAGAAATAAAGCTATTTTAACTGAAGCTTTAAACGAAAATAGTCTTTTAGATGAAGTAACTTCTGAAATGGAAAACGGTGCTTCATATGCTGAAGCTATTGCTAAAGTAGCTGCTAAGTATAATATGGATAAAGATAAATTAGCTACTATAGTTCCTGAGCAATCAGTGGGTGATGAAGAATATAAAGATGATTTTGAATATTCTGATGACTATGATGATAGCTATCCAACAGACTATGGTAATATAGATGATTTTAATGATGGTGAATTTTTTGAAGCTAAAGATAGTGGAGATGAAGATGCTGAGTTAGAGGCAATGATTAAGAAAATGGAAGATGAAAAAGCAGGTGAAGAAGCTGTAATGTCTCAATTTGATCCAATGGAAGAAGAGTTAAATGAAGCTAAAAAGAAAAAAGAAGCTAAAGCTGAATTACACCCAAATAAAATCCACCCACAAGAATTAAGAATGGGTATTAGAGTTGAATTGGAACATACAGATGATTTAGATAAAGCTAAGAAAATTGCTTTAGATCATTTAGCTGAAAATCCATTCTACTACACAGCATTAAAATTATCTGGCATTGAATCACCTTCAGCTCCTAAGGTTAAAGCTCCTAAAGAAGCTAAAGTTAAAAAGAAAAGTGATAAAATTGAATTGGTTGACTTAGTTAACCAAATGCAAAAGGTTAAAATGCCTAAAGCAGACGAAAAAAAAAAGCTTAAAGAAACAGTAGAAGAAAAAATGATGTTTCAAGATTTACCTGCTGATCCTGAAAAATACCAAATTAAAAAGGATATGAAAGGTAAAATCGTACAAGCTACTAACGACGAAGGTAATGTGTTTAGTATGAACGATGAAGCTACTGCTATCGATAATGGTGAAAAGATTAAAATAGCTGGCTTTAAAGAAGAACAAGGTAAAGTAAAAGCAATATTTAAAGCTAGCACTGGTATGTTCTTCAGCTCAATCGATATTGACGGTTTAAAACCAATAAATAAAGGATTTAGACCAGGTGTTAATTTAGGTGCTTCGTTTGAAAAAATGAAAAAATCATTAGAAGAAGTAGTACGTGAAGTATTAGCAGAAATGCAAACTGATGATCAAGAAATAGACAATACGGCAATGGCTATGGATGAATATTTCTTTGATGGTCGTGATAATTTAGCTGATGAAATAGCTGCTACTGAAAAATAATATAATATGAAATCATTATTAATAGATCATACCCCATTTCAAAGCGCAAAATTAACTATCACCGAAAATAAAGATTTAGGTGGTGGTAAATCTCTTGTTACCTTAGTTGGTAAATTACAGGAAGCTGAACAAAAGAATGGTAATGGCCGTGTATATCCTCGCGAAATTCTTGAAAGAGAAGTTAAAAAATATGTTGAGGGACCAGTAAAAACACGTACAGCATTAGGAGAATTAGATCATCCTGAAGCAACTGTTGTAAACTTAGCAAACACATCACACGTTATTACAGAAGTATGGTGGGATGGTAATGATCTAATGGGTAAATTACAATTATTACCTACACCAAGTGGTAACATTGCTAAAGCATTGATAATGTCTAAAATACCATTGGGTATTTCATCACGTGGTATGGGTAGTGTTAAACAATTAGGTGAAACAGTTGAAGTACAAGACGATTTTGAATTATTATGTTGGGATCTAGTATCAGTACCATCAACCCCACAAGCATATATGACATTAGCTGAATCTAAAAAGCATATGTCAGTAAAAGATTATAGTAAAGTGAATGGTTTAATTACCGAGATCATTTGTAACGCAACAGGAGTTTGTCCTTTGTGTTAACAGTTCGCGGTTTTTAGTATCTACATATATTTATGATCATCCTACAATAGGTTGCCAATTCTTATGCAACCTCGGGTATATTTAAAAACCCCTATTAAGATTCCCCTAATAATCTTATTTCCGTAATTAATTTAAGGAGAAACAACAAATGAGTAACAAAGACTTATTCAAAGAGGCTATCGCCGACGCTAAAGCCGTTCGCGAAGCAGCGTTAGCAAACGCAAAAGCCGCCCTTGAAGAGGCCTTAGCTCCTAAACTTCAATCTATGTTAGCTGCAAAGTTACAAGAAATGGATAATGAAGATTTAGACGAAGCAAAAGACAAAGACGAAGTTGAAGAAGGATTTATGCCTGACGTAACTGGTGATCTTGGTCAAGATGCTGAAAGAGCAAAAGGATTCGCTCTTGAAGAAGGCGACGAAGATGAGCTTGACGAAAATTTCGACTTATCTGAAATCTTAGCTGAATTAAGCAAATCAGAAGATGAACTTGATGAAGCAAAGAAAGAAGATAAAGAAGAAATGGACGAAGCTAAAAAAGAAGACCTTGACGAAGCTGAAGAAGCTGAGGAAGAGGAAGAAGAAGAGTCTGAAGAAGACGAATCTGAAAGCGACGACAAAATCACTGACTTAACAGTTGATGAATTGAAAGACATTATCAAAGACATTATCTCTGCCGAAATGGGTGGTGGCGAAGCTCCAGAAATGGATGATATGAGCGCTGACATGGGCGATATGGGTGGTGAAGAAGAAATGGCTGTAGACATCGACGGCGAAATGGAAGGTGAAACTGAAGAAATCGCTGAAGAAGAAGAAGATTTAGACGAAATCGATTTAGAAGAATTATTAGCTGAATTGGATTCTTTAGACGAAGCTGACGATGAAAGCATCGACGAAGCTAAGAAAAAAGATGACAAGAAAAAAGAAGACAAAGAAGATATGAAAGAAGCAATCGATACTATCGAAGCTCTTCGTAACGAATTACACGAAGTAAACTTATTAAATGCTAAGTTGCTTTATGTTAACAAAGTTTTCAAAGCTAAAAACTTAACTGAATCACAAAAACTTAAAGTAATTGCTCAATTTGATAAAGCAACTACTCCAGCTGAAGCTAAAAATATTTTTGAATCTATGAACAATGCAATTGAGAAATCTAAGAAAAGCATCGTTAAAGAATCATTAGGATTTGCTTCTAAAGCTGCTGGTGTTGCTCCTAAGAAGCCTATCGTTGAGGTAGACGCTACAGTATCAAGATGGCAAATGCTTGCAGGTATTAAGTAAAAAAACAAACAATAACAAAAACCCAAAATCGTTTAAAAATGAACGTACAACAATTATTAGAAAGCTCTAACCAATACAAAGTTGTAATGGAAGACGCTAAAAGATTGTCTGGCAAGTGGGAAAAATCAGGTTTGTTAGAAGGAATTAAATCTACAACTGATAAGAACACAATGGCAATCTTGCTTGAAAACCAAGCAAAACAATTAATCACTGAAGCTTCTGCTACAGGTGGTACTAACTCTATGACTGGTGGTGGTTACAACTCAGAAAACTGGGCTGGAGTAGCTTTACCATTAGTTCGCCGTGTATTCGGTGAAATCGCTGCTAAAGAATTCGTTTCTGTACAGCCAATGAACTTACCTTCAGGACTTGTATTCTATTTGGATTTCAAATATGGTACTGGTGTTAAAGGATTCACTAACGGTGGTTCTTTGTATGGCGCTAACGCTAATACAAACGTAACTGATATCGCTTCTCAGTCTCTTTATGGTGCTGGTCGTTTCGGTTATTCAATCAACCAATTCTCAGCTTCTATCGGTGCTGTAACTGCATCTGCTACTTGGGCTGATTTTAACTTAGATGCTAACTATTCTGCATCTGCTACTACTTACAAGAAAGTATTAGTTCCATTACCAACTACAGCTGATCAGAATGGCGTTCGCGCGTTTATCATCTCTGGTTCTGGTGTTAACGTAGCTGATAACTTACAAACTTTCACTACTGTAGCTAACAACACAGCTTCTTTCGTAGTAACTGGATCTGTATTAACTAACACTCCTACTCCAACAGTAGTATTGTTCTTTGATGTACAACCTGTTCCTGCTAACCGTGGTGATTTTGAAGATCAATCAGTTGCTGGTGGTGCTGGTACAGCTAATGGTAACGGTGGTTATCCAAACGCTCAATCTAACACTACAATCGCTATCCCAGAAATCAACGTTCAGTTGAAATCTGAAGCTATCGTTGCTAAAACTCGTAAGTTGAAAGCACAATGGACTCCAGAATTCGCTCAAGATCTTAACGCTTACCATAGCGTAGATGCTGAAGCTGAATTAACTGGTATCTTATCTCAATACATCTCTATGGAAATCGACTTAGAAATCTTAGATATGTTAATCGAGAACGCATTCACAGTTGAATACTGGTCTGCAGTTAACAACCAAGCTGTAGGTGCTTCTGGTGTTACTAACTCTAACTTGAACTTCTACAACACACAAGGTGGTTGGTTCCAAACTTTAGGTACTAAATTACAAAAAGTATCTAACACTATTCATCAGTTAACTTTAAGAGGTGGTGCTAATTTCTTAGTAACTTCTCCTACTGTAGCTACTATCTTAGAATCAATCCCAGGATTTGCTTCTGATGGTGACGGTGAAAAAGCTGAATTCAACTTCGGTATTCAGAAAGTTGGTAGCTTAAACAGCCGCTACAAAGTTTACAAAAACCCTTATATGACTGAGAACGTAATCTTAATGGGTTACAAAGGTGCTCAGTTCTTAGAGTGCGGTGCTGTATTCGCTCCATATGTACCATTGATCATGACTCCATTATTGTACGATCCAAATACCTTCACTCCACGTAAAGGTTTGATGACTCGTTACGCTAAGAAGATGATCCGTCCTGACTACTATGGTAAGGTATATGTTGCTGGTTTAAATACTCTTTAATCCAACATATAATATAGCCCCGTAAGGCTATTAAAATTAGTCCGACCCCGTAAGGTCGGACTTTTTTTGTATATTTAATATTTATACCCATGAAACAGCAAATTAACGAAATTAAAAGAATGCAGCAATTAGCTGGTATTTTAAAAGAAAACAGACTAAATGCTACAGGAGCTATAATGGATTATAATGTGTTGCCTCAATTTATGGAAAATGGAAAATATGGTACTAATTCTAGTCAACGTATTTTAATAATAAAAGATAGTTCATATGAACCTTCAATTGTAGCTAAAGATGCTTTAAATAAATGGAAAGAAATAAACAATTATTTAAAACAATTTGAAGATGGAAACAGATGGCTTTTAAGAGGTATTTCAATGGGATATAAAGAACCAGAAGCACTAGAAATTGCTAAAGAACTTAAAAAATTATACCCATCAGGGGAAATAAAAGAATGGAATAAAGATAATGTGTATTTTATATTTCCTTTATTAGATATTTCTCGTAATCAATTAAATGAAAAATAATTAACCCCGTAAGGTTAATATAAGCCCGAGCGCAAGCTCGGGCTTTTTTTGTATATGTATACACGGTACCAACCAATGCGCTAGTTTTGTATTGTTAACCAAAACCCCATTTAAAACATGGAACAACTAGCATTTGTTTTACACTGGCATTTTTTGTTAGGTGTATTAGTTGGTGTAGTGGCAGGTCCACACATCAAAAATTTAGTTTCTAAGTTTATTAAAAAATAAACTAAAAGGCCCGAACGCAAGTTCGGGTTTTTTATTTATATTTATATCAAATGATGTTGCATGCGTGAACCAAACCGCGAGAGAAAAAACGACATTAAATTAATTAATGCCGTTCAGTTAAATGAAGAACAAAAAGAAGCAAAAAGATTGATTGTTGAAAACCAAATAGTGGTTATAACAGGTAGAGCAGGTAGTGGTAAATCATTAGTATGTGCTCAAGCCTCATTAGATTTCCTTAAGAAAAAACAAATTGGCTGTATTTACAATACAAGAGCAGCTATTGAAGTAGGCAAAAGCCTAGGCTATCTTCCAGGAGCATTAAATGATAAGTTCGATCCATATATGGAGGCGTTTATTGAAAATCTCAATAAATGTTGTACTAATAAAAATGAAGTAACAGGGCTAATCGAAGATGGTAAGGTTAAAGCACTACCAGTTCAGTTTATTCGTGGTAAAACAATTGACGATATTTTAATAGTCGAGGAGGCACAAAACCTAACTAAGGGTGAAATGCTAGCTATATTGACTCGTCTCGGTAAAACTGGTAAGATTGTTATCAATGGTGATAATGAACAAACCGATATCAAATCATCAACAGGCGAAATAAACGGCTTAAGTTACGTAATCGAATTATCTAAAAAAATCGAAGAGATTAAGTGGATTAAATTGAAAGAAAACCATCGTTCCGATTTAGTTGGTAAAATACTTGAATACGAATACGGGAAATAGCTATATTTATACGTGTTAAATACTACTTATAAATGGCTATAAATCTTAAAGACCTTTACGACGTATATTATGGAGACACTTCATATCTATCACCCGTTAAAGGTAACACTCCATTTGAATATTACACAAACGACCCAGAGTTTGTTAGAGATGCTAAAAATGCTGCTAGATTTGTTGCGCAGCGTTTAGGTGTTTCTGGTCCAACGTATGACGTTGCTACAGGAAACTTTGTAGCTAGTGCTGCTCAATTAAATATTTCTGATTTAACTGTATATGCTGCTTACGAAGAAGCAGTTACCACTTATGGTAATATGGTTTATCAATTTAAAATTAGAGACAACTATATTAATATTGAAGGTTCTGATTCATTGCCTTTTAATAATGCTGAAATTACATTCGTTAACAGTATTGATGTTAACTCACCAATTACTTGGTCTACTCCTCGTTTAGCAACTTGGAAAGAAATTGGATATAACCAAGCATATTCACAATCAATTGTTGATGGTGAAATTTATGCTATATCTTCTTCATTATCTGACTATATTGCTCTTGATGAGAAACAAATTAAAACATTAACATTTGCTACTGACTATACTGACCAAGTATTAAATATTCAGTTAGATTTAAGTACATTTGTTTATAACCAATTTAACCAACTTGGGGGCTATACAACAGGATCAGGCACAATAAATAACCCTTATATTATTACTAATACAGGTTCTTATGTTTATACATTTGTAACATCCCCTCAAATTGCAGGTGGTTCAGCTGTATTTGGTACTGGATCTATTCCTACTGTTTATATTCAAGATAGCAATTCTCCTTCATTAAATAATAGATTAATTAGTAATAATTTATCTACTATTACAACTACAATTGCTGAAGATTATGCTTCAGAAGCTGGTGTTGGTGGGAATTATGATGTAAAAACAGGTTCATTACAAATGCAAGCTGGAGTTCAAGATTATGATTTAAATGCTTGGGCTGCGGCTTCTGCTTCATTAAGTGGTAGTGGAGATAAAATTGAAATTAGAAGAATATTCTATGAAGAACCACCAGCGATTGTAAGATATTTTGATCCATATGCTGGTACAGGTACTGGTATTCAATCATTACTTGAAACATTTGGATTTGGTCAATTTTCTCCTGGTATTAACTTCTTATTAACACCAATTTATTTTGACGTTCAAAGAATTCAAGCGATTGAATTTAATGATCAAATTAGAAAAGCAGCTTATTCATTTAATCTAGTAAATAATAAGTTAAAAATATTCCCTATACCAACATACAATAAATTATTGTTTTTCGAATATGTTACTATAAGTAATAAGTTTACAGCAGTAAAAGATACTAGAAACAATATTGTAACGGATGTAATGAATACACCATTCAGAAATCCAATATATTCTAGAATTAACGCTGTAGGTAGAGCTTGGGTATTAAAATATAGTTTAGCTTTATGCCGTGAAATTGAAGCACATATTCGTATTCAGTTTGCAAACCTTAATATTCAAGGTGTAGGACCACTTCAAGGATCTGAATTAATTACAGATGCTAGAACAGAAAAAGAAAATTTAATTACTGAATTAAAGGAAATGTTGAATGAAACCTCTAGAAGAGGTCAGTTGGAAAGAAAGCAACAAGAAGCTCAATTCCATCGTGATACATTACAACAAGTACCTTTACCAATTTATATATTCTAATGGGAGGAATAGTTAAATATCCACCAACGGGGACAACACCACCAAGACTGCCAACAGTATTGCCACCACCTCCACCTCCACCAGGACCACGCCCACCTGCTCCAACAGGGTCAGCAGTCCAGCCTACTGGATC
>Ga0222712_10006928_pt1 | contig 11088 bp, 10 predicted proteins | sample C33_657DmetaG_FD_165043 | JGI IMG/M metagenome (GOLD analysis project Ga0222712, IMG submission 165043) | Estuarine water microbial communities from San Francisco Bay, California, United States - C33_657D | ecosystem: Environmental > Aquatic > Marine > Unclassified | place: USA: California... | reverse complement strand
AACAGACCTAGGCGTGGTTTGGTTTAAAATCTCTACTGGTTGACTAAAATAGTCGATGATAAATCCCGTTTCAAGGGCTAAGTAATTCTGTTTTAAGGTCTCAAATTTAAACTCCAAAGCCGTTTTAAGGTGCCAGCCTGGAACCATTTTTGCTTCGGAAAAGCCTGAAAAAAAGCTGCCCTCGCCACTAATAACGGATTTAGAATAGGTATTATCTAGGGCATTCGCCATAGGTACACTGGTCTGAATCGATTTTCCTGCCGCATCCGTATAAATGATATCTACGAAATAAGGCTTTTGTATACCTAGCGTCGGTCCTGTTGCTAAACGACCATTTAGGCTAGTTCCACCATCACTGGATTGTTTTAAAAGCGCCCATTGGCGACCATATTCAGGTCGTAAATTGAGTAAATAATTTAATTTCCCTTCCACATAGGTCTTACCATTATAGGAGAATGGGGAGTCAAATTCACGGTAATCTTTCGTGTTTGTGAAATCGAGATTGATGAAAGATCTATTTTTGAAGGTCTTGATAAAACTAAATCCACCCAAAAGGCCTGAATTGGTGTTCGTATTCACTCCGATTCCCCAAGAGGAAGCGCTAGCGTTGATTTCTTTTTTCTGGGGTGCAGCTGATTTTCTTTGGCCCATTATACAAAATGGAACCACCAAAATCATCCACAAGAAAAAAAATCTAGGCATGTAAATAAGGTTTGATTTCTTCAACGGAAATATCCCAATGGGTGGCGGAGTAGGGGCAAGTACCTTTATCAATAACCAAAACTTGTGGGGACTGATGCTCCACGTTAAATTGTTCCGCAATCTGTCCTGAAATAGGTCTGTATGCGATTAAATCCAAATAATAGGCTGGTGTACTCTCCGCATCCCAAGCTCTCTCAAAGCGATTTAGGGCGGTAGAAGAAATGGAGCAACGCGTGCTATGTTTAAATATAACGACTGGTTTCTGTTGTGAAATTTCCACAATTTCAGTCAGTTGATTTTCGTCTGTTAAGGGTATCCAATTCATATTCCTCTGCCTTTTTCGTAATTTTAACAATTCAACATCAAATTTAGTAAAAAATGAGGGTTTGCCTCTATTCTTTTGTCTTGTTTTTATATCGTGGACTTATTCGATTAGCAGCGCTGTTTCAGAGCAAAGCGAAGTTGTTGAATGAGGGCCAAATAAAGGTGTGGGATGGACTAGAGAAGCAATTCATTTCGAATACTAGACCGGTGGCTTGGTTTCATACTGCCTCTATGGGGGAGTTTGAGCAGGGAAGACCCATTATCGAAGCCTATAAAAAGGAAAATCCAACACATTATATCTTAGTTACCTTTTTTTCTCCATCTGGCTACGAGGTTCGTAAAAACTATGCCGGGGCCGATTTTGTGAGTTATTTGCCTTTGGATGGCTATTTTAATAGCTCGCGTTTTTTAGACTTGGTGAAACCCTCTTTAGCGGTTTTTGTGAAATATGAATTTTGGCATTATTACCTAACTGGTCTACAAAAGCGATCGATTCCAACGTTATTGGTTTCCGCGATTTTTAGACCGAATCAAATCTTTTTCAAGTGGTATGGAGGCTTTTATCGCCATATATTAGATTGCTTCACGCATTTATTTGTGCAAGATCAAGCTTCTGCAGACCTACTTCAGCGTTCAAATGTGACGGTGGCTGGAGATACCCGTTTTGATCGTGTTTTAGACAATTTGAAAAACCCGATTTCATGGGACCTTTTAACGGATTTTGTCAATAATTCTGAGTTTATGGTAGTCGGTTCTGCTTGGCAGGCAGATATGGATGTGTTGATTCCGATTATTAATTCTAAGAAATATTCCTTCAAATGGGTGATTGCACCACATGAAATCCATGCGGAGGAATTGAAATCCTGGGAAGATAAAATTGATTTAACGGTTTCTTATTCCAAAGGTCCTGTGCGAGAAAACGCAGATGTTCTTTTCGTGAATGAGGTAGGTCGATTGGCTAATTTATACCGAGGGGCCTCGTTTGCTTACATTGGAGGTGCTTTTGGAGATGGTTTGCACAATACGCTAGAGGCAGCGGTGTTCGGTCCGACGGTGTTTTTTGGCCATAAAAACTACCAAAAATTTAAAGAGGCAAGAGATCTAATCGAACTTGGGCTTGCCTTTCCAATAGGCAACTCAGCGGAATTAGATCAAGCCATGCGCGTTATTTATGAGGATGATCAAAACTTTGTGAATAAGCAAGTGCAATCGCGCACTTTTGTGCAATTGCAAGCGGGTGCGACGGAAAGAATCATGGAATTTGTGCGTAATTTAGGGGTCGATGGAAGGAAATAAGGGTTTAATCATGCGTTCAACTGGTTCTTGGTACGAAATTCGTTCCGAATCAGGTAAGGTATTCAAAGGACGTTTGAAGGGTAAATTCAAATTGAAAGGCCCCAAAACCTCCAATCCGCTGACCGTGGGAGATCGCGTGATCTATGCTATGGAGGATGAGGCGAACGAGACCGTGGTCATCGAGGAGATCATCCCTCGCACGAATTACATCATCCGAAAGTCAGTACATAAGACCGGACAAGGTCAATTAATGGCTGCAAACGTCGATCAAGCCATTTTTGTGATGACTTTGAAGTCCCCTAAAACTTCACTTGGTTTCTTAGATCGTTTTTTAGTCACGGCTGAGGCCTTTCGAATTCCAGTCACCATCGTATTTAACAAAATGGATTTGTTGAATGAGGAGGAAGAGGATCAGATATTCGAATATGCCGCCCTTTACCAAGAATTAGGCTATGGAATCTTGTTTACTTCCATTCCACGAAGCCAAGGCGTCGATGAATTCAAGGCTATGTTTGCCGGGAAAGTTTCCCTTTTAGCAGGCCATTCTGGCGTAGGGAAATCCAGTTTATTGAACTTGGTTTCTCCACTTTTGAATATTAAAGTCAAAGAGATATCTGATTTTGCCCAAAAAGGCGTGCACACCACGACTTATTCCACCATGTGGGAGCTGGGTCCTGACACTTATTTAATCGATAGCCCCGGCATCAACGAACTAGGGGTGATGGAAATCGAGAAAGAAGAATTATCCCATTATTTTCCTGAAATGCGCGCATTAATTGGTGAGTGTAAATTCAATAATTGCTTGCACATTTCAGAGCCTTCTTGCGCGGTTCAGAAGGCTTTTGAGGCGGGAGATATAGCGCACAGTCGCTATTTGAGTTATTTGAGTATCTTTGAAAACAACGACAACCGTCGCTAAACCTATGAAACAAGATTATCTGTGGGGCATCGATTTAGGTGGAACTAAGATCGAATGCGCCGTCCTTTCAGCCCACGATTTAACGCAAGTTATTGCTAGAGAACGCATTGATACGGAGGCTTCCAAAGGCTACGAACACATCATTTCTCAAGTGGCTCGTCTCGTTTCACGTGTTTCAGATCAATTGGATGTTACTCCCACTCGAATTGGCTTTGCCACGCCAGGGGTCTTAAATCCAGCCACCCAAACCATGAAAAACTGTAACACGACTTCCATGAATGGTCGCCCGATGGCAGTAGATTTAGCTAAAGCCTTAGGCGTCGAAGTTCGTTTAGCGAACGATGCGAATTGCTTTGCTTTAGCGGAAACGTTAATGGGTGCGGTGCAAGAGGTGAATCCCAAGGCAGAAGTTGTGTTTGGTATTATTATGGGCACCGGTGTGGGTGGCGGTTTAGTCGTGCATGGTCAGGTGATTAATGGTTTACACGGGATCGGTGGTGAGTGGGGTCACAATATTCTTGATGAAGGCGGAAAACCCTGCTATTGCGGCAAATCAGGCTGCGTCGAACACGTTATTTCGGGTCCCGCTTTAGAGGAATATTATGAAGCTATTTCAGGCCAAAAACTGCGCATGCCACAAATCCTTCAAGCTCATTTAGCTGGAACAGATGCAGCCGCAACGGCAACCATCGAGCGCATGTTAGAGAATTTTGGTCGTGCCGTTTCTACTCTAATTAATGTCTTAGACCCTCAAGTCATCGTCATTGGTGGCGGCGTAGGAAATATTGATTTACTCTATTCGGAGGGAATCGAACGAATCAAGAAATATATTTTCAATTCAGGTGAGGTACTGACTCCAATTGTGAAGCCTAAGTTAGGCGATTCGGCTGGGGTTTTTGGTGCTGCCTTGTTGTTTCATTAAGATCTGTTTAGGAAAGCCATTTTAAAACCTATTCAATTAATGAATTCCTTTCAGACAGATTTTAATTGAAAAAAATGCTCTCTCATTAGAGTTAAGCAGAATATAATAGAATTTGACCATTCGAAATTTATGACGTAGGCCAAATTTGAATGGTCAAATTCTATTATATTCCTTATACTTTTAAGAAGAGCTTCTTCTTCCAGAAAACCCAACACACACTCCAGCACACCAACACAAAGGTGATCGCATACGCTAAAGAGCCATTGTATTTTCCGAAAATGGGCTCAAAAATATGCCAATACAGCCAATCGCTAGCTGATTGATCTTGAATTTGATATTTACCTAATTGAATGGCGATTACCTCTGAAATACCATAGGCTAGAATGGAATTGGTGCCTAAAACCAAGAAGAAAGTATTGCCGAAGTGGCGTTCTTTGGTCTCTATCCACCAGTTTAATAAGCCGATAAGTATGAAATCGATTCCTGCACAAAGTAGCACGAAGGAGCTGGTCCACAGCTTTTTATTCACCGGAAAAGCTTGATCCCAGATTAGTGCAATGGCAATTAAAGCGGCTCCCCAGCCTAATAGACCGAGTAAGGCGGACTTATTTTCTTTGGCCTGATTCTCTAAATATAAACTAACCTGGTAGCCGAATAAACAGGTAGATATGGCAGGCAGGGTGCTCAGAAGACCCTCTGGATCAAATGCAATATGTACCCCATTTACCACATTTCCATGATATAAATGCGACTCCCCGAATAGTAATAGATCTAACTTGCGAACGGCATTCGTACTGATATCCATCCAGGATCCGGCATCACCGAAGGCATAAAGGATTCCCCAAAAAGACAACAAAATGCCTGCATTAATCCAAGTGAGCCATTTTTTAGGGGCCTGCAAGGTAATGAAAGCGACGGCACAATAGGATAGGGCAATGCGAGGTAAAACGTTCAAAAAACGTAATTTTTCGAAGGAGAAATCCGTAAATGGAAAGTAAAAAACGAAGTAATTAATTAGAAACAAATACAAGGTGCGCTTCAGTATTTTGTTGCGAACAGATGGAGTTAATTCATAATTAAATGCCTTAAAAGAGAAACGCATCGCCACGCCTACCATGAATAAAAAACTAGGGAAAACAAGATCTGTGGGCGTAAATCCATTCCAATTGGCATGTAATAAGGGACCATAGGTATAATCTCCATTCCCATTATTATTCACTAGAATCATCCCCGCTAGGGTTATGCCTCTTAAAATATCGAGCGATAAAAAACGTGTTTTCATAGTAATAAAACAGGATAGGTTTGAGTAGTCGATTCGGTGGTAAATCTAAAATAATATTTTCCAGAAACGAAGGGTCCAAGGTAAATAGTTGATTTAGATTGTGCTAGGCGAAAAGAATGAACGATTTCTCCACTACTATTTAACATCTCAACATAAGCAGAGTTAACTGGCATAACAATATGAAGTGGGGAGCCTGGATTGATTGGGTTAGGATAAATGGAAATCGCATTTGAGGTAAGTTCATTCCCTAAAATTAGTTCCATAACCTCGCTCGCTTTGTCATAATTGGGTATGCCAAAGCCTCGGAACATATCGGACACTTTGAATTGACTTCCTGATTTTAGGATCGCTTGTCTAATTTGTTGTGCCTTATGTCTCGGAAAGGTTTGGACAAGTCCTGCGGCCAAGCCAGCAATTAATGGAGCAGAAAAGGAGGTTCCATTGGATGTCCCTACCGTTCCATCAATGAAGCCGACGGAAGTGGATGATCCCATGGCGACCACATCGGGTTTCACCCGTCCATCAAAACTTGGTCCAGTAGAGCTGAATGCAGATAAAGTTCCTAGCGCATTCACGGACCCCACCGTTAAAATGGAATCTGCATCAGCCGGCGCTGTGATAAATTTCCAGCTATTGGCTCCTTCATTTCCTGCGCTGATGGTGCAAAGAATGCCTTTGCTAGCTGCCCAAGCAGCGGCCTTAGAAACGAGTGTCGATTTTCCATCCAAGTCGGAATAAGCGTGATTATGTTGTGGATTGTCAAAAGTGGAATAGCCTAAGGAGGAGGAGAGTATATCTGTCCCTAAACTATCTGCCCATTCAGCTCCACGCAACCAATTCGCTTCTTCTACGATTAATTCATGGTAGCTTTCCTCGGTTTGGGCAAGGGCAAAAGAGGCCTTGTAAGCAGTCCCAATGAGTTTGCCTGATTCGTAACCGGCGATAGTGGAAAGTACATTCGTGCCATGCCCACCTGCATTATATACAGAGAATATCGTGGGATCGGTACTCAGAGTGGCGATGACGCGTTTGTCTGTAAATAGGTTTTGTAGGTAGGGGACGGTATTCGCATTTTTATACCCATCATCTAGCAGAGTGATGAGCGTGCCTGTGCCTGTGACTCCTTTAGCGTGCATCTGATCGATGCCTAATTGGGTGATTTGGGTGATTGAATTACCATAATCAGGACTCGTATTTGTCGATAAGGTGCCTGATTGAAGCTGATTTGCTTGGCTAGAATCTGCTGGGAAATTCCAGTAAAGTCCTTTGACTGAGTTTAAGGCCAAAGTCTTCTTGATTTCACTTGGTTTTTGGGCAATTAGTGCTCCATTGATCCATTTTAGCGGAAATAGGATGCGTGCCCCGGTAGCTCTCACTTGGTTTAAATAAGTTTCGCTGACAGGTAGGTCTTGTTGTGTGATGGCAATGACGTTTTTCGTTCGTCTTTCTAGACTTTTGGAACTCAAAAAAGCCTCTGGTTTGTTTAGGCTATACGCATTTGTGGCCTTGTCTTTAAACAATATAAGGTAGCGGTAAGTTTGAGCTTGTAGGCTAGTGCATAGGCTAAATATCAAGAAAATGGTAAACCGCTGAAACATACAGCAAATTAAGAATTTTAAACTAAATTTGGTTGATGAAAAAGATGGCCCAGTCCTTCATGTCCTTTTTTCTTGCTGCCTGGATATTATTCGGTAGCCTAGGTATCTCCTGGACGGAGGCAACTTGTGTTTATACAGGGGCAAAGAAATTCACGGTTTCAAAGGCAGAATCTTGTTGTAAGCCTAGTTCTCAGGCGCAGCTTTCAAGAGCTAAATGTTGTTTTTTAGGCAAATACCAAGTCAAGTTTAACTTCGATTTAACAAAGGGCCGTCAAGCCATTCAATTCGCATTTACAGCCCCTAATTCTTCCATGGCGTGGCGATTTGTAGAGGCAAATCAAGCAGAACGGGATTCTTATGGTTTATTTCAGCCGAATGCTCCTCCATTGAGACAGCAAGTTCGCTTAGCACAATTACAGACGTATTTGATTTGATGATGTAGCAAAGCTATTTCCATCATTTAAATCATTCATACGATGTATAAATTACTTATTCTACTTAGTTTTTCGACGCTTTTGCAGGCGCAAAAGGTCATGCGTAAAGACAGTATTGAGCGTGATACTGAATTAAAAGAATTTCGGGTTATTGCGAATCCAGGTCAGAAAGATGATAATGCCATTCTAGCCACCGAGGTCATGACCATCAAAACTTTAGGCAAAGCGGCTTGCTGCAATCTGTCTGAGAGCTTCGAAACTAACGCGTCTGTTTCTGTGAGTTATGCTGATGCTGTGACGGGTTCTAAGCAAATTCAATTATTGGGTTTAGCTGGTACTTATGTTCAAACAAACGTCGAAAATGTTCCTTCCATTCGGGGTTTGAAATCCACTTTTGGTCTTAATTATTTACCAGGTACTTGGATAAAATCGATCGATCTAGCGAAAGGGACGATCTCTGTCGTCAATGGCTACGAATCCATGACGGGTGCCATTAATGTGGAGCTTGCGAAACCAGATACTTCGGAAGTTTATTATTTAAACACCTATACGAACTCCCAGGGCCGATTTGAGGTCAATCAACAAGGTGCTCACCGTTTTAATTCTCGCTTATCTACGGGTGTTTTTGCACATTATTCGCAGCAGGCTGGGCGTTTAGATGGGAATAAAGATGGTTTCCTCGATCTGCCTTTGTTTCAGTTAGCGAATGTGTTAAATCGATGGAAGTATGCCACCGATCGCTGGATGATTCAGTGGGGGGCAAACTACCTTTTAGAGGATCGTTTAGGAGGCCAAAATGCCATTCAAAAAAACTCAGATCCTTTTCAACTTTATGGTTTTGGGAGCAAAACAGAGCGGCTAGAGACATTTGCCAAAATCGCCCGTTTGTATCCAGCAAAGCCATACCAGGGTCTTGCCCTTATTTTAAGTACGGCAAATCACGCGAACGACTCCTATTTTTCAATCAAAAAATACCAAGGTCGAGAGCAGAGCATTTATGGAAATTTGATTTTTCAATCGATCATCGACAACACGAATCATACCGTTAAGACGGGGGCGAGTTTTCTGCTCGATTCCTATCAAGAATCGTATATTGATTCTGCCTATGCTCGTACGGAGATCGTGCCGGGCATTTATGGCGAATATACGTGGACAATTCCGAATAAGTTGACTTTTGTTGTAGGCCAAAGAGTCGACTTCCATAATCAATTAGGTACCCAATGGGTGCCGCGTTTACATTTGAAGTGGGATGTGGCAACCGATTGGATTCTTCGTTTATCCGCCGGAAAGGGGTGGAGACGGGTGAATCCTTTGGCAGAAAATATGGGTTTTTTAGTGAATAATCGTTCTTTACGTGTGCTAGGTAGCCTAAATCCATTGGAGTCCTCTTGGAATTATGGGATGACTTTGACGAAAAACATGACCATTGGGTCGCGCAAGGCGAATCTAGTTTTGGATTTCTTCCAAACCGATTTTATTCACCAATGGATAGTGGATATGGAGGCAGGATCTACTATTCGGATGTACTCTTCTCCTGGCAAATCTTTTTCAACCAGTATCCAAGGGGAGTTTAATTACAGCCCATTTAAACGATTTGAAATGAAGGTCGCTTACCGCTACCAAGATGTGCAGGCGGATTATTTGCGCATGGATGGTGGCTTGGTAAGGTTATCTAAGCCTTACCTCAATAAAGATCGTATATTAGTTAACCTAGCGTATGCAACTCCCTATGAGATTTGGAAGTATGATTTAACTTGGCAATGGAATGGATCCAGAAGAATTCCAGATCATAAATTAGCTCATCTACATACAGGAGCCATTCAAGAGGTGACTGCGCCTCCATTTTCGACTGTTTACGGCCAAGTAACTCGTCAATTTAAAAAGTGGGAATTGTACGTGGGAGTGGAAAATCTTTTTAATTTTACTCAAGAGAATCCCATTTTTGTAGCCAAAGATCCGTTTGCAGCGGGTTTTGATGCTTCAATGGTTTGGGGGCCGATAACCGGCACCATGGTTTATACAGGAATCCGTTTTAAAATCAATTAATATGAAAAAGTACATCTTAGTTTCGACCCTAGTTTTGGGAATGTTCGGGGCCTTTGCGTCCACTCAGGCAGATCAAAAGGCTGCTAAAGTAAGTAAGAAAGAAGAATATGCATGTCCAATGAAATGCGAGGGCAAAAAGACTTATTCGAAGAAAGGTAAGTGCCCAGCTTGTACGATGGATCTCAAAGTAGTTAAAAAATAAACCCATGAAAAAGATCTTATTTTTATTAATGATGCCTCTTCTAGCGCTCGCAGGCCCTAAAGAGACCGTGAAAATCAAAACCTCTGCCATTTGCGAAATGTGCAAGGAGCGTATCGAAAAGAACTTAGCCTTAACGAAAGGCGTGGCTAAGTCCGATTTAAACCTAGATGATAAAGTAATTACGGTAGAATACGATGCAGCTAAAATCGATGTTGCAGGAATTCGCAAGGCCATCTCGGAGACGGGATACGACGCGGATGATGTGAAGGCGATTGCAAAAGACTATGCGAAATTGCCGAATTGCTGTAAGAAAAAGGATTAGATAAATGGGAGGTATTAAACTCCCTTTTTTAATAAATGTCACCTAACCCTAAAATAAATCAAAATGAAAAATGTACTTACCTCTTTATTCTTGTTTATTAGTTTAGTTAGCTTTTCACAAGAGATAACTTATTACAATGAGGACGGTGAAAAAGTAAGCAAGTTTGAACCTTATCATCGTTCAGAGATCACCATCTTGGATACTACAGGTAAAAAACAGGTGTATGTGAAGCGCTTCCGGCCTAATGGAAGTTTGGCTGCCATTGATACGTACAAGAATAAAAATAAGAAGGTCCTCAATGGACTCTCCATGCAATTTGATTCGATGGGTGTTAAGGATTATGAAGCAACTTATTTAGAAGGAAAATTGGATGGGTATTTGAAGAGATTTTGGCCCAATGGTGTATTAAAGCGTTGGGATCGATATTATTTAGGCGAATTTCAAGGTGGCTCTTGCTTTGATATCGAGGGAAAAGAGGTGGCCTATTATAAGTTTTTGGAGCCTGCTTTTTTTATTGGAGGACCTCGTGCACTCTCTTCCTTTTTAGGCTCTAATTTAGTTTACCCCGAAAATTTAGTTCTGCAAAGGAAAATAGTAACTGGCCAAGTTAGAATTTCCTTTGTAGTGGAGGCAGATGGGACTATTACAAACGCTAAAATAGTTAAAGGGATACACCCTGATTGTGATTTAGAAGCAATGCGTGTGGTTATTAATATGCCTCGTTGGGTCCCCGCTATTTTAGAAGGGAGAGCCATTCGTTCAAGATACACCCAACCAATTACCTTTGCTAGTAGATAAGAGAAAGGAGAGTATAGAGTATAGATGAGGATTTTATCTCTTCTCTATACTCTATAATCTCTACTCTAAAATTTATACTCTCTGCTCTACTTCTTCATACTCAACGCAATCCTTTTCCGCGCCTCATCCACCTCCGTCACCCGAACCTGCACTTTCTGTGCCACTTTCACTACCTCGTTCGGGTCTCTTACAAACTTATCGGCTAATTGACTGACGTGAACTAAGCCATCTTGGTGAACACCG
>Ga0222712_10006927_pt1 | contig 11089 bp, 14 predicted proteins | sample C33_657DmetaG_FD_165043 | JGI IMG/M metagenome (GOLD analysis project Ga0222712, IMG submission 165043) | Estuarine water microbial communities from San Francisco Bay, California, United States - C33_657D | ecosystem: Environmental > Aquatic > Marine > Unclassified | place: USA: California... | reverse complement strand
GTGTTGCGCACGAGACGGAAGCGCAGCGCATCACGGACGTCGGCGCATGGCTCACGGCGAACTTCCATGATGCAGCGTTACGCAGCCGCGTCGAGTTGCTGGGAGCGCGTGCCATTCTGCTCGTGCCGTTGCGGGCCAGTGGCCGCGCCATCGGTGCCTTGCATCTCGTGCGCACGCGCCCCGGCGCCGTGCACTCGCTCGAGGAGCAGCAGGCGGCCGACCAGTTCGCGGGGCTTGCCGCACTGGCGCTCGAAAACGCGCGCCTGTATCAGCAGACACGCAGCGCCGTGCGTGAGCGAGACGAAATGCTCGCCATCGTCTCGCACGATCTCCGCAACCCCGTGGCCGCCATCTTGATGCTCACCGGGGCCGTACTCAAGCGCGATGCTGATACGGAAACCATGCCGGAGCAGCCGGTGCAGATCGCGCGTGAGGAGGTGGAGGCGGTGCGCGCTGCCGCGCGACAGGCCGACGGCCTCATTCAGGATCTACAGGACGTCACGCGCATTTCGGCGGGACGGCTGCGCGTGGAGCGGCGCCGGGTGCCGGCCCACGACATGCTCAAGGAATGCGCCGACATGTTCGAGCCGGTGATGGTGGACGCGGCGCTCCGCTTCGTGCGGAAGATCGATGGCGATCTGCCCGTGCTGCTCGCCGATCGCCACCGGTTGCAGCAGGTGCTGTCCAATCTCCTCGGCAACGCGGTTCGCTTCACGCCGCATGGTGGCGAGATCGTGCTGAGTGCTACCTGTGGTGAGGAGCGGCTGCGCATCAGCGTACGGGATTCGGGTCCGGGCGTCGCCCACGACGACATCCCGCGCCTCTTCGAGCGCTACTTCCAAGCCCCTCGGCTGCTGCGTTCTGGCTCCGGCCTTGGTTTGTACATCGCCAAGGGGATCGTGGAGGCGCACGGTGGCGAGATCGGCGTGAACTCCGAAGTCGGCAAGGGCGCGGAGTTCTGGTTCACGGTGCCGGTGTAACGATCTCGCCGTACGTAGGCACAACTGAGAACCAAGAACTTCAACTACGAACTACAGACTCCCGCGGAGATCACGTGATTTCCGGGGAAGTTCGTAGTTTGTAGTGACTGTTTTCAGTTATCAGTGCAACAGCGCTACCCGAACAACTTCGTCCGCGCCACCTCGCTCAGTGCCACCACCGCCGGGTGCGCGAGCTTCCGCTCGGCGCTGACGGCGTAGAATCGCTCGCGGACATCGGGTAAGCGTCCCACCACGCGCACGTGATAGGCCCGGCGGATCTGCGCTTCCACCACGGTGGGCGCAGCGAAGAGGCCCATCCCTTCCTGACCGAAGACCTGCAGCAGCGCCACGTCCTCCGCTTCGCACACCACGTCGGGGCGCACGTCGCGCGCCAGGCACCAGGCGTCGAGCGAGCGGCGCATCGCCGTGTTCGACGTCGGCATGATGAACGGTGCGCCATCGAGCGAATCGGGGAACTTGCGACGATACCGGTTCGCCAGTTCCTCCGTGCCGAATACCGTGAGACCGCATTCGCCCAACAGATGCGTGAACAGCGTGATCGGCAAACCGGCGGACGCGGGCGTGTCGGTGAGCACCACATCGAGGGCGTGCACCGCAAGGTCGGCGAGCAGACGTTCCGTCTTGTCGATGCGGCAGGTGAGCCGCAACCCGTCGATGGCGTCGAGCGCCGGTTTGAGCAGGCGCCAGGTGGTGAGCTTGGGGAGGGAGTCGGAAATCCCCACCACCAGCCTGACGGGCGCTCTCGCATCACCGCGGGCCAACGCCTCGGTGAGTTCGCGTCCGGTGCGGAACATATCGTCGGCGTAGTGGAACACCAGGTGGCCCGTTTCCGTGAGCACCAGGTTGCGCCCGCGCTTCTCGAACAGGGCCGCGCCCAGCGCCCGCTCCAGCAGTTTGAGTTGCGTACTGATTGTGGGCTGCGTGAGATGCAGCACCTCGGTTGCGCGCGAGATACTGCCTTCGCGCGCCACGACCCAGAAGTACAGCAGGTGTTGAAAATTGAGCGTGTTGAGCGAAAGCATGGGCAACATGGAAGTGGGGCGGACGATGTTACGGGGCTGGGCGCTTGGGCGTGGTGGTGTACTTCTCGCCGCGCACCACCTGCACATCGGAGAGGTAGGCGATCACCTCGTAGTCGGCGAAATAGCTCTTCGCGACGTGCTCGACGATGCGGTCGGCCACGTCGGGCGGGACGATGGTTTCGATGCGCACGTTGATGCCCGGTATCTCCGCCGCGTGCAGCGCGCGCGACCCCTGCCCGCGCCCCTCCACCACGGTGAACCCCGACGCGCCCAGCTTGCGCAGCTCCTGCGTGATGCGCGGCTCGAGCACGGGCTCGGCGATGATCGTAACCAGCTTGAATGGATAGGTCAGCATGTGTCGGATCTCAGGCCGCGAAGCGCTGGGCGAGGTTGTAGTAGATCGGGATGCCGGCGAGGATGTTGAACGGGAACGTGATCGCCAGCGCCGCCGTGAGTGAGTAGGTGGGATTCGCGTCTGGCAGTGTGAGGCGGACGGCGGGCGGCGCGGCGATGTAGCTCGCGCTCGCCGCCATCGCTCCCAGCACGGCGGCGCCGCCGGCCGACAGTCCGGCCCACGTGCCCAGCGTCACGCCGAGCGTGCCGTGCACCAACGGCATCAGTACGCCGAAGCCGAACAGGAACGGCCCCACCTTCTTGAGATCGCCGAGACGGTCGCCGGCCACCACCCCCATCTCCAGCAGGAACAGCGTGAGCGCGCCCTTGAAGCCGCTGTCGAAGAACGGCGATACGGACTTCCAGCCACTCTCGCCCATCGAGCAGCCCACGACCAGACCACCGACCAGCAGGATCATCGTGCGTCCCGTGAGCACTTCGTGCAGCACGGCCTTGAGGCTGTCGTGCGCGGCCGCCTCACCACCCGCCGCCGCAAGCGCCTTGTTGCGCTGCACCGCGCCGATGAACAGCGCGATGTGGATGCCCGGGCTTTCGAGCAGCGTGAGCAGCGTGGGCATGAACCCTTCGGCCGGTGCGCCGACGCGCTGCATGAACTGCTGCGCGGCGATGAAGGTCACCGCGCTCACCGAGCCGTAGTGGGCCGCCATGCCGGCCGAGTCGGACGCGTTGAAGCGACCGACGTAGCGCATCACGGCGAACGCGGTGATGGGCGTGATGCAGCCGAGGAGCAGGGTGACGCCGGCCGGGGCGACGATGGCCTCGAAGGTGGCGTGCGACAGCTCGACGCCACCTTTGAGGCCAAGCGCGAAGAGTAGGTAAATCGACAGCGCGCTGTAAATGTCTTTCGGCAGCGAGAACTCGCTCTTCACCAGGCGCGCGAAGATGCCGAGCGCGAAGGCGAGCGGAATGGGCGAGAGCAGATTCGCCTTGAGAATGTCGAACATGACGGCTTGGAGAGGGGGGCGCGATCGCCGCGCGCGGCGCGTGATGTCACGGGCGTAGTATCATCGAATGTGGGCGGACATTCAAATCGAATGTTCTTAACAAATACATTCAATAAACCTATGGATTAAAATGGCGCGAAAAAAGGCGTCACCGGTCCGGTGACGCCCTCTCGACAGCCTCGTGGTGCTGGCGGGTCAGTGCTTCTCGCCGGTCGGAGCGGCCGCTTCAGCAGCCCCGTGTTCACCGGCCTCACCGGCCGCCGCTCCGTGCTCGCCACCGGCGGCGTGCTTCGCCTGGTCGCGCTCGTAGTACACCTGCTGGTTCATCGGGTCGCGCGGGTGACGATACGTGTTGTTGTGAATCGTGTACGCGCCAAAGCCCAGCGCCGCCGTGAAGATGCACGTGATCAGGGCCGCGCCCCAACCCAACTTGTTCGGATCGTACTGCTGAGCACCCATGAAAACACCCTGAGCAGGTAGTGATGACCGTCGGCGGAACGCTGCGACCGGGGGAACCTAGTCGAGCCCGGGCGATTCTTCCACCCTTGGGCCCGTGTCCTGCTCCGGGTCCACCAGGCGGGCCGGGAGAATCGCCCCCGCTCCATAACGATCCCGGATGCGATCGAGTGCCCGGGTCAGCGCCCGGTCGCGGGGGGACTCCACCGGTTCCGGCGATGGCGGCACACGGCCGGCCGCTGCCGGCGCGGGGGCGCCGCCGAACAGCCCCAGCTGGGTGGCCGGGAGGGGTGCCGCATCGGGCCCATCGTCGAAGTGGGACAGGGCGATGCCGAGGAGGCGGATGGGGACCCGCCGTTTCCCCCGCAGCTGGCGCAGCAGCGGCCTCGCCGCCTTCACCACCGATTTCTCCGACTCGATATAGCTGGTCAGGGTGCGCTGGGCTGTCCGACTCTTGAAGTCGCAATCCTTCACCTTCACGGTCACCGTGCGGGCCCGCAACGCCTGCCGCCGCAGGTCCGCGCTCACCCGCACGGCGAGCCGCAACAGTTCGCGCTCGATCACCTCGTTGTCGTCCAGGTCGCGGGCGAAGGTGTCCTCGCGGCTCACCTGCTTCTGGCGGTCGCGAGGTGACACGATGCTGTCGTCCACCCCCCGTACCCGACGCGAGAGCCACGTGCCGGCGCGTTCGCCCAATCGGCTCACGAGCGCCTCGGCCGGCCACGCCTGGGCGTCCTCGACCGTCTCCAACCCCATACGGGCCAGCCGTTCCGCCAGTCTCGGCCCCACCATGGGCAGGTCGGCCAGCCGGAATCGGCTCAGGAACACCGCTTCCTCGCCGGGAGTCACGCAGTGCACGCCGTTGGCGCCGGTGCCCGGTTTGGGCTTGGCCACCTCTACTGCCATTTTGGCGACGAGACGCGACGTACCGCCCCCGATCGACACGTTGAGCCCCGTGGTCTCGAAGACGGCGCGCCGGATGCGATGGGCGGTAACGGCCAGCGGTTCGTGTCCGTATAGCGCCTCGGTGCCGCCGAGGTCGCAGTACCACTCATCGATGCTCGACGCCTGCACGACCGGGGCGAAGCGCGCGAGCACGGCCTGGATCTCCGTGCTCCGGCTGCTGCAGGCGCCGCGCGGCACCGGCACGCACAGGGCGTCTGGGCACAGCTTGAGCGCCCGGCTGATCGGCATCGCCGACCGCACGCCGTACGCGCGGCACTCGTACGACGCGCTGCACACCACGCCGCGGGAGCCCGGGCGACCGCCCACGATCAGTAGCGTCGCCTTGCCGGCGCCTTCCGGATCCACCTGACGCGCCACCGCCACGAAGAACGCGTCGGCGTCCACCAGCAGAATTCGGCGCGCGGGGGTCATGGCGAAAAGCTATCGCCATCGTACAACATGGTGTGGTGACCCCCGCCATTCTTCTCGCCCGCAAAGCCGCCGTGCCGCACGACGTGCTCGCCTACGAGCACGATCCCCGCGCCGCCTCCTATGGCCTGGAGGCGGCCGATCGCCTCGGCCTCGACCCGGCCACGGTGTTCAAGACCCTGGTCGTGGATGTGGAGGGAGTGGGACTGGCCTGTGCTGTCGTGCCGGTCACCGGCATGCTCGATCTCAAGGCGGTGGCCGATGCCCTCGGCGGCCGACGCGCAAAGATGGCCGAGCAGCAGGCGGCCGAACGCGCGACGGGCTACGTGGTGGGCGGAATCAGCCCGCTGGCGCAGAAGAAAGCGCTGCCGCTCGTCGTCGACGAGAGCGCGGTACTGTACGACCGGATTCACGTAAGCGCAGGTCGTCGTGGTCTCGAAATCGCACTCGCCGGCGACGATCTGCTCAAGCTCACCGGCGGCGTCTACGCGGCCGTCGCGAAGGACGGCGACGCGTAGCTGTCGCCGATGCTCGATGCCTACACCGCGCGCGGCCCCACCGGGGCGCGTTCGAGTTCGAGATTCGACGCGCGGCCGCGTGCCGCCACCGGCCAGCGCGTTTCGACCGCGTGGCCACGCACGCCGAAAATCTCGTCGAAGAGATGGACCACGATGCAGACGTGGTTGGGCACGATGCGCACCTGTTCGCCAAGCCGCGGCCGCCACGACGACCTGGAGAGGTCGAGTATGCCGTGCTCCTCCGACATGCGCGCGACGATCACCTCGGGATGATCGAGCAGTGCCCCGTATCCGTCGCCGTCGGCACGGAGCGGTTCGCGGCCCAGCGCCTTCGTGCCGGCGTCCACCACGGCCTGCCCCTTCACGCTCACGCTCACGACGGTGGCGAGGACGGTGAGCGCGCAGTCCTCCCAGTCGCACGCGCCGATCTGCGCCGTGGTGCGGTCGTTGTACACGTACGTGCCGGGGCGCACTTCGTTCACGCCGGGCACTTCGTGCATGCGCCACGCCGCCGGGGTGGAGCCGCCACTCACAATGCGCGGCGGAAGCCCCGCGTCGGTCAGTGCGTCGATGTACACACCGAGATCCCGGCCGAGTTGTGCCAGACCGGCATCCTGATCCTTGACGTGCGCACGGATGTGCCCCGGATAAAACTGGAGCCCCGCGAAACGCAGCGATGAGGCGCGGTCGATGTGTCGCGCCATGGCCACCGCCTTTTCGGGCGACGAGACGCCCACGCGGTGCATGCCGAGATCAGCCTCGACCAGCACGTCGATCGTGCGATGCCCAAGTCGCGCGGCGACCGACAGGGCGTCGAGGGCGTTGGGATCGTCGCCGGCCACCGTCAGCCGTACGTGTTCGGGGAGCCGCGCCAGCCGCTCGAGGCGAGCCGCCCCGACCGGCGGGTACGCCACGAGAATATCGTCGCATACTTCGGCCATCACTTCGGCTTCGCGCAGGGTGGCGCAGGTGAGGCCGGCCGCCCCCAGCCGCAACTGCTCAGCGGCGATGCGCGGCGACTTGTGCGTCTTCACGTGCGGGCGCAATCGGAGGCCGTGAAGGGTGGCGTACGCCGCCATTCGGTCCAGATTGAGGGCAAGCCGGTCGAGATCGACCACCGGAACCGGTGTCTCGAGTTGCTCGAGATACGTTGCCACCGCTTATCCTCCACGAGCCGTAAATGTCAGCATCCGACGCGAACGACACGTCACGTCACTGGATCCCGGTGGCGCTTCCCGATCTGCCACCGCCTGCGGGAGCCTACTCTCCCGGCGTTCGCACCGCAAATAATTCGCCGCTGCTGTTCGTCTCCGGGCAGACGCCGCGCGATCCCGCGACCGGTACGATTGTTGGTCGTACGGTGGAAGAGCAGGCCCGGGTGACGTTGGCGAACCTCGAGCGCATCCTGCGCGCGGGCGGTGCGTCGTTGCGCGATGTGGTGAGCGTCACCGTATATCTCGCGGACGAAAACGACTGGGGCACCTTCGACAAGGTGTATCGCACGGTATTTTCGCCGCCGTTCCCCACGCGAGCGGTCGTGGGTGCGCAGCTACGCGGCATTCTCGTGGAAATCTCCGCCATCGCCGCGGTGCAAGCGCCGACGTCGTGATGGTTGACCCGGCGCAGCGGCCAGCCGGTCTCGGGCTTCGCGAGGGCGGCGCATGATCGCCGTGTACAGCGGGGACCGCACGTGGCGGCTTGCCGTCGAACGCCTGCTCCGTGCGCAGGGAGTTGCCGTGCGAACGGCCTCGCGGCCTGCCGAACTCGCGAAAGCGCTCGCCGACGGTGCCGTCGGCGTAGTCCTCGTGGGCCCCGCGACGGCGGACGGCGCGGACGTGACGAAGATCGTCACGCCCGCGCAGACGGTGGTATGCGCATTGCCCGGCGAGGCGACGAACGACGTCGTGCACCGGGCGACAGGGCGGTCGTGACGGTTCGGTGCATCGGCGCGGTTCGGGACAAGCCGTTTCACCATTCACCCTCGCCCTTCAACCGTCTGAGGGCGCGACGATCCCGTTTGCCCGGCTTGCTGTCACCATACGAGAACGCCGTGGGCATGGAACGCAGTTGCTCCGCCACGATCTCTCGCTTCCGGCGCCCTTCGTCGGTCTCCTGATACAGGCCCCGGGCAATCTCCGCCGACCCGCGGCGCTCGGCGACATCCTGCACGGTCACGACCCACTCGACCGGGCCCTGACGCAGACGGACTTCGTCGCCACGCTGCACCTGCTTGGCCCGTTTGGCGCGGTCGCCGTTCACCTCCACCTTGCCGCCGTCGATCGCTTCGGCCGCGAGGGCGCGGGTCTTGAAGAACCGTGCGGCCCAGAGCCACTTGTCGAGGCGGACCTTGCCGGGCTGGTCCGGTTCGTCACGCATCGTCGTGATCGTCGTCGTCCTCGGCGTCGACTTCGTCATCGCCGACGTCACCACCGGTAATCGCGCCCGCCATGCCCGCTCTCGCCTCCGCGGCTTCCACCTCGCGAATACGGGTCGCGGCGCCGGCATAGACCGCACGGACCGGCGGCGAGTGGGCGCCGGCTTTGGCCCGCTCGTCGAGTTGCGGGATGAGGGCGACGAGCGCCGCCAGTTCACTCTGCATGTCGTCGTGCGCGCCGATCCCCTCCAGCAGATGCACGACCGCGTCGCAGGCGTCGGCCATGCGACCGGACGTGGCCGCATCGGGGCCGGGAATGTTTACGCCGCGCTGCATCGTGCTCATGCGCTCGCGCAGCGAGTGCGCGTCGCCACGGAAGCGATGGATCAGGTATTCACGGGCGGTCTCAGGCATGCGGACTCCTGCGTGGCCGTGCCAACGGCCTCGCTCGATTGCAGATCAATGATGGTCGGGGTGCGACAGTCCGAGTTCGTCGTGCGACGTTCGCCACGTCTCGATCCACGCGTCGGGTGGCCGCCCGTCGCTCAGCGCGGCGAGTATGCCGATCGGGCGGGAGATGAGCATGATCGCTCAGGGCTCCGCGCCTGCGAGGACGGCATTGAAGTACGCGGGTTCGCCGGTGACGTCACGCTCGAGATACGGAGCGAGCCACGGGGGTAGCGTGATCGCTTCGTTCACATCGCCCAGTTCGACTTCGGCGAGCACCAGCTCCCGGTCGAGGAACACATCGATCTCCCACGTGTGCGCACCATGGGGCACCACGTAGCGATCCTTGCGCACCCGCGCCGCTCTGGTGAGCTCCCAGAGCGACGTAAACAACTCCGGCGGGCACGTTTCCTCCACTTCCACGCGGGCTTCGGCCGGGCCGAGCTTCATCGTGCGCCAGTAGGACACCGACCCGTCCGCCGCCGTCCGGCGACGCAGCCGTTCCTTGAGTACCTGTCCCGGTAGCCAGCCCTGCTCGATACGGATGGGCGGGACCGCGCGTGCCGCCGGCGGACAGGCGCGTAGCAGATACTTGCGCTCGATCTCCATCGGCAGGCCGTTGACCGAAAGCGGCGCCCCTTCGGCGCGCAGGGCAACCGCTGCGGCTTCCAGCGTGCGGAGCACGTCATCGATCCGGTCGCACCAGTCCGTGCGGAAGACCGCATAATGCGCCAGCGCGATATCGCGGAGCGCACGTTCGAGTGCGCGGTAGCCATGCTTCCCAGCGCGCGTCGCGAGCAGATCGGCGTCGCGCAACGCGCCGAGCAGGTCCTGTCCCCGGGTGGCGAGGTCGAACCACGCGCCGACGGCCGGTCGCGTCTTGGCAAAGGGGGCAACGAGGGCACGCTGCCGTTTGAGGCGGATGCGCACGGCATGCATCGCCTCCTGAGCGTCGGCGTCCGTCACTCGCTCGATTTCGCGCCGCAGGCGATCGGCCGCCCGTCCGATACGCGTCGACAGATGGCGCGCGAACGGCATGGGTGCGTTGTCGATGCCGACCCGGCGCAGCAGGTGGTAGCTGCCGAGCCGGGCGAGCAGCCGCTCGTCGATGGTGTCGAAATGCTTCCGGAAGGCCGTCTCCACGGACTCCAGCGACCGCGGGGTGCGCGCGTCGAGCCACGCCCGCATCCGCTGCGCTTCATCGCGGGCGCCGGGGGGCAGGCGCTCCTCCTCCGTTGCCAACCACGCCCGCTGCACATCGGTGTCGCGAATGGCATTGGTGGCCTGGCTCAACGCACGAAGCGCCCGGGCCATGCGGCGGTCGACCACGCCGTCGAGCACCCGCTCGTTCTCGCGATTCGTAGCCCGCAGGCGACGGAGCGCCACCCGGGCTTTGTGCAGCACCTCGGCCCCTGCGTCAGGCGATACCGCATCCCCCTGCTCCGGGGAGGCACGAACGACCGCAGCGTCCACGAGCGCGCGCCAAGCCGATCGGGAGGCGGCGAGCTGGTGCAGCCAGTGGAGCGCCATGAGGCGGGCGCCTTCCTGCGCCGGCCGGCGCAAAGCGTCGGCCAGCAGTTCACGCACCTGCCCGGCAGACGGGGTGCCGGACTCAGTCATCATGGTCAGCGTGGTCGTCGCTGGCATCGACGAACACATGAGCCGTGCCATCCTCGTCGTAACTCACCGAAACTACCCAAGGGCGGCAACACACCTGGCAGTCTTCGATGTACTGCTGGTTGGCGCCGCTCCCCGGGTCGAGGGTAATCTCCACCGACTCGCCGCAATACGGACACGAGACCAGCCCCGACAGGTCTGCCACGCCGTCACCCATGGCGAACTCGTCATCGAGGTCGTCGTCGAGGTCGTCATCGAGGTCGTCGTCGAGGTCGTCGTCGAGGTCGTCGTCGGGCGACGCTGCGTCCCGATCCTCCTCCGACTCGTCGTCGAGTCCACCATCGAGGTCGTCGTCGAGTTCGTCCGCGAACCCGCCTTCGTCATCCCAGATCCGATCAGCCATGCGGGGAACTTAGCGTGAATCGGTGAGAAGCGTTCGGTCGCCCGTCGCGAGGGCGAGGGCCCCGCGGGCGGCCGCCACCTTGCCCTCGAGCGTGGCCAATCTTGCCGCCTCGTCGAGCACGAGCCGTTCCCGCAGATTGAGGATGAGCAGGGTGCTTTCGCCGTTCTCGAATCGCGTCTGTTCGGCATCACGCAGCAGCCGCGCGTTCCGCACGCTGGCCGTCTGCCGCTGCAACAGACGCTGCAGATTGGCGAGCTCGAAGATCGCGGCCCGCGCATCGAACTCCACGTCACGCCGCAGGCGATCGCGCTCGAATTGCTGGTATTCGAGCCTGGCGCCGGTGGCGCTGAACTTGCCCGTTTCCTTCAGGAACAGGAGTGGCGTGCTCACGCTCAGGGCGGCCTTGTAGTTGTCGTTCAACCGGTCCCGGTCGAAGAACGACCGGTCCCCCCCACGCTCCGCGAGCCCGGCGAGCTTGGCCTCGGCGAGCGGGATCAGCCCCTGGGTGGCCAGCAGCCG
>Ga0222712_10006926_pt1 | contig 11090 bp, 9 predicted proteins | sample C33_657DmetaG_FD_165043 | JGI IMG/M metagenome (GOLD analysis project Ga0222712, IMG submission 165043) | Estuarine water microbial communities from San Francisco Bay, California, United States - C33_657D | ecosystem: Environmental > Aquatic > Marine > Unclassified | place: USA: California... | reverse complement strand
CTGCTGTTGCTCAAGCTGATGTATATGATACAAATTACGCAGCCACCTATTATCCTTGGGTTAAAATATTGGATACAAATCTCAACAAGATTGTCAGTGTTCCGCCAAGCGTAGTGTTGCCTGCTATTTACGCAGCAAATGACGCATCTGCCGCAGAATGGTTTGCTCCTGCTGGTTTGAATCGTGGTGGAATTACTCAAGCCGTTCAAGTGTTGGATAGATTAACTCACTCAGAACGTGATACTTTGTATGAAGGTAGAGTCAATCCTATCGCTGCATTTCCTGGTCAAGGAATCTGTGTTTGGGGCCAAAAAACTCTTCAACAAAAACCAAGCGCTTTGGATAGAATTAACGTCCGTAGATTGTTGATCGCGCTCAAGAAGTTCATCGCAAGTAGCTCTAAATTCTTGGTGTTTGAACAAAACGTAGCTTCTACAAGAAATCGATTCTTGGCAATCGTAAACCCATACTTGGAAAGCGTTCAACAAAGAAGTGGTCTATATGCCTTCCAAGTAGTAATGGATGAAACAAACAATACACCTGATTTGATTGATAGAAATATTCTTTATGGTCAAATCTATCTACAACCTGCCAAAACCGCCGAGTTTATTGTTCTTGATTTCAATATACTTCCTACAGGAGCCTCTTTCCCCGGAGCGTAATTGATATAAATAAACAACAAAACCTCGCTTATTTCTAAGCGAGGTTTTTTTATTGACTTTCATGTTTGTATCTTAATATTTATCTATAAGGTTAGGAGTATTGTATATGACTGAACGTGGCAAAAAAATTAGAGAGACATTTTTTAAAAAATACGGAGTATATCATCCATCACAACTTCCAAGTGTGAAAGAAAAAATTAAACAAAAAAGAGAGAGTGGTTCATACGATAATGTGGTTTCAAAGATGAAACAGACTTTGAAAGAAAAGTATGGAAATGAAAATTATGTTAATGTAGAAAAGGCTAAAAAAACTAAGCTAGATAAATACGGAGATGAAAATTATAACAATAGAGAAAAGATGGTTCAAACCAATAATGAAAAATATGGCATGAATGTGTCTCCGAATACTTTAAAAAGAACTAAAGAGAGATCGGAAAGCGGTGAAATAGGATTTAAATCAAAAAAATACAAACAGTATCTCGATGATAATAAGATTGATAATATTTCTCAATTAGATTCGGTTAAACAAAAAAGAAAAATTCAAAAAATTAATGAAGCTGTAGTTAATATATTTGATAAAGATAGACTTAAAGGTGTGGTTGTTCCTCTTTTTACCAGAGAAGAATATAGAGGTAACGATTATTATAATTTATACAAGTTCAGATGTAGTATATGTAATAACGAATTTGAAGACAACTTATATTCCGGGAATATTCCCAGATGTTTGTCATGTAACCCACACAATAGATTTAAATCCAGAATTGAGAGGGAAATTTTGGATTTTTTGCACTCGTATACTATTACTACAAAAGAACATGATCGATCCATACTTGAAGGACAGGAAATAGATATTTATATTCCAGCTTTAAACTTGGGGATCGAATGTGATGGTGTTTATTGGCATAGTGAAGTTGTGGGTGGAAAGGATAAACATTATCATTTAAACAAAACGCAAAAATGTATAGATAATAAAATACAGTTGATGCATATATGGGATTGGGAGTGGAGATGTAAGCAAGATATAATAAAAAGTATTTTGTTGAATAAACTCGGTAAATCGGAAAAAATTTACGCAAGAAAATGCATTATTAAAGAAGTAACCAATCAGAATAAAACAGAATTTTTAGAAGACAATCACATACAGGGCGATGATACGTCTTCAATTCGATTGGGTTTGTATTACAACGACGAACTGGTGTCGTTGATGACATTTGTTAAATCGAGATTCGATAAAAAATATCAGTATGAATTGTCGAGGTTTTGTAATAAAATATATACAAACGTTGTTGGTGGATCATCCAAGTTGTTTTCACATTTTATTAAAAACTATGATGTAAAATCAATAGTTACCTACAGTGACAAACGATTATTTACCGGCAAAGTTTATGAAAATTTAGGAATGATGTTTGTTAATAGTACTCCTCCCGGATATCATTATTTTCACAAAAATAATGGTACTCCAATTGAAAGAACGCATTTTCAAAAACACAAATTAAAAGAAAAACTTGAAAAATTTGATAGTGATTTAAGTGAGTGGCAGAATATGCAGTTAAATTCGTATGATAGAATTTGGGATTGTGGTCATCTAAAATACGGATGGGTCAGAAAATAATTTTATAAATTTATTTATAATAAAGATGGTTTACGTCTTTATTTTTTTATATTTATATATATGAAAAACACAAATTTGGAGAATGAATTTGTTACATACGACGACGAGAATATTGAACATGTGATGGCAGGTCCTGATTATGGACAACCTTGGGGGGACGGATGGAATGGAGAAAATTCTTTAGAATACATTTTAAACAAAAAATATATATTTAAAAATTTTGATATTTTATTTTTCCTAAGTACTTAATTTTATTTATATTGTACTTGTTTTACTTGTTCTGCTTTTTGTACTTGTTCCGCTTGCAGCAGCATGTTGTACATATAGTTTTTTATAAAACAAAGTCAACTATTTATATTTAGAAATCTATTTATTATAAGTTAATATGAATGAAGTGGAAATAATATATCTTGATATGGATGGTGTTTTGTGTGACTTTCACACTGAGTTTAAAATTAGAGCAGGTGTAGATACGGTTCAATATGAAGCTGAACACGGCACCAAAAAATTTTGGGAATTTATAAATGAACAGGGAATAAGCTTCTGGAGCGAAATGGCTCCTATGAAAGATATGGATGAGCTTAAATCTTTTGTATTTGATAATTTTTTAGAAATTGGCATATTAAGCAGTTCAAGCAGAAAGAATGGAAGCATTCACGCTGAAGAAGGAAAACGTTTGTGGTTGCAGAAACATAATTTCACTTCAGAAATAAAGGACAACAATATTATTATAGTTGATTCAGCTAGAGACAAGCAAAATTATGCAAAACCTGGCAGAATATTAGTAGATGATTATGTGAGAAATATAAATTCTTGGAAAGAACGAGGCGGAATAGGAATCAAGCACGTGAACGCAAAAAAAACGATCAGTGAACTTTATAAATATGTCTAATCGAATATATCAATCAAATTTAAATCCTGCGATATGGTTATCTGATGAAAATATAAAACCAGAGATCGCATCAAGGCTTTTAAAGATTGCGTCGGATTTCTATGCTGAAATAAAGATAAAGGCTGGCCTTAAAGATGTATTGTTGTTGGGCAGTTCAGCTAACTATAATTGGACTCCTACAAGTGATATAGATATACATTTGGTTATAGATGTCAACGATCTTGGTGTGGATAAAAAAGAAATACAAAACTATTTAAATGCTTTGAAATCCAAGTGGAATTACGAACACAACATAACCATTAAAGGTCATAACGTAGAAGGATATATTCAAGATATAAATCACAAAACTCACGCCACGGGCATTTATTCGTTGATGAACGGACATTGGATTGTTAAACCTAAAAAACAAACGGTGGTATTGGATAAAGAATTAATTAAGAGTAAATATAATGATTATGTTTATAAAATAAACAAAGTTTCACAAGAACCGACTACAACCGATAAGCTCAATACACTAATCAATGATTTGTATAAGATGCGTCAGGCCGGACTCGATTCTTGTGGGGAATTAAGTGTAGAAAATGTCGTATTTAAATTGTTGAGATCTAGAGGTTATATAAAAAGAATCAGAGATTTAAAGAAAGATGTGTATGATCACACCATGAGTATTTTTGAAAAAATTTTAAGCAGTATAAATCCACTTTGAGTGACCACAATCCCAAATACGGTCATAACCGTTGATCCTCATATTTTCCCATTCGCTTAGTTTTTCGTCGAAATTAGATAAAACTTTGTTTAATCTATGTTTTTGAAAACTGAGTCTGCCTATTAAATTTTTATAATTATTTGTTATATAAAAGTAGTTTGGGGATGTATTATCGACAAAATTAAACTTTAATCTTAGATAAACATTTCCAGAAAAATATCTTCGGTCACTGTAAGATATGACGGTTTTAGGTTTATAGGTTTTCAGAAAATAAGAAAATAATTTTTCTGCTCCACCTACAATATTTGTATTTAACTTATTGCAATACCTACTCATTTCATATTGATAGTTTTTATTATATCTACTTTTACAAAAAGTCATTACTGACATTAGTGTGTTTTTGTGAAACAACCCCAGCTTCACAAAAGACTTGTCGTTTCCTTGTATGTGGTTTTCATTTAAAAAATTCTTACATTCGTCTTTATCAATAGTTTTTATGACGCATTCTCTAGCATACAATTTGTTATCACAACCTATTAATTTATTTTTTAAAATTGACTTTACTATTTCTTTCTTATCATTCCATTCGTTTTCAAAAATGTGAATGCACTCCACTTCTTTTCCCAAACATTTTTTTGTTTTAATCAGATGATATGTTTTGTTTTTTCCGCCAGACAATTCGCTGTGCCAATACAATCCATTGAATTCTATTGCAAGTTTTTTCGTGGGAATATATAAATCTATCTCTTGTGGATATAATAAAGTTCTATCTCCAACAACTATGACATCATCTTTCATCAGTTCTTTCAAAAACAAATAAACCTCATTTTGTTTTTTAAATATAATGTCCTTATCACATCTTTTGCACAAAGGTCTATGTCCGTCAGTCAATGTATGCAAATCAATAGAACTGCATCGATTACATTTAAATTTATATTTGACTGTCTCACCTGTGACTCCTTCATAGTCACTTAACTCAAACATAGGTGTGAAATTTTCGAACTGTGGAGAAACGTTGAATTTGGTAAACATATTCGCATAATGTTTATGTTTAAATTCACTTCTTTTAGATGAGTGATCCACGCCGTATTTCTTTAAACATGTAGATTTAATTTTATCTGAACATTCTTGTGTTTTTCTATAGTTGTCTACGCCATATTTTTCCATCATGGTTTTTTTCATTTGATCAATATTATTGTAACTTTCGTCACCATACTTTTTCATCAATGAAGATTTCACCTTATTTTTATGATCACTCATATGACTCGGATGTTCAACTCCATGTTTATTTAACATGGATTTTTTGAATTTTATTTTTACATCCTTATCCAACATTGGATGTTCAACTCCATAGTTTTTTAAAAACGTTTGTTTTTGACTAACTTTTATTTTTTCAATTACAACCGGCGACCTTTGAGAACACGATTTACTACAGTAAATTTGATGTTTTTTAGAATACTTTATAGCAAAGTTTTGATCGCAAACAGGACAGTGATTAGTCACATATATTGGATTCTTCCTAGGTCTTCCCATAATTTATATATCTTTAGGCTTAAAGGCTGTATATATAATTATTAAACTATTAAAAAATGTCAATTTTTTTCTTTTTTTTATTATTTATTATTAACGATGAAAAAAATCATCAAAACAAAAACATAAAAAAATTTAAATTATGGCAGACCTACTACAATCCAACGAAATATTTTTTACAGCGTTTGAACCAAAGGTACAAAATCGATTTATCATGTATCTTGACGGCATTCCTTCTTTTTTGATTAAAAAAACAGATCGACCAAAAATTACTGCAACCACGAAGGAATTGGATCACATCAACATTCAAAGAAAATATCGTGGAAAAAGTAAGTGGGATGACATTTCTTTGACTCTTTATGATCCAGTTGTTCCATCTGGTGCCCAAGCGGTGATGGAATGGATTCGACTTCACCACGAATCGGTGACAGGTCGTGATGGTTATACTGATTTCTACAAAAAAGATATCACCATCAACGTTCTCGGACCTGTCGGTGACAAGGTAGAAGAGTGGACACTTAAAGGCGCGTTCATTTCAGGCACAACCAACTTTGGTTCGCTTGACTGGAGCAACGACGGAGAATTCATTCCGATAGAACTTACACTCAGCATGGATTATTGTGTGCTACAATTTTGATTATATTATTCGATTAAGCATTTCAATCAGAAAACAATAATCAATTGACATTCTAAGAAATCCTCATACTATATATTGGTATGAGGATTTCAATTTATGAGTGAAGAGTTTAAATGTAAAAGGTGTGAAAAAGAATTTGAAAGTTATGACTCCTTACGAAGGCATACTAGCAAAGGTCACAAAATCCACGGAACCGTGTTTTATGTGGAATTCTATCTAAACGGTGTATGGCCGGTTTGTGCGTGTGGTTGCGGAGAAAAAACTAAATGGTCATATACAGACAAGAGGTTCAGAGAGTTCTCAGCTGTCGGGCACCTGATGCGGGTAAGAAACAACTGGGGACATAATCAAAAAGCCATAGACGCGTCGGCTGAAACCAGAAGACAACAATACAAAAACGGAGAACGAGAATCTTGGTGTAAGGGGTTAACAAAAGAGACAGATGATAGACTTAGAATATATGGCGAAAAGATCTCAAAGAAGTTCACCGTAGAGAGAAAAGAAAAACAATCCATTGTTATGTCGGATATGCGTAAAAATGGAACCATTCCAACTCTCTACCGAGAAAAATCTTCTCAATGGAAAGGTGGAGTTTCTTCCATCCAACAACTCGCTCGATCCGATAAAAGACTCTACGATCTATGGAAGTACCCCATCCTAGTCCGTGATGGATTTAAATGTAAAGTTTGTTCAAACACCAAAGATTTACACGTTCATCATAACGGAGAATCTTTCAGTGAAATTATCAAGAAGGTTATGACCATTGACGATTATGAGAAGATCGATGATTTTGAAATAAAGAGGTCTGTCACAGATAGAGTAATCGAATACCACGTAACCCATAAAGTAGAAGGAGAAACTCTTTGTAAGGAGTGTCATAATAAACTACACCCTTCTTTAAATTTTTGATAGTTATGTCTATGAAAAAAGAAGAATTTAATGAATTATTACGTGAACTTCTCGGAGTATCCAAAGTAACGATCATTTTAATAAAATGAAAGTCTTTGCTATTTATCCCGGGCGCTTCCACCCTTTCCACAAAGGCCATAAAGGTGTATTGATTGGCTGTCTTCCAATTAGGAAAACAACAATTAACTTATATAATAAGAAATCCTCATACTATATATTGGTATGAGGATTTCGATTTATGGATGACAAACGAACAAAACAATTAAGAGAAATCATTAAATCGATTTTAATAGAAGACTTCGACTCAGATATCGTTGATCTTGTTAAAAAACGGGATACAATAGATTATAATATAGAGAAAATTAGACTCAAGAAATCATTGGCTGCCATGAACGCTCATGTAGAAAGCATGAAATCCATAGAACAAAACGACGGCGATGTAGAGGCAGCAAAGAAAAAGTTGGATACAATGAAAAAAGAAGTCGAGTCGGCTAAGAAGAGGGTAGCTGCTGCTGGAGTCAAGAAATCTGCGTAAATTAATTGTTTTTTAAAATATTATAGAAGACCCAAGTTTAACAGCTTGGGTTTTTTTATTATGTATTATCAAATATAAAAAAAACAAATATATGGGATGGTCACTATATATTGGCAATAATTTATATGAATGAAGATCAAGACCAAACGATATCTATTACACGACCACCTCAAGCTCCATCTGTCAACGTTCCTGATGCGGTTAGATTGACTTCAACCAAACAGGCAGAGAAACCCAAATATCCATCGGAGGTTATTGGATTGCCAAGCGAGGGTTATTTCTACAAAGAAAACAATCCTCTGAACAGTGGAGTTGTGGATGTTAAATACATGACGGCTAAGGAGGAGGATATACTCACTTCACAGAACTTAATCAAGAAGGGTGTTGTTCTTGAAAAACTTCTTGAGAGCTTAATTGTTACACCCGGTGTTAAGATTGACGATTTGTTAATTGGTGACAAAAACGCTTTATTTATAGCATCTAGAAGGTTGGCTTATGGTGACAGTTATGGTCCACTTGAAATTAAATGTCCAAAGTGTGGCAAAGAAAACAACTGCACGGTTGACTTATCAAAGGTGAACAACAAGGAATTTGACTTTGAAAAGTATGAACGGGGAGTAAATATATTTGAATTTGTTTTACCCGCATCAAAGGTGACTTTGAAATATAAGTTATTGACTCATAGAGATGAAAGTGCGATAGAACAGGAAATTACGGCTCTTAACAAGATCAACAAGTCGGGAGCTTCTTCTGAGATCACTACTCGTTTAAAGAAAATGATTGTTAGTGTGGATGGAAACGAAGATCGACAAGTTGTAAACAAGTTTGTTGATCAACAATTGTTGTCAAAAGACAGTTTGGCTTTCAGAAGTTACGTTAAGGAAAATACGCCTGATATTGATTTGAATTTTGATTTCGAATGTGAAGATTGTCAACACAACGAAAGGATGGGTATACCGTTGTCGGTATCCTTTTTTTGGCCTGACTCAAGAGTATAAAATTCACGTTCACAAACAGATTTTTCAGTTAGGTTATTATAGTCAAGGATCTGTAAATGTAGATATAGCCTACAATTTACCAGTTTATCTGAGAAATTTCTACTACAAACAACTCACGGAAATCAAAGAAAACGAATCTAAAGAATATAATAAATCTTCAGGTTCTTCTTCAAAACGTGTATCAAAACCATATTGATTATATATTTATAATCTATAGATTATGGCCATTGACGTAACTAAAATTAAATCGGATATTGCTGATACATCCAAGGATATTGAAGATTTGACAAAGTCTATAAATAAGTTAATATCCTCTACTAAAAGTCTTTCCACTGATACGTTACAAAACTCTAAAGATTTGGTATCCATTTATGGACAACTTTTTGTTAGTGTAAGATCTATATCAGACGAAAATAAGAAAAGTAAAATTGTAGAGGATGCGGTAAATAATATAAACAAACAAAGAACGGAAATTTTAAATAGAGTAAACGAATTAAAACAGAAAGGAATAATTTTAGATGCAGATTCCGTAGAGGTCAAAAAGAATGAACTTAAAATTGAAAATGATTTAATAGATAAAAAATTAAAAATGTTGAATAAACAAAAAGCGGCGACGGGCACTTGGGATGTGGATAAATTAAAATTTCTTGAACAAGAAATTAGACAACTTGAAATAAAAAAACAATATAATAATGTAGAAAATAAAGTTTTAGACGATAGAGTAAAGAAAGGAAACGAAATACTAAACAAATTACAAGAACAATATAAAAGATTGGGATTAGTTGCAGGGGTATACAATGAGATCTTAAAAGATGCGATAGAGTGGAAAAAACAATTGGAAGAAATTGAAAAATTGTTTGGCGGCACCGGAAAAGAAATGGGCAAAATGGTCAAGAACATTTTCTCAGGTAATTACAAGGAAGCATTTTTGTCATATATAAACATAGTAGTAGATCGTTTTGTAGAACTTCAAAAAGAAGGAGAAGACTTTAGAAAAACGACAGGATTAATGGTTAGTCAAATGGGTGGGATGGATGTGGTTGTGAGAAACATAAATATTGAATATCAAAAGTTTGGAGTGTCATTATCGGATGCATATAATGTCGTAAAAGGGCTTGTCAATGAATTTGGCACATTAAGTATAGTTTCGGAAAGTTTGGTGGAAACAAGCGCCTTACTAAAAGCTAATTATGGTGTCACAGAAAATACATCTGCTGGATTTTTAGCAAACATTTCAAGAATTTCAGACGTGAGTTCATCCGTCGCGGGAAATTACGCGAGTTATGCGGTTAATTTATCCAAGGCATCAATGGTACCTTTGCCAAAAATAATGGAGTCAGTAAAAAATGCGTCAAATGATACATTAGGTTTACTGCGGGGAAATTCTGCTGAATTGATAAAGGCTGCCACCCACGCTCATAAATACGGAGTTGAAATAAACAATATTGCTGGGGCCGCCAGAAAAATGTTGAATTTTTATGAATCGGTAAATGACGAAATGGAAGCTTCTGTAATATTGGGACAACCGATTTCTTTACAAAAAGCAAGAGAATTATCTTTTTCTGGAAAAATTGTAGAATTTCAAGATGAAATACTTAATATAGTGGAATCTATAGGAGATTTTAATGAAAGAAGTATTTTAGAAAAAGAAGCACTGGCCAAAGCGACAGGCATGGAATTAAAAGATTTGATGAAGATGGTTAATAATAAAAGAGAAATTGACAAACTTGGATCTGCGGAGAAGGCTAGATATTATGAACTTTTAAAATTAAATAATCAACAAGTTGAATTGACAGGTAAAGAACTTTTACAACAACAGGAAATGCAAAGTGCTATGACTAAATTGGAAAATGCATTCAAGAGAATCAAACTAATCATAGCTGAAGCTATTGGACCTGCATTAAATAATATAGCAAACGTGATGTCGTCGATTGCTGATCTTATGGGGGGCACCACTGATCAAACCAAAAAACTTACTGATGCAACAAAGGAAACCAAAAGCAGTCTTGGTTCGTGGGGAATATTACTTGTAGGGGTAATTGGTTCACTGGCAATAATATCAGGATTAATATGGGGTTTAAATAAAGCTATGTTGGTACTTGGACGTAGTTCACGGGTTGGATTAAGTATGTTTGCATCAGGAATTAGATCATTCACAACCGCAGGTGCGGGACTTGGTGTTTTTGCAGGAGTAATGGCGGTGGTAACTTTAAGTGCGATGGGTCTTGCTTATGCGTTTAAAATGGTTGCGGAAGGTACAAAAACCTTTGTAGAAGGCATACAAATTTTAGCAACTATGGGTATTGAAGACGTAGCGAAGAGTATACTCCTTTTAGGTGCATCTATTGTGGGTCTTCAAGGCGCTTTCACAGCGGCCTCGTTTTTAAGCGTCACCGGTCTGGTTGGACAGATGAGGACCCTGAATTTTTTAAATGATTTGGTTGAAATGCAAACCGGCTTAGAAAACGTTGCAAAATCACTTGAAAAAATTGCGAATTCTCTTTTAACAATACAAGGTATAACATCTTTTCCAAAAATTAAACCAGTTTTGGATGAGGGACAAAATCTCGCAAGATCGTCAACAGAGATGTCGGATGAAGCAAAACAGA
>Ga0222712_10006925_pt1 | contig 11090 bp, 14 predicted proteins | sample C33_657DmetaG_FD_165043 | JGI IMG/M metagenome (GOLD analysis project Ga0222712, IMG submission 165043) | Estuarine water microbial communities from San Francisco Bay, California, United States - C33_657D | ecosystem: Environmental > Aquatic > Marine > Unclassified | place: USA: California... | reverse complement strand
GAAGTCTGGTTGGGAGATCACAGCTTTTAATTTGCCTGATGCATGGAAGTACACGCAGGGCGATGGCGTGACTGTTGCTGTTCTTGACACAGGTGCCGACCTTGATCACCCTGATCTCAAAGACAATCTTGTTCCCGGCAGAAACTTTGTAAACACCAACGAACCACCAAATGACGATCAAGGTCATGGCAGTCATTGCACAGGTATTATTTGTGCCCTGAATAACGATTTAGGAATAGTAGGAGTGGCTCCTAAGACGAAAGTCATGCCTGTCAAGGTTCTGGATAGGAATGGCAATGGTCTTTTGGGAGTTGTTGCTCAGGGAATTCGTTGGGCTGCTGATCAAGGTGTAGATTTCATCACGATGTCTTTGGGATCACCTGAACCAACGCCTCCCATACAGGAGGCAATAATATATGCAGCATCGAAAGGTGCTGTTACATTTTGTGCCGCTGGCAATGCGGGCCAGACTCGTCAGATTTTTTATCCTGCGGCCTATCCCCAAACTGTTGGCATTGGTGCGATAGACGAGAATTTTAATCGTGCGAATTTTTCTTGTACTGGTCCTGATTTGGACTTCTTGGCTCCCGGCGTGAAAATTCTGAGCACAGTTCCTGACAACTGGTATGCTGTTCTCTCTGGAACAAGCATGGCAAATCCTTTTGCGGTTGGTATTGCATGTTTGATGCTATCTCACAAACGCAAATACAATTTAAAAATAAAGCTTGAAACAGCACAAGACTATATCGATATGTTAAAAAGTTATACAATTCCAACAAATGATCCAGAATTTGCCGGAAAGCATTTCTTCGAGGGATTTGGAATTATTGACGCTAGAAAAATGAGCGACTGGATCAAGTCGCAGAACGACTGAATTGCTTCCAAGGGAAATTAAATATCGTAATTTCCCTTGGGGTTTTCTAAGTCTTCAATCATTTTTTTCAATTCTGCTGCAACTTCGTAGTTTTCAATTTCAACAGCTTTTCTTATTTTTTCTTTAAGTTTGCGAATCTTTTCTTTAGTAGTTTCATTAAGGATGTCATCTTCCCAAGTGGAGGGGACTTTGCCTGTGTGTTTTAAACCGTCTTGGCATCGACCGAATAGTTCAATTGCTAGTTCTCTGAAAGTTGTGTAGCATTTTGCGCAACCAAATCGTGATTTTTCAACAATGTTCTTGTAGGTTGATCCGCAGGTGCATTTTCGATGAACTACGCTCACATCCAAATTTGTTATGTTATCAATTAAATTTATGAGCGAATCGAGGGAGGATGGTTTTATGCTGGGTAACTTAACATGTAGAATATTTTTTGAATAATTTATTCCACATTCTTCACAGAGATGTGTGTCGGTAACTGCATTTTCATTCAAGTCTGTGATGTGTATGGATTTGGGTTTAGAGCAAGGCTTGCCTGTCAGGGGACACTTTTCCATTTTTTATGCTCCGGTGGTGCCTTGGCTTCTCAAAATAAAGCTATCATTTTCCACAAAAGTTGAATTTGGTGCTACCGTCCGTCTGATCCAGATTGGCAGATGATCTAAACCCTTGAGTTCTGAAAACGGTGTCGGCGGTTTTATTGTATTGGTAAATGTTATATTAACCGGGGGTGTTGTGTCCACATCAATTGGATCGGCTACGCTGTTTAGAGGAGCACCATTTACATTTTTCGTGATGGCAATTGTTGAGGCAGGGGAAAGCGTGTTTGCTGTCGATGTAATGATATCATGATATCTATACCCAGCACCGTTGACGAAATCAATTTGGTATGTCACTACTGTTCCGAGTTGCGTTCCAGTAACATTCACATTAGCGGCTCCCAAAACTGTTTCGAGTTCTGTTTTGATGGTATTTGCCATAGCTCCTATTGTGTCTGCGTTGACATCGAAGCTATGGTCGTTCTGGGCATCCGTATATCTCAAGGTGAATTTACCCGTGGTGGTGCCGACTGTGTAGTTTGATAGAGAAATGATTTGTCTTTCGTTTTGGAAAAGGCAACCGAAGTCAATTGAGACGGTATTAGGGTAATCATATGACAGAAGGACTGATACATTGAATAAAGAATTGGTGCTATTTTCGTTGACAAGATAAACACAACGGTAATCAATCTTTCCGGTGGTAGATTGCGCTGCGGATATATTACTAAAAAGGTTGGTTCCTGTCACATAATTTAGTGAAGGAGGGCCACCAAGGGAAAGTTGGGGATTGGTAGATGAGCCGCTTCCGCTGTAGACATATCTAATTTTTGTACGATCAAATGGCATGATTTTCCTTTGATTTTATTTATGATTGACTGATATAAACTAGAAACATAAAATATTTTGTCTCAATATGGAATTTGTCAATAATATGCAGGCTACTGAACAAGCTGCCTTCTCAGAAAGTTTTCGCATTACGAAAACTTACAAGAGAAATATTGACTGGATGAGAAAAGACCCATCTGCTCATTTTTTGCAAATATATACCAAGGGTTTGGAGTTCGCTCTGGTTTCTGACAAAAACGAGCAGGTTCATCAATTTGTTTTATGCAAGGATTTTTTGCATGATGTAATATTTTCTTGTTTGCACAACATTTGTTTTGACATTTATAAATTTGTTTACGACCCCGATACGATGCCGAGTGTTTGTCTCAGAAAGATGAAGCTACTTGTCACGAATTCAAGCGACAAAAAATTTAGAAACAAAATTAAAAATGCTTTGGAGTTTTTGAATAAATTCGAGGATTTATTGAGAATGCCTCGTTCGACTGTGAGGGAATGCAAAAATCCTCCCTCTGAGTATGAGAGGTGTGGTGTTTATTTATTCGAGGGTAATCGCAGGTGGTTACAGGCACCACCAATGGTATCGCTTTATACATTGCTTTTGCGAATTGGTTTTTCACATGTATCTGGGTATAGTTTTTGGCAAACGGTGGATGGTTTAAAAAACAAATCGATTAAGCCTTATCAAAGAAAAGATGCAAAGTGGATCAGGGTTGTTGAACCAGCTTTAAACAAGATTGTGAGATTGGGAGACAAGAACATATTTTACAAAAATATTCGCTTGAACTATCCAAGAAACATGCACATGGAAACAATTCACAACCATCTTGGGATACTAAATTTTGCACATGACATGGCATGTCATGAATCTAGCATCACCATGCGTTATTGGCATCGTCTGAAATAAACCTTGATAAGGAGGCTGTCATGAAGTTCACATTTGGTACTGACCCTGAATTTATGATCGGGCGTGGTGATGAATTGATTTCAGCCATTTCTGTGTTGCCCCGCAAAGAAAGCGCCTTGAGTCGTGCTGGAAGCAAGTTTTATTACGACAATGTGCTTTCTGAAATCGCTGTCAAGCCGGGGTCGAACCGTGAGGAGGTCGTCCACAACATTCGACAAGCCCTGCAACAGTTGGCTAAATTGGTGAAACCGGCTAAGTTTTTGGTGCGTGCGTCAGCGAAATATCCTGCGAAGCAACTGACTCATCGTGAAGCTAGGATAGCTGGGTGTAATCCCGAATGGAATGTTTATACTTTAAAGTGTGTCTTGCCACCTGAAGAAATAATATCCAACACTTCTTTCAGGACTGCTGGAGGTCATATTCATATCGGCGCTGAGGGTTTAAATAATCCAGTCCGTGCATTTGATGTTGTTCGCATGATGGACTTATTCCTTGGAATTCCGTCTTTATTTTTAGATAAGGATCAGACTTCGCAAGAGCGCAGGAAGATTTATGGTCACGCTGGAAGTCATCGTGCTACGAACTATGGTTTTGAATATCGTGCATTAGGTAATTTTTGGTTTCAGTCGCCCAAACATGTTGAGTTGATATACGATCTTACCAATTTTGTTTTGAATTTTGTTGAGGAAGGCGGTCACAAGAAGTTCTGGATTGTCAATGAAAATCTTCTGGATGGAAATGACCCAAGCAAAGCCTACCGTTGTACTGGTTATGATGCAAAAGCTCTTTGCAGAAGCATCAACGGCTCTGATAAGCGGCAGGCTGAGAAATTTATGATGTTTATTGGCAATTACCTCCCACATGATTTGATGCAAAGGGTAGAAGAAATGTCGTTACAAGACATGTTGGACCCTTATGAGAATTGGGATTTATGATTGGATTCTAAGTTGATCAAATTGCGGATTTGTCTGCAAGATTCCCTGACATCCAACTCCCTGCAACCGTGGCACATCCAGCGTAGTCCAAATTTGGCAAACGCTGCGACTTCAAGAGCTAATCTTCTCTGATTGATAAAGAATCTCTCCTTGCAACAATTGCAGGTGGTTTTTCTGCAATGTTTTCTTAGTCTTTGAATTTGTTTTGTTTTGTGTTTTGAAAACTTTTTGTCATTTACCTTTCTGTTTCTGAAATAAAATTCCTTGAGTTCCTGAGGCATGGGAGGAATTGGAAACTTACTATCTTGTAACCAGCAGTATTTTTGACCGCTTGTGTGTTGGCTTGGTGGTACAATTGATTGAACAGTATATCCTCGAAATTCAATTTTTACTTCTTGAATTTTGAGGCAGGTCAGATCAGGGTCGGGATTGATAAACAGGTTGTGAATAGATTTATTGCTTCTGAATTTTGGTCTTGGTGCTCCGTCGATCATTCTCTCAAGCAGGTCGTTGGCTTCTTCGGAGTCGCCCTCAACATCAACAATGTCGCCTAGCAAAATACCCATATTGTAATTTTTGGTGGTATTTTCAAAATAACTTCGCCAGCGATCAACGCTCCAGTTGATATTCCATTCAAGAGTGATGGGCTTTTTGGACTCTGGCTGTATGGGGATAGGTTTGAGGCCAAGTTTGACATATGCATCAAAAAACTTTAACATTCGCATCGCAAAATCTCATCGTTTATTTTGTAACCATAGTAACAAAAAGAAAAAGAAATTGCAAACAAAAAAGGACGAGGCTTATGCCCCGTCCTTTTTTAATTTTTTAGGATTTTTACCAGTCGCTGCGGATAGCCTGCGTCAGGTTGTTGGTGTCAATAGGAGTAAAAATTCCATCACTATACTTCGTGTCCATATCACCGATCATGCTGTGGACGCTATTCCACCAAGCTTGCTCTTCATTTTTGGTCTCGGCCTTTTTGCCCTTTTTGTGATGCTTCTTTTTATTTCTTAAAATTTCAAAGTCTTTTCCATCGATTTTTCCATCCTTGTTCATATCAATCTTGTGCTGACCACCTTTCAGCATTTTCTTCTTGGATTTTTTCATGAACTTGGGAGCGTCTTCCTTCTTCTCCTCTTCGTCATGATCTTCCTCGTCATGATCCTCTTCGTCATGATCTTCCTCGTCATGATCCTCTTCGTCATGATCTTCCTCGTCATGATCCTCTTCGTCATGATCTTCTTCTTTGTCGTCCTTTTGATCGTCTTCATCGGACCACATCTTCTTTTTGGATTTCTTGGCGTATTTGGCGCTCATCTTGGGAGCTTCTTCTTCGTGCTCCTCTTCTTCGTCATGATCCTCTTCGTCATGATCCTCTTCGTCATGATCCTCTTCGTCATGATCCTCTTCGTCATGACCTTCTTCCTCGTGATCCTCGTGATCCTCGTGATCCTCGTGATCCTCGTGATCCTCGTGATCCTCGTGATCCTCGTGATCCTCGTGTTCTTCTTCATGCTCCTCGTCACCGTTCATCTTTTTCTTGGACATCATGCCGCATTTGGCGCATTTCTTCTTGGACATGGAGCCACATTTCTTCTTGGACATTGCACCACATTTTGAGCAGACCTTCATATCGCCATCATCATCGTGGCTCATGACATCAACATCGACATCGTCTTTGTCGCTGCTGGGTTTGTCTTTTGCAGAAGATGCCTTAACGATCTCGCCGTCACCGGTCACCATCTTCTTCTTTTTCTTCTTCTCAGCTTTTGCTTCCTCGAAGCCAAACTGAGATTGAATACCAAGGCTTTGGACTTTTCCTAATCCGAGATTGAAGCTGGGAAGAACAGACTCATTCAACATCTTCCATTGTTTGTACGATAACATTTTGATCCTCTTGATAAAAGGGGTGACACATAAGGACAGTATCTTAGAACTATATATGACGAACATTTTTTATTTTTCACCAAGGAATCATGAATAAATTTGTATTGACCGTTGTGGTTTTCGTTGGATTCCTGATGTTATTCTCTTGGGCAAAAAACAATTCCATAGAAATTCCAAGCTATGTAGATGAATCTGTAATCAATACAGATAGCGATAAAAAAGACAAGGAAGTAATAAAATTAGTCGAAAGATTAAATGCTCAGAATCAAAAAATATCAAGTATTCAGGTGTTGGACATGCCCATGCGTGTCAGTTCTGACGGCATGACCTACAAACTTATGGGCAACCTCTCTTATAAAAAAGACAAATATTTTCGTTTAAAAGTGCATCACAGGCTCACGGGTATGGAATTAGATATTGGATCGAATGATTCTGAATTCTGGTTTTGGTCTAAGAGGATGCAACCTCCAGCCTTATATTTTAGCAAGCACGAAAACCTTGCTAAAACGAATCTCAAATCTGTTTTTAATCCATTGTGGATGATGGAATCTTTGAATATTGGTGTAACCGATGTCAAAAAAATAACCAAAACTTTAAAAAAAGGCAACTTGTATTACACCTATGAAAACAGGACTAGCGCAATTGGTGACCCTGTGACACAAATCACAGTCTATGATGCTGTATCGATGGTAATTGTGGGAAGGAGTTTAATCGATGAAGACGGAAAGTCTGTCATTACGACTGCATATACTGACAGCAAAGTCAACACGCTGTGGCATGAAGAAAATGTTCGTATGGAATGGGATTTCTCAGATAAACAAGTTAATTGCGTGACCGAAAGCGGTTTATTTGTAATGCCAGATTACAAGAAAAAAATCGATTTATCAAAATGAAAATGCCGCCCGAAGGCGGCATTTTTTTACTTGTTGAGTGCTTTTCTTATTGCATCTCTTCTGAGAACCTGAGTTTTCCTTTGCTCGGAGTTCATGCCCCCTGCATTTCTGGGACTTTGGGGAGTCATCGCAGTATTTGCAATTTGCGTTGGAGTTGTGCCTCCCTGAATCAACCTGTTACCACCTAATCTCGTGACTGGTCTGCTACGATAACTGCCGCCTCCACTTCTTCCGCATCCACAAGCCATATTACCTCCCTATTTATAACATTTTGATGGGTCGAACAGCCCTTTTGTTGGTGTGAGTAACCTTCCTTTGGCGCACCAATTCCGTTTGGTTCGTCGTGGCAGGTTTCAAACCGGACTGAACAGGTCTATTTGCGAAATTCTGTCCGCAACCACACCCACTTTGGTTTTTACTCATACTCTATTTATGCAGGGGAAAACATATTATGTCAGAAACAACCAATCTGGAAGCCTTGTTGAGACAGGCAATCGATACTTCCTACAAAAAACTCACCGAAGAACAATATGAAGCGGTTTGTGTCATAACAAATCAGGTGCTTAAAATCAGTCCAGACCACCCTCAAGCTCTTCATCTGCTAGGTATCGCTCTGCACGCACTCAAAAACTATGAGACGGCCAAGGTTTATCTGGAAAAACTGTATGAAATTGAGCCGGAAAACTACGAAAATATCAATAACTTGGCACTCACACTAACCAGTTTAGGCGATCATCAGAGAAGCATTGAACTTTTAGAAAAAGCAATTCAATTCAAAAAAGACTTACCAAGCCTCTACAACAACCTAGCTCTAAGCTACCGCCAAATAGAAAATTACGAAAAAGCAATTGAATGCTTGAACATTTGCCTGAATTTTGGACCAGAACCCAAAACTTACGGACTTATAGGAGGTTGTTACGGAGAGCTCAAAAACCTTAAGAAAGCGAAAGAATATTTTAAGAAGGCTTTAGAGCTTGATCCCACATACTCCCCAGCGAGGGTAGATTTGTCATCAGTATATCATTTAGAAGGCGACTTAGTAGCTGGTTTTAGGGAGTATGAGTGTCGATTTGAGGTTTACGATCAACTCAAGTTTTGGACTAGGATATTCGACCAGCAAAAAAAATGGCGAGGCGAGAATTTAGATGGCAAGACGATCTTAGTTCATACCGAGCAAGGGATTGGTGACAGCATTCATTTCATTCGATATCTTTCCTTGTTACGAAAGTGGAAAGTAAAAATAATTTTGCATTGTTCCAAGGTCTTGTGTCCTTTGTTCAGTCAATTTGCGGATGAAGTTTTCACAGAAGACCCTAGAAAATTGGACGAAAAGGCAAACGAATTTCAAGCGCCAGAACACGACTATCATTGCAGCATGATAAGTCTGCCGCACCTACTGAATAATCCCCCAATACCTAAACCGCCTTATTTGAATTTTACTGAAAAATTGGATATGGATTCTTACGATGGCATGTTCAAGATTGGAATTGTGTGGGCAGGCAACCCTCAACATCCAAACGACAAACAAAGATCAGTAAGCCTGCGGATGTTTGAAAAAATACACAATCTTGCTGGTGTGAAGCTTTTCAGCCTTATGAAGGATACTAGAGCTAGGGTTTACAGGCCCAATGAACCCGTGGTTGACCTCACAGAGGGTGCGGAACATTTGCGGGTTGTTGACATGTCTTCCCATATGGAAGATTTTGCTGGCACAGCACGAATCATCAATTCAATGGATTTAGTAATCGGAGTTGACACATCGGTAATCCATTTAGCAGGAGCATTGGCCGCACCAACTATTTGTGCGGTGGCATGGAATCCTGACTGGCGTTGGACTTTGGAGGGAGACTCGACTGTTTGGTATCCCACAATCAAGTTAGTCAGGCAAAAAAAGAAGGGTGACTGGCAGGGAGTATTTGATGAAATTTACGACTTGGTACAAAAAAAAATCGGGCGTACCGAATAGTACGCCCGATTCACATCGGTAAATATTAGCGATTGTTGGAACCGCTGTTGCTGGGACGATTGGTGTTGGTGTTGGTGTTGGTGTTGGTGTTGTTTGCAGGACGGCTGGGGTTGGTTACGGAGGATTTCTTAGCAGCCTTCTTAGTAGCGGTCTTTTGGGCTGGAGCGGATGCATCCACAATGCCCACATCGGAAAAGCCAAGAGACTTGGCGAGATTGCGGGCAGAGCCTGCGACTGCGCTTCGGGTGGGGAATTGGGTGCTTCCATCAGCACGGCGAACAAGCTTGGTGGGCTTGAGGCCTGCGATGCTGACGGTGCCCTCATAGACATCGCCTTCGGCGGTCTTGCGGCTGGACAAACGAACTGACAGCGTATTGCTCATGATTCATACCTTTCAGGAAAAAGTCTTACAAGCGTTTTACACGCACATGAGATTTTAAGTATGTTCAAATAATGAGTCAACCAGATTTCATAAATTTGTTCAAAAAAATAAATGTTCTTGTCTTATCGCTGGGCAGCTTAACTTCAACATCTCCACAATTGCTGAGGGTGGGAATCAGCATCTTTTTTCCCTTCGGACGAGACCTTTTTTGGTGGAACTCATCTATCGCTGATTTGAATTTAAGAAAATATTTGGCAGGGTCGATATTTTTAAAATTATGCCAAAAATTGAAACACAGAATAATGTTCAAGACCGTCTTGTAAACTTCTTGTAGGGGGACTTGTTTGGGCTTATCTCCTACTTTTAAGAAATTTATAAACCACAACATGGTATCTGAGTCATAACTAAAAGCAGGGTTCAGCAACCCGGTATCCCTGTGGGCCATAACATAGTCTTCGATGTCGGACAGGTACATTTTTTCTGTGGCGAACTGTGTTGCGTATTTTTCATAGTAAAGCTGTGCAAAGATTGGTCTGAAGCTAAGTACAAGCACATCTCTGTGGCTTTTGAAATGAAAGTTATTTCTTATGCAGAATGGGCAATGGAACGATTCCGTGCCGATTTTCTGACACAGAATAGTTGAATATCTTTGGGACTGGCATTTTTTTTCACAAAAATCGCAGGTTTGAATAAATATTTCAGATAACTCTTGTGAATTCGAGGTAAGGACTTTTTCGATCCTTACTTCGCTGACATACATATTTTGCGGTTTCATAATTCACCGAAATTATTGGAAAACTGCATACATATCATAAGTGAGTTTATTCCACTCAATCATGAGACGAGGAAAAATATGAAGACATTTGTTCAATGGGCCGAGAAAACCAAGAAGGAACTTCCTCTTTACACTCAAGAGGAAGCAGGAAGCCAGAGAAGAGCGGGCATCGCTTATTGGGCCTATCCCGATGCATATGTGCGCAACCAATATCCCGATTCTTACTTCACTCCTTACGCCGCTGATGCCCTCTTCAAGTTGGGTTATGGCAAGGGTGGACCCAAAGCTGGAAAGGAAATCGACGGATAATGAAAACATTTGTTCAATGGGCTGAACGACAAAAGCGTGAGTTGCCCGTCTACAAACAAGACGAAGGTGGCGGTAGCACCGCTCGTAATGGTATTGCCTATTGGGCATATCCAGATGGATACATCCGTTCACACTATCCTGACGCATATTTTATGAGTCGTGCGCCAGATGCTCTATTCAAGATGAGCCCCGGCCCGCCGATCACGCCCCACAAGCATCATGTAAGCCACACGACACCTCCAGACTACGCTATTGGACCAGATGGCCAACTTAGTAAGGAAAAATATGTGAAATACGAGACAGACTAATAGGCAGCAAAAAGTAAACCCCCCATGCCTCTGCTTTTGCAAGCAAACTTTGGGGGGTTTTTTATTTACTTTACCTTTGAAAGTCTACCGTCATGATCTTCGTCGGTTATAGATTTCTTAAGTTGGGGGACCATCTGAGGAACTCTTTCCCAATAGCCCCATTGATCATCGTTTTGAGGGTTCTGGAAAATCAAACCTTTCTTAAAATACTTGTTGAGAAGTTGCTCAACACGCTCTTTAGAGAGACCAGATTCTTTGGCAATAGCTGCTACTGAGCGCCATTGCCATTTGGGATGACGGGCGATGGCGATAAAGAAATCTTGCTCCTCGTCGCCCGCTTTTGTGCCTTGAGGATAAACATCTGTCCACTTCGGCAAATTGACAGCAGTCATGAATTTTCTCCAATAACAATTAACCTGTACACTATAATATCGTATAGTTGGAGAAAAAATTCAACTTATAAATAAAGGAC
>Ga0222712_10006922_pt1 | contig 11091 bp, 25 predicted proteins | sample C33_657DmetaG_FD_165043 | JGI IMG/M metagenome (GOLD analysis project Ga0222712, IMG submission 165043) | Estuarine water microbial communities from San Francisco Bay, California, United States - C33_657D | ecosystem: Environmental > Aquatic > Marine > Unclassified | place: USA: California... | reverse complement strand
TCGCGATCACCTGTGCCATGATTGTTGGCCTGTTTGTGTCGAACGAGATCATCGACAATAAAGACGTATTTGGCTTGCTGTCATATGTCATGACTTCGGTTGTCGGCGCTGTGGCTGGATCCTACGCCACGCTGATGGGCATGAAGGGCGAGTTGGTCCCACCGCCACCGGAAGATCGTAACGATCCTGAGCCGGAGCCTATGGCCCCTGTATCGCCTGAGCCAGACCCGCTGCCGCTTACACCTGACATGGTTGCCCCTGCACCACGTTATGACGATCCACAGGCCACCGTCTTTGTTGATGAGCCTGAAAATGACGATGATGACGATATGGAACCCTGGGAAAAGTATCGCGGGGATCTGCGTTACGACGCCAACGGCGACGGCGTTGTCGATGAACTTGATTTCCCTGATTGGCGGAGTGCTGGCAAATGAGCTTAATGAACCTTCAAGATAAATGTGGATGCCATCCAGATGGTGCGTTTGGGCCGGGAACACTGAAGTCGGCCTGTGCCCACTTCAAGCTGAATAAGAATCGCGCTGCCCACTTCTTCGCCCAAACGGCGCATGAAAGCGGCAACTTCAAAGCGTTCAGCGAGAACCTGAACTATGGCGCGAAAGGACTGCGCGGAATCTTCGGAAAGTACTTTCCGACTGACGCGCTGGCCCGTGCTTACGAACGCCAGCCGCAGAAGATTGCCAACCGCGTTTACGCCAACCGCATGGGCAACGGCGATGAGGCGTCTGGCGACGGCTGGAAATACCGAGGACGCGGCCCGCTCCAACTCACCGGGAAAAACAACTACCGTGCGTTCGGCCGGTACATCGGGCGTGAACAGGAGATTTTGGACAACCCAGATCTTGTCGCTACCGAATTGGGCTTTGAAAGCGCCCTGTGGTTTTTCGACGCAAACAAGCTGTGGTCGATCTGTGACCAAGGTATCAACGACGCCGCAATCCTCGCGCTGACGAAGCGGATCAACGGGGGCACACACGGCCTCGAAGACCGTAAGGCAAAAACGAAAAAATACGCGACATGGCTTTAATTCCCAACCCTGTGATGCTTTACGCATTGGGCGGCGCGCTTATTATTGGCGCGGCATCCGGCTACAAGGTCCGCGATTGGCAGTGTGATGCGGCATACGCAAAGGCACTGGAAAAAGCTGAAAAGCTGCGAGTCAAAAAACAGGGAGTAGTCGATCATGCTTCGCAAATTTACGAATTTGAACGGGATCAAGCCAATGTCGTGGCAACCGAACGCACAAACACCATACGCGAAATATACAAAACGGCTCCTGCCGTTCCTGTTGATTGTACCGCTCCTGATTCTGTGCGCCGGTTGCTCGAAAGCGGTGTCCGTGACGCCAATGCCGCTACCACCGGCAAATCTAGCGGCGAAATGCCCGACGCTTCAGGATCCGCCGCTTCAGATGATCGATCCTGAGCGGGCGATCTGGGAAGCCGACATTATCGCGAAATACGTTGACTGCGCCACCAAGCACCGCCTTACGGTTAAAGCATGGAAAGATGCAGTGATCGTAAAGTGACGCAAAGTTATAAGGAGACTGACATGGATTTTAAGAGCGTGTTGAAGAAAAAAGTCGAAAAGGCGGTCATTAAAAAAGCGACCGGCAATCTGATTCCAATGGAAGGCCCTGAGCCTAAGATTGGAAAGAAGGTCAAGCTGGCCGCACTTCTCGGCACCATCGCCACAATCGCGGCGATGGCGTCACAATATCTTGGCGGCTAAGACGCGGCCCTAGTTACAGTACGGTCCCACCGCTCGGATCCCGAACGAGGTGGGGCCGTCATTTTTTGGTACAGCGCCTTGGACTTGCGGGTCCGACGTCTACCGTAGGCCCACAGAATCGCGACTGTGATCGTCAGAAACGGGGCGGCAACAAACAGCGCCGACCCGATGTAGACCATAAAAAAGATCTTAAAAAAGCGCTTCATCGATCAGGCCCCCTTCAGTTCGACCAGACCGACGGCGGCCATCGCGGCAATCCAGTTGCGGGGAATGCGCTTGGCGTTGGCGTACCAAAAGATCCCGCGCTTCTCAACAATGCAGGGAAGCCAGAACTCGCGGACCGGCCGGTTGTTTTTGTATTCGACTTTCTTGATCATGGGGATCTTGTGGCCGATCAATTGGCGGGCCATTGCATCTTGCTTGTTCATCGTTCGATCCTTTTAACTGGCGGGCGATTCGCCCCGACCCAAACCCAATTGGTCTTTTTGACCGTCAAGTCAAGCGGCAATTTTCAAGGGTTCCGCTGCGACCAGTTCGTTCCACCACAAGAAAACGGGATAATCCCAATCCTGACCGAACGCTATCGACACCCGCATTTTGACCGCTTCCTGTTCGCCGTCGATGATGATTTCGCCCTTGCCGAGATACTGACCAAACAAAGCGCGCTGATCCTTGGCGTTCATCCGACCGATCCACTTACCGAAGATCCCGACACCCTGATCCATCAGGAAGAACGCCATCGCCGCCGCACGATCTACCTTGGCGGCTTTCTTGACTAGCGGGCTCAGTTCTACAAATTCGTATTCCATGATTTTGATTCCTTTCTCAGCGGCTCAATCGAAGAAGTTGCCTTCGGCCCAATAATAGCCACCGGCTTTGGCCATCCACGCGCCCTGTGGCAGCGCGCCAAAGTGGGCGTTGGCTTTGGCCATCGCTTCGACGGGCCCGAACTTGCCAATGATTGGTTTTTTCTCACCCTTGGCTTCGAAGTAATAAATGATGATTTTTTCCATGGTCTGTTCCTTCCGAATCAGTCGGCGGGCGAATCGCCCCGACACAAAAACAATACGGTCTTTATGACCGTATTGTCAAACGATATTTTGAGATCCTGATCAAGCGCTCATCCGTTCGTAGGCTTCCCAGCTTTCGTACCGGATCACCGGTACGCCGTCCTCTTCGCCGCCGTACATCGGACCAGCCAGCTTCTTGAACTTGGGCTGGCCCTGAAGTTCGGGCTTCAAATAGGCGCGCTCTTCGATTCCTTCGAATTCATATTGGCCAACCTCGCCAAACGCGAACATGTCCTTGGGGGCGTATTGAAAGAACTGGCCTTCAGCCATCACAACAACCTGATATTTTGCCATTCTGATTTCCTTTTTCAAACTGCTTTGTAGACGGGCTGATCGTTCCGCCCTTCGTGGATCTTGGGAAACACCCAGTACCATCCCGCGCCGTACTCAGCGGCGGCGTAAACGTAGACAGGGTGGCCAGCCATTGCGGCCAAGCCGTCAATTGCCTTTTTGAAATGGGCGGCTGGGATATTGTGAATTCCAAACATGGTCTGTCCTTTCTGGATCGGGCGGGGGACCGGAGTCCCCCAAGTTGTCAGTCGCAAACACCCTGTTCGGCGGGGAAGCGGGGGTAGAACTTCTCGGGGAAGGCTACCTCACGGCAAACACCGCGCTCACCGGCAATGTACCACCCGTGCCGGATCCCGTAATCGGCGGGATCCACTTCTGGGCCGCCGCGCCATATGTGTATAAAATCGACAGCGTCGTAGGCTTCGAAAGCGGCACGGGCGGCGGCGATCAGTTCTTTTTCCATAACAGGTCCTTTCCGAATCAGTCGGCGGGCGAATCGCCCCGACACAGAAACAATCGGTCTTTTTGACCGGTAAGTCAAGCGGTTTTTAGTGGGGACCTAGATCCCCACCCGATTCAGCGCTTTGCGCCTTGCTCGGCCGCATCGTAACCGCGATAAAATTCGGCGCGGCTTTCTTCGAGATCGGCGCGCATACCGTAGTGGCATCCGTAGTTGCGGTCGTAGCCCTTTTGAAACCGAAGAGCGCCAGCGGCAAAGTACAGACCCTCGGCTTTGAAATCTTCGACAGTGTTAATGTTTGGCTTGATCATGTCTTGGTCCTTTCCGGAAAAATTGGCTTACGCGACAACCTTGTAGGCTTTGTCCCACTGACCGATGTTGATGTAGATGTACCAACCCACGTCGAAGTAATCGCTCATGATGTCGCTGTTGTTGTGGTTTCCGATCATCATCGCGGGGATCACTTCCTCAAGAAATGCCAGTGCCGCGCCGTCGTAATGCTTCTGGAAATGGTAAGGATTCACGCTGGCGTGGTCACGCTCGTTGGGCTGAAAACCTTGGGCGACCTGATAGAAGTCAGCCGCGCAAACCGCGTTGCTGTTGCCAATAAAATCGATTGGGCCTTCCTTAATGTTCAGGACAAGGCCGCTGTGGTGCCGAACGGCGAGGCTCGCCTTGATGCCGTACTTCTTGCAAATCGCCTTGATGGCGGGGGCCAGTTCGGCCTTCTTGGCTTGGCTCATATATGCCATATTGATAACTCCCAAATGGTGGGCCAACGGCCCGAGAACGTCGGGAGCGAATCACTCCCGACAAAGAAACAATCGGTCATTGTGACCGAAAGGTCAAGCGAAAACGAACGCGCTTTCCTTGAACTGGTGGCCGTACCAGCGTGGTGCTGGGTTACCACTGATCAGATCCGCATAGAACGCATATTCCGCGTTCCCCTTGGCGTCGAACCGGAAGCAACGATCCTGCGGTTGATATTCAAACGCATCGTTTACTTCGATGAAGACCCCATCGGCCAAAGACGAAAACTTCACAAGCATGGGACACTCCCCCCAAACAGTGGGCCACTGGCCCGATTAAGGTCAGGCGCGAATCACCCGACACACAAACAATGGTCTTTTTGACCGGATATGTCAAACACCAAATAGCAGATCCGCAGCGTCGTTTGGAAAGCGCGCTCCCCAACGGGCGATGTGCTGGGCATCGACTTCCTCGTTTATTCCCGTCAGCGCGGATCCGATAAAATACAGCGGCCCTTCGTAGGGGTCCGAACACTGAACGATTCCGACAGTGCCGGTGCCCCCGCTGAACCAGCGCCAAGCGATAACTTCCATCTCGATTCCTTTCAATTGATTGAGAAGGCAAACGTCCAATCCTTGTAAATCACGTCGTAGGCGCTCAACGCTTCTTCGACCCAGCGCTCGACGCTAAGATCTTTTGTGTAAGGGACGTAGACCGACACGGTGTCAAAAATCCCCTTCTCTGGGTTATTATAAACAAAATAATGGTATCCCACACCCCGAGCCAATTCGACCGGAATCCCAGCTTTGTCGATGGCGCGCTGCGCTTGGCGGAGAGTAGTCATGCCGCGATCCCTTCCAGCTTGTCGAACCCAAACGACGCGACCCGATAGAACTCGCCGTCCTTCTCAAGAATGTCGCCAACCGACATCGACGGCACCCGCATCTTCAGCTTCTGGATCCGCTCGGGCTGTTCCCAAAGGTTCATCAGTTCGAAAGCAACGTCCATGCTGTCGGCGTCCACGATGGCGACAGGCTCATAGAACTTGAAAGATCCGATCTCAAACTTCCGATCAAACAGCCGGTCGGCGTAAGCCTTGATCTTGGCGTTGGCGGCCCAACCTTCGATCTCAATCAAATGATGCTCATAATCCGAAAGCGAAATCTGGTAGACTTTAATCATATCGATAACTCCCTTGCTGGGTGGGGGCCGAAACCCCCAAAGACTAGAAATTGTAATCGTAAAACCGACGGGGTTGCTCGGCCATGCCAAACTTCTGGCCGTGCTTGTCGAACCAGTATCCCGCCTTGCCACGCGCATTGCTCAACCGGATCTTGACCACTTCCCGCTCAGGATCAGGCTGGATGTCCCAACGCTGCTTTTGCTGGTCAGCAAAGTGGCAAGCAAAGCCACCAACGTGGGGCTCCAGTTCTTCCATCTTGTGAAGCTGTTCGTACTTCATGGCGCGAACCTCAACGCACTTCTCGCTGACAACGCGAACAACCTCGTAGGGCTCAACGTCGCTCCATCCGTATTTGTTGGCAAACTTGAATTCCATGCTCAGTCCTTTCCGAATCAGTCGGCGGGCGAATCACCCCGACACAGGGACAATCGGTCTTTATGACCGGTAAGTCAACAGCTATTTTCGGGCTTGGATTGGAATTCTGTAAAAGCGCGGTCTTCTGCGCTTTAGCGGCACTGGTCGCTCGACATCCGGCGCTTCCGGACTTGGCAATCGGCGTGGGAAAGGAACCGGCTGGTGCCGGTAGTTGGCAACGTGCAAAAGAATCATCATGACGTCTTGGTTGGTCTGGGGATCCACCGGCTGAACAGCCACGAAGCCGTTCTGGAACTCAAACCGGCAACGGGCGGGATCCATCAAACCTAAATAGACCAGCGGGACATCCTCGCTGAACGGAATGTCATCCAACCGTGGGTTGTCGAAGCACATCTCAACGGCCACTGATTCGTCACGGCGAAGACGCCCCTTGACCCACCAGCCGCGCTCTTCGGTGATAAAGATCACCGAAGCCATCCGCTGCTTCAAAATAGACGATGGCGTCACAGCTTGCCGCGTATCTTTCGATAAATCACAACCGCCAACGAAAACGGCCAAAGCAGAACAGTGCCAATGACAATCGCTTTGAAAAGCGGATCCTTGGGCCATGACGGGTCAAAGTTAATTGCAAGTTCCATGATCCCGATCCCAAGGGCAATCCAGATGGCGGCGATTATTAAAGCGGTAATCACACCTTGCCCCCGTTCCGTATCAGTTCGCGTCGGGCTGACCAAAAGATCTTTTCCGATTCGTATAGCGGTGTGGATCCCCGCTTGCCGTGCCCTTGGCGAAGGGCGGCCTTACGCCACAGCGCCTTGAACGCGGTACCTTCGTTGAAGTTCATGCCCAGTGCATCGATAATGTCGTTGCACTCAGCGATGTAGTTTTCGCCGGTCTCGGATACGCACCAGATCTTGTAGTAATTGTTGGAAAGGCCCGATTGGACCTTCGGATCTTCGGTATCCATGATCATGACTCCATGAAATCGCTATGCTCTCCGCAACTGCTTTTTGACCCCGTCGTTGGGTTGTAAAAACGCGGAAACTTTCGCTCATCAAAATGAGTAAAGACCGGCGGGTACCGTTTGCAAAAGCCGACGGTTATCTTTGGGTGGACTTCCCACCAATCGCAAGTCTGACAAGTTGGTTTGGTTTTCACAGGTTCGCTTTCTGTAGCTGATAGGCAATTTCATTTGGAAGATGTGCGGGAGACAAACCGCGAAGACCAGTGGCCGCTTCATACTTTCGACAAAACTGACGGATCTGATCGTCCTTCTCTCGAAGCTTTGCTGTTAGGGCGGCGCGCTCTTTGAGAAGAGTGGAAGCTTCTTGCAATAAATCCATAAGATGTAACCTTTCGATATTGATAAAAACGGATCCGAATCCGTTAATGCGAAACCTAGTCTTTTTGACCTAGTTCGCCAAGCGATTCCTTCATGACCTCGACTAATTTCTCTTTGACCAGATTTCCGCTGTCGTAAGACCCGTTCAACGTGGAGTTGTAGGGGATCGAATTGACCCCAAATCGAACGGCCGCTCTTTGGCGGGCTTCCGCCCATTGGGATTCCGTTGCGTTAGATATATCAGTCATTTTCATCCTTTCGGTTTTAAGGCGGCCAACAGCGCGGACTGACCGGCGTTCTTGTCGGCCAAGACCGACAGCACCCGCTGATCAATACCCCCGCTGATAGCTAGGCGAATAATACGGACCGGCTTGTCCTGCCCTTGACGGTGAAGGCGGGCGTTAAATTGCTGATCCAATTCCAATGACCAGTTCATGCTGAACCAGATGATCATCGAACCTCCGCGCTGAAGGTTCAGGCCGTGCCCAGCACTGGCGGGATGGGCAAGCAACAGCGGGATCTCGCCCGCGTTCCAATCCTCAACGGTCTGCGGATCTTTGTCCAAAACCCGCGCATGGGGGAATCGCTTTTGCAAACGGGCCAGATCGGCCTTAAAGTTGTAGGCGACCAAGATGTTTTCGCCTGAGTTCTCTTCGATCAGATCGGCCAAGGCGTCCAGCTTGACCGTGTGCAACTCAGACCAGTTACCCAGACTGTCGGTGTACAGGCTTCCGTTGCAGAACTGTAAAAGCTTGTTGGCAAGCACAGCCGCGTTGATGGCCTCAACCACCTCGCCTTCCGGAAGTTCGGCCAGCAACGTCTGTTCGAAATCCAGATATTCCTTCATCACCTTGTCCGGAAGATCCAGATTCAAGGTGATGTCGATCCGATCCGGCAATTCCAAATAGTCGGCCGCCGACATCGAAATGACCCGTGGGGTCAGAAGGCCGTGGATCTTGTCGGCCGCGCCGTCCTTCGGGGCCCACTTGTAGCCCATGTAATCGCTTTCAAAAAACCGCTGCTTGTAGGCGGACATGGTCCGGCCCAGCGTCATCCCAAAATCCAAAAGATAGATCTGGGACCAAATGTCGATCAAACCGTTCGGGCTAGGGGTACCGGTCAAAATCACGAAATGCTCGGTGCGGGGCAGGATCTTTCGAAGGGCTTTGAACCGCTTGCTCGAACTGTCCTTGAAGCTGGACGATTCATCGACAACCACAAAGTCGAACGGCCACCGATCACGGTAGAGATCCACCAGCCAAACCACGTTTTCACGGTTGATGACGTAGACGTCCGCATCGCTCGACAGCGCTCGGATCCGGCTCTTTTCAGGGCCCGTGCAGATCGACACCTTGAGATGCTTGAGGTGAGACCAGCGCTTGGCTTCTTGGGCCCAAACGGTGTTGGCTACCCGCAACGGGGCGATCACCAGAACCTTCTTGGCCCCGAACCCATCGATCACGTCGCTAATCGCGGTCAGCGTGGTTGTGGTCTTCCCAAGGCCCATGTCCAAGAACAGGCCGCACCGACGCTTGTTAATGATGAACGACACACCGCGAAGCTGGTAGTCGTGAAGATCCGCTCGGGTTAGCACCGGCCGGTCCCCAGATCTCGAAGCCAGCCAATCGCATCGTCCGCATTGTCGAACCACGCGACGTTCGCGCCGTAGCGCTGCATCTTAGCCATTGTTGCCACCTGTAGCGGCGTCGGCTTTTTGCTTGGTGCCTTAAACTCAATGAACACAATCAAACCATCCTTGATAAACATCCGGTCGGGAACACCCCGAAAACTCGGTGAACTAAATTTGAAATTCAACCAGCCATTATTTTTGGCCCAGACGCAAACCGTCCTTTCGATCTGCGATTCACGAATCGCTTTATGAGTGGGGGCGACCATTATTTTTCGTGGGTCGGGGTGAAGTTACGGAACCTTTTGGATGTTCGTATCGCGTAATGATCGAACACCCCGCCGCTTTTGCGCTTTTTGACCAATAGAACCAGCCCAGCCTCATAGGCCCCCATCGCCCAGCAACGAAGCGGCGCACCTTGGCAATGAAACCCGACGTGATAAACAATCGTGTCTCGACGCTTGGCACTAAGCACCGCCGCTCGAAACGCATCAATCTGTTTTGACGCGCCCTCCGGTGCGATCTCTATTCGGTTCATTTCCATTTCCTCACAAATATCCGACTTCGCACAACAGGCGTTCGGCGTCCTCTTCATAAACCCGATAATCGACATCGCTCGGAAACGCTTCCGGCAAGTCCATCAATGGCTTTGTTCCTTGCGAGTTGGGCACCATGTTGCCGTTCTTAGCGTAGCGGATGGCCGTCATGCTGGGAACGCTGGTGCTATAATAGAATCGCACCACCTTGCCTATGGGTTCCCCTTCCCAGACCGCGCCGCCGGTCACGCGGCGAAGGGTCACGAACTGTCGGATGTCGCGGCAATTGCGAATCGTATCTTGGTACGGCGTCCCGTGCATGATCCGCTTGGCGGCGGCCTCATAGACGATCAGTCTGTCGGGGTTCTTGGCCAGACCGGCGGCGGCAAAGACGCCTTTCCCTTTGGCCGTACCATCGGTCTTAATCGCAAGGTAGTTGTTGACGTCACGGCTGGCCACAGCGCGGTAGTCGGTCCGTTCCAGTTCGTAGCTGGTGTCCAGCATCCAAGCCCACGCCACCTCTTCCATCTTGCGTTCAAGAGATCTCGGGCACCGCAAGACAACGCCGTCAGTGTTGGCGCTTACCGCATCAATGCCAGCGTCGTGCATCCGTTCGATCAGCATCAAAAGCGCAAGCTGGCCGGTGATCGTGGTCTGAACCAAAAGATCGGGGCTGTAGAGAAAACTGTACTTCGAACCCAGCTTGCCAAACGTCCCGTTGACCGTAATCTTCAGGGTGTCGGCCGTGACCTTGTCGCCGCTTTTCTTCGCGTTCAGGCGGCGCTCAACGATGGTTTGAAACACCTTCAGGAAGTTCTTGCCCAAACTCTTTGGGGCCAGCTTTTGCTGAAGGATGATCGACGGGTAGTAGGACGCCACGTCAAAGTCGGCCAAAAGATAATCGCTGTTGGCTTCGACGTATTGCTTCTTCTCGCAGCTATGAAGGCCGCCGATCCCCATCTGGTAATCGCGCCCACCGATCTTGATCTTGGTCTGGGCCAGCCAATCGGGAAGGGCAATCGACCCGTTACCCGACAAGCCAAACTGGTGCCCAAGGATCCGCTCAAAAACCGACTGAAGACCCAAGTCCTTAAACGTGATGATCTCCGGATCCAGATAGCGGTAAGTCGCGTTCATCCGGACCTTGGGCTTCGGGATAGGGGCATCGCTCATTCGAATCAGTTCGTGCCTGATCACGGCTTCTGCGATCTGGGCATCAGACTTGGATCTGAGATCCACGCCGTACTGGTCCGACATTTGCTTTCGAAGGGCAATCTGGGGCTTCAGGGTCTCATACAGCAAGGCCGTGGTCTGAAGATCTTTGACGCAATAATCGCGGACAACCTTGCGGCGCTCGGCGGTCCCGATCAGCGCTTCCGGTGGATACGGTAGATCCTGAAGCTTCTCCGCATGAAGGCGGCCGCCGTAGGTCTTCAAGCTATTCTGACCGGGCGCTAGTTCAATCAAATCGATGTGGTCCCAACGCTTCGGGATCTCGATTCCAAGCTGCCAAGCTTTGCGGTTGTTGATGATAATGTCATCGGACATCGCTTTGAGATCCGCGCACGACGCATTGCCCAACGCATGAACCAAAACAGGAAGATCGAAATTCAGCCCGTTAAAGCTGATCGTGGTGATACGTTGGAAGAAGTCGCGGAAACTTAAATCCAGCGGCTGGCCTTCGAACATTTCAAAAAACTTGGTGTTG
>Ga0222712_10006920_pt1 | contig 11093 bp, 11 predicted proteins | sample C33_657DmetaG_FD_165043 | JGI IMG/M metagenome (GOLD analysis project Ga0222712, IMG submission 165043) | Estuarine water microbial communities from San Francisco Bay, California, United States - C33_657D | ecosystem: Environmental > Aquatic > Marine > Unclassified | place: USA: California... | reverse complement strand
TCGCACAGGGTAGCGTATTCGAAGGAAGAAGTTGGTTGGGGCGCCAGGATTCGAACCTGGGAATGGCGGTACCAAAAACCGCTGCCTTACCGCTTGGCGACGCCCCAAGCGTGGAACATTTTCAAGCCAAGTGAAGCCACTTGGCGATTAGGAAAATGCGACCGCACACTTTCTTAGTCCAAGTCCAACGCACCTAGGCACGAAGGATGGCGCCTAATAGCCTTCAAAAGGTGGCGCCGTGAAGCCCCCCTCCCCAACACCACCATTCGGGCGGTAGCGCCGCCGCCGCCGCCGCCGCCGCCGCCGGTTGGGGGAAGATGCCGAAACAGGTCGCGCCGGAACCGCTCATGCGCGCCAAAAGGCAGCCAGGGCTTGCGGAAATCGCCGCCAAAACCTCGGCAATCTTGGGGCAGAGGCTGATCGCCGGTGCCTCCAAATCATTGCTCATTCGTGCCAAATCCGCTGCCATGGCCGAGGCATTGCCCCAGCCCACCGGCAGGTTTGCGCGCGGTGAAAACCCGCCCTGCCGGGCGCGAAACACCGCAGGGGTCGCCAAAGCCTCACGCGGATTCGCCAGCAGCAGCCCAAAGCGTGGCAGGGCAGGCGCAGGGCCCAGCACCTCACCCACACCCTCCATCCGGGCAGGGCGAGAGGCGACGCATACCGGCACATCCGCGCCAAGCCGCGCGCCAATGGCCGCAAGCCGTGCTTGATCCCAGCCCAATCCCCAAAGCCGATTGAGCGCGCGCAGGCTGGCCGCCGCATCGGCGCTGCCGCCGCCAATGCCGCTTGCCACCGGAAGGCGTTTCAGCAGGTGCAGCAGCGCATGGCCTTCGAACCCGGCCTCCGTCGCCAAGGCCCGTGCCGCGCGCAGCACCAAATTATCCGGCTCAGCAGCGAGTGCCGCGCCTTCCGCGCCTTCAATCGCGAGTGACAGGATTTCGCCGGAACAGGCGCTGATGCTGTCCCCCATATCGGCAAAGACAACAAGGCTATCCAGCAGATGGTAGCCATCCGCCCGGCGTCCCGTGACATGCAGGAACAGATTGACCTTGGCCGGGGCCGCTTCAAAAACTTTCAGCGCCGCGTCTCCGCTACGGGTTGGCCGGCAAGGCCATTGGTGATCTTGGCTTCGATCTTTGGCCCCTCATCGCCTTCCGGGCCCAGTACCAGGGCGCGGCGCCATTGGAACAGCGCTTCGCGGCGCCGGCCCTGCGCCCAATAGGCATCGCCCAAATGGTCATTGATCACGCTGCTTTGCGATTCCAATTCCACGGCCTTTTCCAGCCAGCGCACGGCACCCGGAAAATCGCCTAGTTTGAACAGCGCCCAGCCCAGGCTATCGGCGATATTGCCGTCATTCGGGCGCAGTTCCACCGCGCGTTCCAACATGCGCCGCGCTTCGGGCAGGTTCTGGCCAAGCTCCACCCAGCTATAGGCCAGGTAATTCAGCACCAGCGGCTGCTCCGGGTTAAGGCTCAAGGCGCGCTGAAAATCGGCTTCCGCTTCTGGCCAGCGTTTGGCGCGTTCCAGGGCGATGCCGCGCGCGTAAAATAGCGGCCAATGCGTCACCACCGGCGCGCCAAGCCGCCCAATCGCCGCATCATAAGCAGTGATAGCCGGCGCCCAATTCTGCCGCGCCCGATACATATCCCCAAGCCGCGCCATCGGCTGGAAGGCGCGCGGAAATTGCGCGGCAAGGCGCCGCAGCTCAGCTTCCGCTTCGGGTAACTTGTCTAGCCGATCAAGCAAGCCAGCACGCCGCAGCGCCAAAACCGGCGCCAGAGGATCAGCAGGGTCGGCCCGTTCCAGCAGCGCTAGCGCGGCCTGATATTGACTTTCATCGCCCAAGGCCTCGGCCCCGGCCAAAAGCGCCGGCCCGTAGCGCGGGCGCAATTGCAGGGCGAGCCTGACCAATGCCAGCGAAAACTCCCCGGCCTGGGGCCCGCGCAAGGCGGTCGCCAAAGCCAGATAGGCTTCGGCAATGCCCTCAGTCGCGGAAGCCACAACGCGGCGCGTGGCCAAGGCTTCGCGCCCGCCCGTATCGGCGAAAAGCCCGGCATCATCCTGGCCGCGGCCCAGCCGATCCAGCAGGGCTTCTGCTTCGGCGGTCTGGCCGGCGCGCATCAAAATCCCGGCCATGGTGCGCGTCAGCCCCAAATTGGGCGTGGCGCTATCGGCCAGCGCTATGCGCACCAGGCGTTCCGCGTCCCTCGGACGGTCGGCAATATCCGCAATCATGGCGCCATGCAGCGCGTAAATCCCGCGCTGCCGGCCACTTTCGGTCAATGGGCGAAGGGTCGCGAGTGCGGCATCCGTCTGCCCCCTGCCCTGCTGCGCCCAAGCCACCAGAAGCGGCTTCAAAAGCGCGGAGAGCCCTTGATTGGGCAGGCTGCGGAAACGCTGTTCAGCACGTTCATAGCGCCCGGCCTGCGCATCCTGCCCGGCAAGCAGCATGGCGGCGAGCGGTTCATTCGGGATAACCCGCGCCAGCCTTGCCGCTTCCGAACGGCCATCCAGCAGCGTCGCAATAAAGGCGCGCTGCACAACCTCCGGCTCATTCGGATCACGCCTGAGCGCCTGCAACAGGCTATCGGCGGCGTATTTCGTATCGGCTTCATTGGTGGCGTAACGCCCGGCCAGATAGGAACCGAAAGCGCCGGTCACTTCCGGCGCGGCGCCGCGCAAGGCGGGGCGTTCCACCCCTTCCCCCGCTGCACAGGCGGAAAGCAGCGCGGCGGCAAGCAACCAAAGGCGGCGGGGGGGGAACATGGATGCCATGCTTGCTACCTAAACCTTCACCCCTGCCAAACCAAGGGCCCAGGTGATCAGAAGACCGCCAGATTGGCCCTGAGGCGCCTTATTCCAGCGTAATCCCCGCCGCGCGGATCACCGCGCCCAATTCCTCCACCTCACGCCGCGCCAGGGTATCCAGTTCCGTCAGGTTCATGGCTTTGGTAGTCGCCCCCCCGGCCAGCGCCCTTTCCCGCACGGAAGCCTGTTCGGCAGCGGCATTGATCACCGCATTCAGCTTTTCCTGAATGGGGCGGGGCGTGGCGGCCGGCACGGCAAAGCCGAACCAGGCATCAAGCGTAAAGCCAGGCAGCCCGGCTTCCGCCGTGGTTGGCACATCCGGCAGGCCAGCGGCGCGCTGGGCGCTTGCAATCGCAAGCGCCTTCACGCGCCCGCCCTGGACCAGGGCAATGGCGGAAGACGGCGTGGTGATGAACAACTCCACCCGGCCACCGGCCACATCCTGCAGCGCGGGTGCGGCACCGCGATAGGGCACATGCACCATCTCGGCCCCAATGGCGCGGCTGAACAACACGCCACCCACATGCTGGATGGAACCATTGCCCGAGGATGCGTAATTCAGCTTCCCCGGATTGGCACGCGCATGGGCCATGAATTCCTGCAAATTATTCGCGGGCACCGTGGGTGCGACAATAATCGCATGCGGTGCCATCGTGGCCATGCCCACCAGTGCCAGATCCTTGATCGGGTCCCAGGTCAGGTTCTTCATCATCGCCGGATTGCCGGCGTGATAGCCATTATATTGCAGCAGGACCGTATGCCCATCGGGTGCCGACCGCGCCACCGCATTGATCGCCAAATTGCCATTGGCGCCGGGGCGGTTTTCCACCACGACCGATTGGCCCAAACCCTGGCTCATTGCTTCCTGAAACAACCGCGCGGCGAAATCCGTGCCGCCACCAGGCGGGTTCGGCACCACCACGGTCACGGGCCGGTTCGGGAAGGCCGGCTGCGCGCGCAGGCTGGCGGGGGCGGCAAGCATGGCGCCAGAAGCGAGAATGGTGCGGCGCGAAAGGCGCATGAGGTTTCTCCCAGAAAATTGATTCTTGGTGTCTTTCTAGCACCCCTGCCCGCCCCGTCCATCTGGCCCCGCGCGCCAAGGCCGATTAGGGTATTCTCCCCAAGCAACAAACCGCCGGAGGAAGCCCGCATGACCTACCCCAATGTCCAATTGCACGTGAATGGCGAATGGCGCGCCGCGCGCAGTGGCAAAACGATCAATGTGCTGAACCCGGCCAATGAGGAAGTGATCGGCACCGTGGCCCATGCCGAAAAGGCCGATCTGGATGAAGCACTCGCCGCCGCCGAAAAAGGTTTTGCGGTGTGGAAGAAGGTCTCGGCCTATGATCGCTCAAAGCTGATGCGCAAGGCCGCCGATCTGGTGCGTGCCCGCGCTGATGAGATTGCGCGGCTGATGACGCTGGAACAGGGCAAGCCTTTGGGTGAGGCGAAGGTGGAAGTGATGTCCGCCGCCGACATTATTGATTGGTTCGCCGAAGAAGCCCGCCGCGCCTATGGTCGCGTGGTGCCCGCGCGCGCCGAGGGGATTTACCAGCTTGTGGTCAAGGAACCGGTCGGCCCCGTCGCTGCCTTCACGCCCTGGAATTTCCCGATCAACCAGGTGGTGCGGAAACTATCTGCCGCGGTTGCCACGGGCTGTTCCATCATTGTGAAGGCCCCGGAAGAAACCCCGGCATCGCCGGCTGAATTGATCCGCGCCTTCATTGATGCCGGGCTTCCGGCTGGCGTGGCCAATCTTGTCTATGGCGTGCCGGCGGAGATTTCATCCTATCTGATCGCGCATCCGATCATCCGTAAAGTGACCTTCACCGGGTCCACCCCGGTCGGCAAGCAATTATCAGCCCTGGCCGGCCAGCATATGAAGCGCGTGACGATGGAATTGGGCGGCCATGCGCCGGCGATTGTCTTCAATGACGCCGATCTTGATCTGGCAGCAAAGACTCTTGCCTTCGCCAAATTCCGCAATGCCGGGCAGGTTTGCGTCAGCCCCACGCGCTTTCTGGTGCAGGAAGAATTATATGATGGCTTCGTCGAAAAATTCGTGGCCTTCGCCAAAACCTTGAAGGTGGGCGATGGCATGGCGGCGGATACCACCATGGGTCCGCTCGCGCATGATCGCCGCGTGCCTTGGGTTGAGATGATGGTGCAGGATGCGCAATCCAAGGGCGGCAAGGTGCATACCGGCGGCAAGCGCATCGGCAATAAGGGCTATTTCTACGAGCCAACGGTGATGACCGATGTGCCGAAAGATGCCCGCGCCATGAATGAAGAACCCTTCGGCCCCATGGCGATGATCTCCCGCTTCAAGGATTTGGATGAGGTGGTGGAAGAAGCAAACCGCCTGCCCTATGGCCTGGCGTCCTACGCCTTTACCCGTTCCGCCAAGACCGCGAATGCAGTGGCGGCGCGCGTGGAAAGCGGCATGATGACGATCAATCATCTTGGCCTTGCTTTGCCGGAAGTGCCCTTCGGCGGCATCAAGGATTCCGGCTATGGCTCGGAAGGTGGGCTTGAGGCGATTGAAGCCTACCTCAACACCAAATTCGTCTCTCAGGCGGGTTTGTGATTTTGGGATCGGCCGGGTTCATCCCGGCCGATTGCACCAGATAGGCAAGGCGCCGTGGCGCTGACCGAAACCCATTGGCGAAGCCTGTTTCAGGAGCGCGATTTTCGTCGGCTCTGGATGGTTGGGCTTTCCATTTTTGTGGTGCGCTGGCTGGAAATGCTGGCGGTGGGGGTTTTCGCCTATAACGCCACGGGTTCCGCCTTTATTGTTGCCATGCTGACCATGCTCAGGCTTCTGCCCATGGGGTTGTTTGGCGCCTTTCTGGGCGCGGCGGCAGAGCGGATGGATCTGCGCCGCGTGCAGATCCTGATCCTGGTCATGCAAATCCTGGCATCCACCGTGATTGCGCTGCTCGCTTTGCTTGACCTGATCGCAGTTTGGCATTTGGCCGTTGCTTCCTTCATCAATGGCATCGGTTGGGCGGCGGATAATCCCGTGCGCCGGGCCATGATTGGCGCCGTGGTCGGGCCTTCCCGCATGGGGGCTGCGATGTCCATTGATGTCGGCACCAGCAATGCCAGCCGTATGTTGGGGCCAACACTGGGGGGCGTGCTGCTGGCGCTGCTGGGGCTGGATGGCACTTTCGTGCTGGCCACATTGCTTTACTTGCCGGCGCTGATCGCGGCGATCCTGCTACCCCAAACAGCGCGCAGCACGGCCAGCCAACCCGCCCCCGTGCTGGCCCGCATCGCTGAAGGCCTTGCCGCCGTGCGCGCCGATAAGCGCCTGAGCGGCACGCTCATGATCACGCTGATCTATAATTTGTTCGGCTGGCCCTTCACCAGCATGATCCCAGTGATCGGCAAGGATCAATTGGCGCTGGGGCCGGAAGGTGTTGGTATTCTGGCCAGCATGGATGGCGTGGGCGCGCTATTGGGCGCCGTGCTGATTACGCTCTTCATCGGCCCTGCACTTTATCGGCGCTGCTATCTGGGCGGTGTCACGCTCTACATGGTGATGGTGATCGCCTTCGCCATGATCCCCAATCCCTGGCTTGCGGGGCTTGCGCTTATTCTTGTTGGCATTGGCGGTTCGGGCTTTGGCATTATGCAGCCCACGCTGATTTATCTGGCAACACCGGTGGAATTGCGTAGCCGCGTGCTTGGCCTGCTTTCAGTTTGCATCGGCATGGGGCCGATTGGTTTTGTTGGCCTTGGCATTGCTGCCGAATTGCTGGGTGCGCCCATCGCCACCGCGCTGATGGCAGCCTGCGGGCTGGTGGCGCTGGCGGTGACGCATCGCTATTGGAAACACATCTCCGGCGGGTGAAGGAAATTCAGCATGGAAGCCTTGCATATTTCAGCGGCGGCGCTGGGCGCAGCCTTGAAGGCCAAGCGCCAACGCATTGCGGTGGCGGAATCCTCAACCGGCGGGTTGATTTCTGCCGCGCTGCTCGCCGAGCCCGGCGCATCCGCCTATTTCCTCGGCGGCGGCGTGATCTATACAGCGCAAGCGCGCGAAGCACTGCTTGGCATTACGCCGGCCGATATGGCGGGTATGCGTTCGGCAAGTGAACCCTATGCGCTTTTGCTGGCGCGGCGCGTGCGCGAAAAGCTTGGCGCCGATTGGGGATTGGCCGAAACCGGCGCGGCAGGCCCCACCGGCAATCGTTACGGCGATGCTGCCGGGCATAGCTGCATCGCCGTGGTTGGGCCGGGCGTTGAACGTGTGATTACGCTTGAAACCGGCAGTGCTGATCGCCGCGCCAATATGCGCCGCTTCGCGCAAGGCGCCTTTGGGCTGGCGATCAAGACTGTCGCTTAACGCAGCTACTATTGGCTGGCCCAAACAATCCGATGCACCCAGGCGATTTCCGGCAATTCAAAACTATAGCTGGGATGCGCAGGATTAAGGCTGGCCACATCAATCCGCTTGGCTGAATGGCGGCGCAGTTCCTTGGCCATCACTTCGCCCTTGCGCGTGCGCACCACCACACGATCCCCGCGCCGCACCGGCGCAGCGGGGGAGACGATCACCACATCCCCATCACGAAACACCGGTTCCATGGAATCGCCGGAAATCTCCAGCGCATAGGCATTGGCATCACCAATTTCGGGCAGAGAGATTTCATCCCAACTGCCACCCACCGGATAGCCGCCATCATCGAAATACCCCTCACCACCGGCCTGAGCCAGGCCAATCAGCGGTATGCGGCGATTGACCACGGTGCGCCCGCCACGCGAAATCGCGGCAGCGCCGGTCACAAGGGCCGCGAAATCTTCCATCCGCGCGCCGACCGCATCCAAAACCTTGGCGATGCTTTCCGTGGAAGGCCACCGGGCACGCCCATCCACGCCCATGCGCTTCGAAGGGTTGAAGGCCGTGGGGTCAAGCCCGGCCTTTTTCGCAAGGCCCGAAGCCGAAAGCCCGTATTCCGCCGCCAGCGCATCCAAGGCGCGCCAAACATCATCATGCCGCATGGCCAATCCTCATTCACCCTTGGGGCGAGGGGTGTCGATTCCAGATATGGCCCCGATTCATATGCAATATATCCTAGGTCTTGTGTCAAAATTCAATAGGTGTGTTTTCCTTTTTTCTCTTGCGACTAGCAATTTTTGCGGTTATTTTACCATCATTACACAACCAAAAGGCGAGATTCCCTCCATGATCGCAGCACAGAAAACCCATTACAGCCCCCGCTTTGCCTCGCTCAGCCAGGCCGAACCCTTCCATTCCGCCGAAGAAGCCTGGTTTTGGACCATGGCTGCGCTGATGGCGCGCCGCGATGGCGCACGCATTGTCGCCGGCAAGGGCGACAAGCAGCGCCCCTGCGAACCGGATGATGTGGTGAAGTGCCTGGACCGGCTTTATCGCCACCGCCGCATAGACCTGACCCATGCGCGCATTCTGCGCATCTGGGGTGAAAGGGCCGCGGCACCAGACCCCCGCTACCCTTCTGAAAAGCATGATTGGCGGCTATGGCGTGAAGCCCTGGATCGGCTTGAATGGCCGCTCCGCGTCAAGGGCATTGTCGCATGAAGGGACGCATTTCCCATGCGCGACTTGAAGATTCCCCTCAATCCATCTGGATCATCTTCGGTGGCCGCGCTGATCAGCCCTGGCTTCATCCACTCCGGCAGGGCTTTCGCCATTGCTTCGCCGCCATCGGCGATGCGGAAGGCTGGACGGTGCTTGATCCGCTTTCGGGCCGGCTTCTGGTCGCGCGCTTGCCGGTTGATGCAGGCTTTGACCTGCCGGGCTTCTACCGCCGCGCCGGGCTTCGTGTGACTGGCCCCTTTACCCCCGGCCCTGCGGCGCCACGCCTGCTGCCGCCCATCTTCGGCCTAAGCTGTGTGGCGCTTTGCCGCGCCCTATTGGGCGCGCATGCACCACGTGCCATGACCCCTTACGGGCTCTATCGCAGGTTGCAAAATGCTGCTGAAAATTTTTTAGGAAAAATGTCTTGACGCGCGCCTGGCTTTAGGCTATCAAACTCACGCCAACGGGCGAAGTGCGCCTGAAGGTCTTCCTCTCTCGCTCCTCCCGAAACTTCCATGGGCCCGGCCTCTTCCACAAGAAGGCGCCGGGCTCATGGCTTTTTGGCGGGGCGCCAACCTTTTCAGGAGAAGCGCGCATGGGTGGCCTCTTCAAAGCGCCAAAGCAGAAGATCATCGCCCCGCCAAGCCAACAAACCGTAACGGCAACGCCACCTGCGCCGGATGCCGTGGCTTCCGAAACGCGTATTGAAAGCCGCGAACGCGCCACGCGCGGCCAGCCCGGCACCATCGCCACCTCTGCCCGAGGCTTGCTTGGCAGCATGCCGGATTTCTTCACCACGCGCCGTTCCTTGCTTGGGGAATGAAGCGCATGACCCCGCAGGAAATCCTTGGCCGCTACGAAGCAGCACTTGCCGCACGCCAACGCCATGAAGGCATTTGGCGTGATTGCTACAACCACGTGCTGCCGCCCATCGGCAGCGGCGCCACGCTGTTTGACGCGACGGCGGCCGATGCAGCGGAACAGCTTTCCGCTTCATTGCTCGCGGAACTCACACCGCCCTGGTCGCGTTGGTTTGGCCTTGCCCCTGGTCGCCCAACGCAGGATGGCGATGAACAGCGCGCCGCCGCCGTTTTGGAAGAAGCCGCCGAGGCGCTGCAAACCCATTTCGATCGTTCCAACTTCACGCTTGAAATGCACCAGGCCTTTCTTGATCTGGTCATCACCGGCACCGGCCTGATGCTGGTGGAAGAAGCCGCACCGGGGGAAGCCTCGGCGCTGCGCTTCACCGCCATTCCCATGCAGGATGCCGTGCTGCAGGAAGGCCCTTCTGGCCGGCTTGATACGGTGTTTCGCGCCATCAGCATGACAGAAGCGGCGCTACTGGCGCGCTTTCCGGGCAGCCTGAAGCCACGCGCGAAACAGGCACCCACGGATGACACCAAGCACCGCGTCATTGAAGCGATTTGGCCTGACCGCGCCGGCTATCGCTTCGCGGCGATATTGGTAGATCACGATGCTTCTTCGCTGTTGGCGGAGGGCAGCTTCGCCGAAAATCCCTTCATTGCCTTTCGCTGGCTTAAGGCGCCTGGTGAAAGCTATGGCCGCGGCCCGGTGGCAAAAGCACTGCCCGATATTCGCACCGCGAATAAGGTGGTGGAATTGGTCCTTGCTAATGCCTCCATCGCCGTTACCGGCATTTGGCAGGCGGAAGATGATGGCGTGCTGAACCCGGCCACGGTGCGGTTGGTGCCGGGTGCCATCATCCCAAAAGCGCCCGGTTCTTCCGGCCTGACACCGCTGGCCGCGCCCGGCAGCTTCGATGTTTCGCAGCTTGTGCTGAATGATCTGCGCACACGCATCCGCACGGCGTTGCTGGCCGATAGACTTGGCCCACAACGTGATCAACGCATGACCGCGACCGAAGTGCTGGAACGCGCTGCCGAAACATCACGCTTGTTGGGCGCCACTTACGGGCGCTTGCAAGCGGAATTGCTGACACCGCTGATTGCGCGCTGCCTTTCCATCCTGCGTCGGCGCGGCGATATCGCGCCGCTTCTGCTGGATGGACGCGAAGCCGTGCTGCGTTATCGCAGCCCTCTCGCGCAGGTACAGGGCCGCGCCGATGCGGCGAATGCGCTTTTGTTCCTTGAAGCGCTGCGTGGCCTTGGCCCTGATGCTATCGCCGAAATCAATATCCCGGCGACCACGCGCTGGCTTTCCCGCACCCTCGGCACGCCTGCCGAAATGCTCTCATCCCCCCATCAGGAGTAAACCCATGCCCGAGGATCTTTTGGCGACGGCGCTTGCCGATCAACCCGCCACTGCAACCCGCCCGGAAGATGTGCCCGAGAAATTCTGGGATTCTGAAGCCGGTCAGCTTCGCGTGGATGCGCTGCTGAAATCCTACCGCGAATTGGAACGCCGCCTGTCGCAACGCATCGCCCCACCTGGCGCCGATGCGCCGGCGGAAGAAGTGCAGCGCTTTCGCCGCAGCCTTGGCATTCCCGATAGCCCCGAAGAATACCAGATCACGCCCAAGCATGATCTTTGCTGCGCGGATGAGGATGTGAACAAGCGCCTGCATGAAGCGGGCTTCACGCCGGCCCAGGCGCAGCTTGTCTATGATCTGGCGGCCGAGCGCCTTTTGCCCATGATCGCGGAAGCCGCCGCGCAATTCGAAGCTGATCGGCAAGTGGAAAAACTGCGTGAGCATTTCGGCGGTGAAGAACGCTTCCGCCGTATTGCGCAACAA
>Ga0222712_10006919_pt1 | contig 11094 bp, 12 predicted proteins | sample C33_657DmetaG_FD_165043 | JGI IMG/M metagenome (GOLD analysis project Ga0222712, IMG submission 165043) | Estuarine water microbial communities from San Francisco Bay, California, United States - C33_657D | ecosystem: Environmental > Aquatic > Marine > Unclassified | place: USA: California... | reverse complement strand
CCGGATGTTTGCCCCGTATATGGTATAAACGTTACTGTTGCCGTCTTACCACTTAAGTTTTCACTTGTTATTCTTGCTCCTACTGCCATAGTTTGTTAATTTTGTCTATTATAAATACTTTATTTTGTTGTATCTTTTATTATTTGTTATTTTTTATTTTGATTAGAGGTTTCATATTATTATTGGTGGAAAGTTACTTGTAATGTTGCGGTATTTCCCGTAATATAAACTATTGTATTAGGAGAATTTGGTGCTGGTAAATTAATATTGTTTCCTGAATAATACCAAAATGTACTTATACTATTATCCGTGTTAATACTATACATTTGATTTTTAACAACATTAATCGTTGTGGTTGAATTATATGTTATACCATCAAAAACAATAAATCGTGAACCTGGTGGAACTTGTATTTCTAATGAAGCCATTTCAGGTGTTGGTGTTGGTGTGGGGGTACTTGTAGGTGTAGGGGTTGGCGTTTGAGTTGGTAAAGGGTCCGGCGTACCGATAACACAAACATTAGTAACCCCTTCATTAGGTGTTAAAAGAGCAAAGAATATATGTAATGGTTGTGTTACGGGGTTTGATGATGTATGAATTAAACTATTATTTTTATAATACTTAACATTTGTTCCATCATATTCTACTTTCCATATGTCAGTTGATAAGTTAACCATACCACCCGGAACTGTTGCCTGACCACCATTCTCATAAATCTCTAAGAAGTCATTTTGTGTATAAAGACCATATGTTGTATTTGTATATGTATCACTATTTCCAGTTGGGTTATATGAGAATCCACCCATAAGGTAGTTACCATTTGTTGAAGTTTGGAACGTTACAGATACAGGATTACTATATGTTTCTGTAGAATATGCTGACGAAGTCCATCCACCATTTGGTCCACCAGTTGCACTATTATAAGTTGTGGTTGCATCCACATTATTAAATGTAAATGTGTCACAAACTTGTGTAGGTGTTGGGGTTGGGGTTTCAGTAGGTGTAGGTGTTGATGTAGGAGTACTTGTTGGTGTAGGAGTCGGAGTAGGGGTTGATGGACAAGTCCCACAATCAGTTCTATATGTTGCAACATTAGTACCATCCATATTAACGGTTTTATAATAACCATTATGGACAATTGTTCCCCAACCACTAAAACCAAATCCATCTCCATTTGTTACAAAATTATTGGATTCACAGAACGTTGGTCCATCACCAGTCACATAAAATCTTGGACACTCCCACTCAGCACAATTACAAGTTCCTTCAACATTATCCTCACCTAATTTTATTTCACCATAGAATACTGCCGGTGGTCTTAATACACTGTATTCTAAATCATTATTTGGTATTAATGTATATGATAAATCTGTGTTTGGTATTAATGTGTAATTAATATCATTATTAGGTATTGATATAAAATTAACATCATTATCAGGTATAAAAATATATTGAATATCGTTATTAGGTAATTCGGTGTAATTAAAATCGTTTGATGGAATTAATGTATATGTTAAATCATCATTTGGTATTAAGACATATGTAAAATCATTTTGAGGTGGTAATACTATATCATTTACCACAACAAGATTACCACCGATAGGTTTAAACTGATTACTAAAACTCGATATTATCGGCATATTTTAAAAAGTTGTTTTCTGACCTAAAACTCTCCAAGTATTGTTCACTTTTATTAAACTAAACGCAAATATGTCTGTCGAATTTGTAGTACCTGTTGGTTGACTACCCCCAAACCAATTTATTGATACAGAACCCTCATCGTCTGAATTTATTTTTAGCCCTGTTATTTTATAAGCGGGAGTACCTTGTTCAACAATTACTGTAAGACCGATTGCTTTATTATTTGTTATCGGTGTTTCAACAACATCAATTACAAAATCAGATGATGGGTTTGAAACATATGCAATTGAACCACTAAGAAAATTATGTGTAATTCCTGTTGCCGGTGCATTATATGGTACTAACTTTTCTGTTACAGAATCAATATTCGTAACTTGAGATATACTAGCACCTACTGAGGTTAAATTAAATGATGTATTAATACCACCATTTGGTATCACTAAGTTACTTCCTAATATGTTAACGTTTTCACCGTCTGTTAATAAGTTCAAATCCCCTGAACCAACAATTGTCGTTGCCTGAATGTTATTAACAAACTTAGCACTACCACTAAATTCATATGTGTATCCTGTTGTTACAGAACCTGTATTAAACCCTATCTTTCCTTCACTTATAATACTAATCTGTGGATTTTGCCAACTATTAGAAGAAAATAAATGAACGTGAGTGTGATTATAATCAGGACCATCCAAAGAACCAATATATAAATCTCTACCTCTGTTAATTAGGTATGCGTCATTTTGATAACCAACTGAAAAATCATTATCAAATCCACTTGAGTTAATACCCATATTAACGTAATGTAAATCTTCAGTTCCATTGTCCGCCGTCGCAACAAAATCACTACTTGCACCGGCTGCCGAACTTTCATTTTTTACGTTAACTTGTAGATAGTTGTCAATGTTACCTTGAAGATGTGCTATGTTAAAACTCCCACTATTTTGGACGTGTAACATTTCAGGATTATTGGTGTGTCTGCTACCACTCGGACCAATAATAACCGCATCTTTTATAATTTGTGTACTTAAAAATGTATTTGAACCAGTAGTGGCAAAAGAACCTGTTTTACCATTAATGCTACTTGTAAACGAATTTAAAGAACTTGTTGATGTTTGTAACGAACTTAAAACAGGATTTAAACTAGTGAACATCGACATCGTATTACCGGTAAATGTGTTAAACGATGATGTCGTTGTTAAATGTGATAACGGTAAATTTGTCAATCCACTACCATTACCCACAAATGAATTAGCAGTTACTGAACCTGTAATTATTTGATTTCCGTTAAATGTATTACTACCCGTAGTTGCAAAATCACCTTCTGCCGCGGTAACATATGCCGTTAATTCACCTAACGCCATTCTGTAGGTGGTAATTCCATCATCATAAACGGTATACCCCGTAAGACTTGGGTTTGTTATTCCTGATAGTTCTGATATTAGTTTATTTTCTGCCATTTCTATAAATATTAGTTTTTATGTTCTATATAGTATGTGTGTGCCGTCACTACCGGTTAAGATTTCATCATTTTGATTTATAATGTGACCCCCCTCTATTGTGTAAACATCATCTTCACAATTTAATCCACAAATAAAGAAATCATATTGATTTAATCTCGTTAAAAAATTATGTCTTACGTGTACGAAGTCTAATGGGTCTTCATAATACTTAATTGTCTTCATATTAAAACAACAAGTTCCATTATGAACATTATTCATATATCCTGTTCCACCACCCCAAGATTGTACAAATGGTTGTACTCCTCTTTCTGAAGGTATCACCTCCTCCCAATCTTCTTTTTTATAAATTGGTCTTCCGTTTAGATATATCTTAAGTGTTCCCAATCTTCTTTCTCTTTCAGACGCCCACTCCCTGTTTAATTCTTCAGTTGTTGACGTATTTGGGTCGGGTATCAAATCATTCCAACCACCATCATTTTCTAAATTACAATCGGTGTATCTTTTATATCTATCAAATACTATTGTTACATTAAAATCTTTTGTTGCACCCGTTGTACAAAGTTGAGGAGTTGTATCTTGGTCCAAATAATAAGATTCGGAATATCCATCGGTTGGGTCACAAACACCTGAATATCTGTAAGCTGCCCATTTTATTCTTCTATCGGCAGTAAATTGAAACGATAAGTTATTATCGGCATAATCTTCAATATCATTATCCCCTCTAACACCAATGTAATAAAATACATTATTTGAATACCAATTGATATTATTTCTATTGAATACAAAATCCAAAGTCCAACCTTTTTCGGTTCTTCTTTTGATTATTGGTCCACAATTATCACCACCCGAACCTGTGTTAAACCTATAAGCCCAAGGTTTATTTGATAATTTTAAAGGTATGGGACAACAACTTTCACCATCCAAAATTGCCGAACAATCAATAATACTTTTGGTAAACCCTGTCGAGAGGTTATTAATTTGATTATTGAATCCACCAATTCTAAAATAATGAGTTTCTCCCGTAATACCTGTATATGTATATATATTATTGTTTAGTGTTGTATATTCATACGGAACGTCAAAATTATTTATAAAGTCGTCATAATCAATTGTATATGACAAACCCGAATAGATATATCCGGAGTCATTTACTGAATTATCGTACTCAGACAATGTAATGGTATTTCTTGAACAACTTGCGTAAGCTAACCCCGTGTCAATTGTTAACCCCGTATATGTTATTGGAACCGTTAAATCTAAAACGTCCTCATTGTAGTCTTCTTGGACTTTTGATATCTCATAATCGTAAAATTCTGAACTATCTAGCTTAGCATCCAACCTCGAACCGTAAAACTTTAAAATATTTTGGGTATTCATACTAATATAAATATCTTTCATAACATTTGATATTTATATAAAAACCATATTGATGAATCAATTTATAAAACAAGTTATTGAAGAGAAGTTTGTATCGAAAAAACAACAAAGATTTTTCTATGCAAAGGCGAACGAAAAGGGTGCGTCAACTAAGGAGAAGAAGAAATGGGGTAAGTGGGCTAAAGAATTTTCAGATAAAACAGATTTTGAAAAAATACCTGAAAAGGTAGAAAAAGAAACTGAAATGGATGAGATTGTGGATGCTGATGGGAACATTGCATCAAGTGACAAACCAACAAATTTAGCAACAAAAGGAGTTACAGTTAAAGACACCACAGACGATTACGTTCAATCATATATGAATACCATAGGTACATTTGGTGCTTTTGGACCTGCAAGTAAAAATATTTCACAATTAAAATATTGGGCTGAAGGTGTGGAGTTAACCAAAAAGGATATGCTTGAAATTGCAATGAACAAATCACTTGGATACGATGAAACAATGGGTGTGGATGCGGATTATGAAGATGCTGAAGAACATTTTAAAGATGAATTAGGATTACCTGACGACGAAGCTGATGAAAGATTAGAAAAGATGGGGTACGATGAAAAATTAAAAGATACTGATAAAGTTCGATTAGTTGAGAACCCTAAAAAATTCGTTGAGGAGTATTTGGAAAGTATTATGTCCAAAAGAACCAAAGTGAATGATGTTTTAGAAAAAGATGAAGAAACTAAAATGTCACCAATCATCAGAAGACAAATTAAAGTATTACTTAATACTTTGAAAGATAATGGAATATCACCAAGTGTTATTTTAAAACACACAGAAGATAATGAATAGTGAATTACAAGGTAGAGAATACGATTTACCATTAAACTTAATACAACACTTGAATGTACAATTAGGTGCAAGTTCTGATAATACCGAAGGTGTTAATAGAGCGAAAAATCTAATTCAATCAGGTAAAGTGAATTATGGTCAATTGAAAAGAATACTTCACGACCTCAAATCTGTTGATAAAGTAAAAGATTCAAAAACATATAACTTATATGGTGGTGAACCTATGGAATCATTTGGTTGGTCAGTCTTAGGTCAAGATAGAGACCAAATAACAAATAGAAAAGAAGGTAGAAAGAAAGCTGATGAGATGGGTGGAATTACAGGAGAAAGAAAAAATAGTTTTTTAAAGAAACACAGCAAAAAACCTGATTTTTTACCACAACTTAATATGGTTAAAAATAATTCATTTAAAACACCAATATCATCATTGGGTTTATTTGAACAAATCGAAAGAATTAAAAATTTAATGTAATATGGCAACACAACTTGAGATACTTGCGGAAAAATTCAGAAAAGAACATATAACTAAAAATTCATACACTGATAAGGGAATCTATAGTTCAATGCACGAAAACGCATTATCTACAGGAGATGAAAAAGGTAAGGGAGATAATGAAGGTAAGATTGGTTCTAGAGTAGATATTAACTCAAGAATTGACAGTTTAGCGAGAAATACATATAATAGTTCTAATGAATATTCCGACGCTAATCGTAATGCGTTATCAGATGGTGACGAAAAAGGAAAAGGTGAGAGTAATGGTCAAGTAGGTTCAACAACAGACATTAATACAAGAGTTTCACTTTTAGGTAGAAATTTATATAACGATGGTTTTGGATATGGAGTTACAAATCCAAATGCAATATCTGATGGTGATGAAAGAGGAAAAGGTGAGAATAGTGGTAAAGTTGGTTCATCTACTGATATTAATTTAAGAACACAAAACTTAAGTAAAAATTTATACGGAAGTAATAATTCATATGGATTAACTCACCCGAACGCAATTTCAGATAATGATGAAAAAGGTAAAGGTGATAATAACGGACAAGTTGGTTCAACAACAGACATCAATACAAGAAATCAAGTAGTTGCAACTAATAAATTTAACAAAAACAAAGGTTATCCTGATTTTTAATGGGTATTATATCTAACATATTTAAATTATTATTAAACGAACAGGATGATACTAAAACTCTCTTGATTAGGAATGCTATTAGTGAGAGAAAACCTATCACTATTGATTATAGGAGTGATGACGATGAAGTGTTAAATGGTTTAAGATATGATATTGAACCTGTTGTTTTAGGAACTAATGCAAAATCAGGTAACAAAGTATTTTGGGCGTATGTTTTTAAGGGAACATCTAAAAAAGGTTTACCAGGATGGAAAATGTTTAGACTTGACCGAGTTAAAGAAGTAAAAACAAAACCAGGTTTAAATCCTTTTAAATTAACTGACTTACCCGATTATCAAAAAGGTAAGGCACCAAATGCAATGAAATCTTTAAGTCAGGTCGATGTATTCTCACCATATTGGTTCGAGGACGACCCAAGATTTAAAAAGGACCAACCGACACAACCCGCCCCACCACAACCTAAAAAGATTGTTCCAAAAACAACTCCTACGGCGAAACCGCAACCACAACCTACCCCAACACCACAACCTGAACCTTTGGTTCAACCTGATAAACCTACAGAGAAACCTGAACCAAACGAACCTAAGTATGGACAGGATGTTTATAATACGTTAAAAACTAAAATAAAAGATGTAAATGGTGAGAAAGTTCTTAGTCGTCAAGACTATGAGTCCGCTGTTAAAGATTTATATAACAAAAAAGAAGGTGAGTGGAAAAATTACCAAAGACAAATTAGTGGTAATGAAAGACCTGGTGAGGGAACAAGACAAAGGTTTGATAAATCATCGAGAAGTGAATTAGATGCATTGATTTCCCAAGATAATGTGAAATTAAATGATGAAAATCAAACAAATCCAACACCTGAGAATTTATCTGAAACAATTAGAAGATTTAAAATCTTGATAAATTCATAAATTAAAAATATATTTATAATATGTCAAAATTAAACAATGGTCCAATATCGTCAAACGATTTAATGAGTAAATTGGTACAAGCGAAAAAATTAATGAATAAAGTCGATACTGGTGATTTCGAAAGAGGTAACATAGATGAAAGTAGATTGATAGCACCGTCAAATGATTCTGAATATCTTTCAGAATCTTATGAACAAAGTCAACCACAAGTAAACACTAGACCTGTAGGGACACCAACAGCAGATAGAATTCAACAATCTAAATTACCTGATGCAATTAAAAAAGCTATGATTGAAAATCCTATTCCACAAATTTCTTTAAGTGATAGTTTAGATATGGATTTCGTTAAAGGTGCGAAACGATTAATGGAACAAGAAGGTGTACAATCGAAACAAACACAAAAGAAACCATCACCACAACCAACAGGTAACGCTAGTGGTGTGAATATGAACGCATTAGCAACATTAATAGAAAATACGGTTAGAAAAGTTATGGATGAAAAGTTAAGTCAAATTTTGACGGCACAACAAACATCTACAATTAATGAGAATCTTGTTTTGAAAGTCGGGGATTCAATATTCAAAGGTAAAATTACTGGTGTAAATAAGGCAAAGTAGTTTTGTTTTTTCATTTTTTTTCATTATATTTTTGATATAGCCACACTTTAAGTGGTATTACTTATTATGTCAAAAATTAGAATTTTAGCTATTCCATCAGACCAATATGGTGTTGGTAAATTTAGAATTATGGGTCCCTATACCCACTTACAAGAAAACTATGGGGATGATTTTCACATCGATATAAAATACAATGTTGAAGACAATGATTCGGAATTTGACAATTACGATGTTGTTGTTTTACATAGCTTTATCCACAATAAAGTACCCTTTGAAAAAAACATCGAAAGAATTGATTGGTTAAAAAAGAAAGGTATCATTGTAATATCTGATATCGATGATTATTGGGAACCCGACCATAGACACCCAATGCATCGACAAATCATCAAAAGTGAAACCCACAAAAAGAAAGTTCAATTACTAAGGGCTGCGGATTATGTAACTACCACCACACCAATATTCAGAGACACAATAGTGAATAGATTGGGTATTAAGAACGTGTTAGTATTTCCAAACGCTATTGATGAGAACGAATCACAATTTAAATCTAATCCTGAAAAATCAGATAAAATTAGATTTGGTTGGTTAGGGGGTTCTTCACACCTTTATGACTTAGAATTAATTAAAAGCGGAATCTCAAGCACATTATCTTCATACAAAGATAAGACTCAGTTTGTACTATGTGGGTTTGATTTAAGAGGTAATGTAAATGAGGTTAACCAACAAACAGGTGAAGTGAAACAAAGACCCATCAAACCAATGGAAACCGTTTGGTATCAATATGAAAAAATGTTCACAGATGATTATAAAATATTGTCTGAAGAATATAAGAACTATCTTTTATCATTTAAGGAAGATGATTACAATGATGTTAATGAACCATATAGAAGAAGATGGACAAAAGAAATTTCAAAATACGCAACCAACTATAACTTGTTTGATGTATCTTTAGCACCTGTAGTTGAAAGTTTATTTAATGGCAACAAATCCCAATTAAAAGTTATTGAAGCAGGGTTTCACAAGAAGGCAATCATTGCAAGTGAGTGTGACCCATACACTATTGACTTGATAAGTGCTGTTGACCAAGGAACCTTTAATAGTAAAGGAAATGCGTTATTAGTATCCCCAAGAAAGAATCATAAACAATGGGCTCAACATATGAAAAAATTAGTTGAGAATCCTAATATGATTGAAGACTTAGGAAATAGACTTTATGAAACTGTTAAGGACAAATATTCTTTAAACACAGTTAATAAAAATAGAGCAGAGTTTTTCAAATCAATAATTAAAAAATAAAAAAGAACAATTATGTATTACTTAGTAACTATCGGTTATGAAACCGAACAAATGGACAGAGAAGGTAACCCACGTATTAAAAAAGTAAAATACGTCCTTCAAGCAGAATCAGTAGAAGAAGCAACGATTGTGGCCGGAAAATATCGTTCTGGTGACATTCGAGGAAGTGAAAGTTTAAGTGTTGTAAAAATGCCAATCGAATGTGTTATCGACGAAAAAAACACTCCTGAATATTACAAATAATAAAAAAATAAAATATGGAATTCTATAGTCGTGAAATACAGATTATGCGTCAGTCCCAAAGTAAAATGGCTTTGGAATATGTACAATCTGTTGGTGTGTCAGTAACCTTGGAGGAATTAATTCGAATCACCGATTTATTCGTTGAAATTTGTTTAAGACCCCAAGACGAAGACCTTAAAAAAAGAATTAAGGCATTAGATAAATGGATTTCAGAAAAACGAAATAATTAATATTATGGAAAAAGATAAAGTCCAAGATTACATTAATAAATTAATGGAATTGAATAATGAGATATCGGAAGATTCTGATACTGATGACAATTCAGGAGATTTAGATGATAATTTCATTCAAACGTTAAACCACGTTTTGGTGTCCTTGAATAAGGATGTTGAGAATGAAATGATGGAATCTATTACAAATGTTAAACCTGACCAACCTGTATTTTACACTAAAGTAAAGGTAAAAAAATTACATCCTAATGCAGTCATACCCTCATATTCAAAAGATGGGGACGCAGGTATGGATTTAACTATTACTTCTGTTATTGAAAACACTTCATTTAGTGTGTCATATGGATTCGGTATTGCGTTAGAAATACCTAAAGGATATGTCGGTTTAGTATTCCCGAGGTCATCAATTAGAAAATATGATTTATTATTATCCAATTCAGTTGGTGTAATTGATAGTGGATATAGAGGTGAAATACAAGCTACTTTTAAGAAAACAAACGGATTAGATTCATTTAAATATAATACAGGTGAGAGGGGTGCACAAATCGTAATTTTACCCTACCCACAAATAAAAATGGTAGAGTCTACCGAACTTTCAGATACTGAAAGAGGTGAGGGTGGATTTGGTTCTACAGGTAGTTAGATGATATTTATTACATAATAATATACAAATTAAACAGGAGATATTTTGTTGAAACAGAAAGTAAAAAGTGTCCAAGAGGATAAGAAAACACTACCTAAACAAAGAATTAGGGAATTAATTAAAAAACCAAAAGAGAAGTTTTTAACTAAAAATCAAGAAGAATACTGGAAAATCTTAGGTGATAATCAAATTACTTTATGTTTTGGACCGGCGGGGGTAGGAAAATCATACATCGCAATGAAAAGAGCAATCGACTTATTGTGGGATGATAATAACAAATATGAAAAAATCATCATCGTTAGACCCGCTGTGGAAGCTGAGGAAAAATTAGGTTCCCTACCCGGTGGATTAGAAGAAAAGTTAGACCCATACATTTATCCTTCATACTATCTTTTAAATAAGATAATTGGTAAGGAAGCAAGAGAGGCACTGAAAGATGAAGGATTCATTGAAGTTGCCGCACTTGCTTATATGAGAGGATGGAATGTGGATAATACTATTCTTGTTTTTGAAGAAGCTCAGAACGCGACTCCTGCACAAATTAAATTGTTACTAACTCGTATCGGATTTAACTCAAAGTTCTTTTTATCGGGAGACTTAGAACAATCAGATAAATTTAAAGATAAAACCAAGTCAGGTTTATATGACGCTAAAAAGAGATTAGGTGATGTTAGAGGTATTGGTGTCTTTGAATTT
>Ga0222712_10006918_pt1 | contig 11094 bp, 12 predicted proteins | sample C33_657DmetaG_FD_165043 | JGI IMG/M metagenome (GOLD analysis project Ga0222712, IMG submission 165043) | Estuarine water microbial communities from San Francisco Bay, California, United States - C33_657D | ecosystem: Environmental > Aquatic > Marine > Unclassified | place: USA: California... | reverse complement strand
ACTGTGCCAAGGTATTTGCCACCAGCGGGGCCAGTGTTGGGACGCAGCGTCTCCGCTGCGTCCTTGGCAGCTTCTAGGATGCCCTGCACGTTCTGCGTCTTAATGAAGTGAAACTCCGTCCCATTTGGATTGAGATACAGCTTTTCAACGATGGGCGAAGACGGCGGGCGCATGGGATTACTCAATGTAGGGCTTGAGGTAGCCGAGTCTGTTGTAATGCGCGGCCAAGTCAGGAGTCAGTTCGACCACAGAGCCGGGATGAATCAGAGATTCCATGCCGCCGCCGTTAGGGCTGATGGCGCCGTTGATGACTTCGTATTTGGTCGTGGCTGGCTTTGCTCGCTTCTTGGGGGCAGCTTCTTCAACTGCGGTTTCAGCAGCGACTTCAGGTTCGTTAGCCATAATTCACCTATGTTGGAGGAGTAGGGGCGGCGTTACCGCCGCCCCCGTTGATATTAGGCCGCTGCGCCAGTGGTCGCGTGAATCGCGCCGTGGGCTTTCTCGTTGGAGACTTTCAGCGTGTATTCGCAATGCACCATGCGGCGCTTTGCGTGGCCAGTCTGGGCCAGTTCGGTCTGACGCGGAGTTTCCAAGAACGACAGGCTCGCGTATTCCGGGTCCAGAACGTACACCGAGTAGTTGTTCGATGCAGTGGTTTGCTGGAAGCGGTTCGGGACAACCGTCATTTCCCCAAAGTCCGAGTCATATACGTCGATCGCGGCAGTCAGACGCTTGTCGATAGCGTCCTTGTAGCGAGTGGCGTTGCCAGTGAAGGTCTGCGAGATAACGCGCTTGTTGTTGGCGTTGACCATAATGATCGAAGGCGTAGCGCCTTCGTTCCAGCAAGCCTGAATGACGTTGTTCAGGTTGGTTTCAGTCAAGACAACAGCAGTACCCGGAGTCAGGGCAGCGTCAGGGTGGCCAGTGGTCGTGCCGGACAGGGTAGGCGCAGCGCCGCCCGAACCCAGAACGATGTTGGTACGCAGCCATGCGGGCAGACCAGCAGCCTGACGGGCAGTACCCGACGAGCCAGCGGCAGAAGCGATGTTCTGGAGCAGCATGGCTTCCATATCGCGCTTCATTTCTTTCAGCTTGATGGCAACCTGAGCGGCCAAACGCTGTACGTTTTCGGCGGCTGCATCAACAGCTTCCGAGGTGTTCGACACCGAGACGATCTTGTCGCTGATCTGGGTGTAGTTCCCAAAACGCTTGCCAAGAGTGCCGTTGTCCTCGCCGGGAGCATCGTCACCTTCGATGACGCGGTTCGAGGTCGAGGGCGAGGCCAGTTCCACAACAGTCCACTCGTGATAAGTGTTGGTTGCGGCGGGGCCGACACCGATTGCAGTCTGAAATGGCGTCTCTTCAGGAGAGATCATCGTGTACTGCTGTTCGAGGTCTTCACGGATGACAGTGTTGTCATACGTTTCGATGGTTTGTGCATCAACTGCCATGATAGTCTACCTTTTCGGTTTGCGGACAAGCATGGTGGCGGCGATGTCTTCGACGCGACCTGACTTGCGAGCGGTTTCCAGAGCGGCCTTCTGACTCCGCGCAATCGCAGACGCAGCAGCGACAGTTTTTGACGTTCCGGGCCTCATGGTGACTGTTGCCTTCGTCTGTTTCTGGGGTGCTGCTTGCCCTTTCGCCTTCAGTTGCCTGTAGGCAGCGGCGTCAGCCAGCACGAGATACATACGATGATCCACGATGTCGGCCAGTTCAGCGTCATTGAATTGGTATGCACGAGCGGCGTCTACCATCATTCGCTGGATTTCCGGCCCTTTTACGGGATCGCGCAGCACTGGCATCGCTTCTACAAGTCGATGAGCGGCTTCTGCCTTCATCTGGTTGATTTGCTCTGCTTCCTGCTGCTGGAACAGCGCCACAGCTTGCTGCACTTTGGTTCGCTTCGCTTGAAGTTCACCTTGCTCCGCCCGCCAATTCTCCATTTGCATGAGGTATTGGGTGGGGTTGGTGCGTTGAAGTGCTGGGTCAGGCTGCGGGATTTGAGGCTGGAACATCAGACTCTCGAAGGCTGTGAATGCTTTCACGAGGTTCTGACGGCCAGAGTTTAACTCCTGCTCCACTTGGACCTTGAGGCTCTCAGCCTGTTTCTTGGTTTCAGTGGCGATTTGCAGTCGTTTTTCGATTGCTCCTTCACCAGAATAGGCACGTTTCAAGTCAGCGAGCGTTACTTCTCGACCCTCTCCATCTACTGTCACCGGGATAAGCGTATCGTCGGTTAGTTGGAACGTCTCGAAGTTTTCATCATCTTCGTTGGCGGTGTCATCGGTGGGGGCGTCACCTGACTCAATTTCTGACTCAGGCGTTTCGGCTTGGGCTTCGACGCTATCGTCCGCAGCGTCAGCGGTAGTCTCCTCCTCCTTTACAGGGTCAGCGGAGACGATCATGGAGGCAGCGATGTCGTCCATCGACATCTTGCCAGTTGGTTGTCCGGCTTCAAGAGCCATTAGGGTTTCCTCTCATCGACCTGCCTCGCGATATTGCGAAGCGTTGCTCGAATTTCATCCACAGCCCTGACTTTGGCGTGGATATGAGTCATCCTTACAGTGTCTTGACTATCAACGGAACAAAATTCTGCAAAAGCCTCCGCAATCATCTGGTTGGTGATGTCGGTAACGACCGAATCCTCAAGCAATTCGCGGGCGCGGCGGGCTTTTGTGAAGGCGTCAGCCATTTTATCCTGCCTCTGCTGGAGCGGAAGGCGGAGTCAGGGGAGCAGTAGTCGGGGCTTCATAGGGAGCCGACCGAATCTTTTCCTGCTCCAGTTTGATCTTTTTCTCGTCAATCGCTGACTTGGAGGCAGCGATTTCGAGGTCTTGCGCCATTTTATCGCGCTCAAGATCGTCCTTGGCGGCAAATTCCAAGGCGCGGATTTGATTGTCTAGCGCGAGGCGGCGTTCCTCTAGCATCGACGTGACGTAGAGTTCGCGTTCTTTGAGTTGCGCCTTGATCTTTTCGGCTTCGATCATGGCAGTGCCGGGGTCAACCACAGGCTGCTGGTTCTGAGCAGCCTGTTGGGCTTGCTGGGCGAGCATCTGCTCGACTTCCGGCGTGACGGCGGAGAAGTAGCGGCTGACGTTATAGATGCCGTACAGCTTCGTCATGTCTTCCAGCGTGTTGTAGATGTTGCGGTAGGTCACGATGGGGTTCATCGGCCCAAGGGTCGCCACAATCTCTTTCTGCTGCGCTAGGACGCCCTGTAGGCCCGCCAGCTTCTCTGTAGCCTCTCCAGTACCCAGACCCACATTGGCACGCATATACAGCGTAGGATCGAACATGGCGGTGTCTACGGGGACGTAATCGCCGTTCACTTCCATGATCTGCTCTCGCGGCATATGCCACATGGACAGCTTCAGGAGGCCGTTGAAGACAGTCTTCAAGCCTTCTGCAATGTTGCGGGCCATGACTTCGATCTGGCCTTGCGAAAGCTGGATCGTGTTCATGGCGGCTTCGCGGGTCGTGGACTGCAAAGCATCGTGGTCGAGGCCCATTGCAGCGCCAGTGATGCCCACTTTCTGCTCTGTGTCTTGCTTTAGGAACTGCAAGAGAGGCAGCATAGACGAAATGGTGGACTGAACCCCAATTTCTTGGATTTGTCCGGCTGACTTGAAGCGAATAGGAGCGCCTACAGCGGGGTTCAGCACATCATCCATGTTCACGAGCGTGTCGTGAACAGCAAGGCGGCGGTTGTTTGAAAGGTGTGCGTTATCGACTGTCGCCCGTAGCAGCGAGGTCATAGTGTCTTGTTCTTGGCGCGTAACGTCGAAGATGGACTTGCCAAAGACAGTGTTGGGTTCGGGGTCGATGGAAATGAGGCCGAATGGGACTTGTGAGGCGCGTTCATGGTGCAGAAGTTCGTAATTCGTGCCGCCAAGCCAGAAACGATAGAGTTGCGGGATGCCAGTGCCTTCGAGATCGTAGCGAGCGTAGCATTCCGTAATCAAAACGAGCCGCATCATGCGGTCCATTGACTCTTGCTCCGCGACTTTCGTGTAGCCACGGCGGTATTCGGATTCGCCAGCCCCTGCGTAGAGTTCAACGTCCACTGTGTCGAGGTTGTCGAGTGCGTCAAACGGGAGGCCCATTGCAACGGCATCGCCCACGCGCATTTGGCGGCGATGCCCGATAACGCGGGCTGTTTCGATGTTTGAGGCGTTTTCGTCGATGAAAAATTCTTCGAGTGGCACGTTTTCGACGCGAATTGTGCCGTTTTTGACGTAAATTGCGACTTGAGCGTCAAAAAGTTGAATTGGAGTGCCATCAGGCGAGACGACCACGGGCTGCGCGGCGGACGGCTCGACAGACATGAGCATTGCGTCAGGTTGAGCAGAGATGCGGTCGATTTCTTCAGTCGGAAGCGCAGTCAGGTCGTAATATTTGACTTCAGTGGAGTCATCGAACCAGAATTTCATCACGCCTAGCTTTTTCAGCATGGCATTTTGGATGCAGTCGTACAGAGATTGGTAGCCGTTGGAGCGGAAAAACAGCGAATTGACGAATTTGGACTGCTGTGCGGCGATGGAAGCTGACTTTGTGCCGTTTGGAACAAACTCGACGATGGTGTCTGCTTGCAAAAAGATGCGTAGGAGGGACGGACGCGCAGAGCGGATCGCGTCCCGCACTGCTGTCATCACGACTTTGGAGCGGCCTTGGACAGTTTGAATGTCAGTCAGACCATCGTAGTATTTTTGCGCGGTTTCCCAGTCAGGCATGAACTGCTCGTCAATGAAATTAACGGCAGTATTGACCAGCGCACCAAGTTCGTGCGCTGCGTCATCGACAGAAATGGTCTGATCCTCCGCAGGAGGCACTGAAGTGTCTAGGTTCCAGATGTCTTCAGCCATTTCTTACCTCAAAGTCAGCGATTATCGACAATAGCGACAAGGATTTGCGGTTTTGTCTCGTCGATCAGGCGGTGCTTAACGTGGTTGATCTTCGCGTAGTAGGCGCTCGCCTTGTTATTCGGGCTGGGCGGCGAAATTGTCGTCGCCATCAGCTTTTACCGACTTTGCCGTTGCTCCGCATGGCTTCAGCCACAGTCTTTTTGACGATAGCTGACTGCTTCACAGGGTCCATTTTCTGCTTGCCGTCAGACGAGAACATACCGCCGCTGGTCGGAGGCAGGACTTTTGGGAAGGGGTTCTTTACGCCGCGAATAGGCATTTTTGCCTCCAAGTTACAGGTGCAGTTGCGTTACTCTACCAGTTAGGCGGCTTTTGGTCAACGAAGGCTCACACAAGGCCCGGAGTAGACCACTGAAGCGGCTTCTTCCAGCTATTTCGCCCATTCGACCTTCCAACTGCAATGGCCCCGCCGCCAGCGAAAGTCAGGCATAATGCGTCAGCCAAGTTTGGCGAGCGCACCCCGCGCTGCTTCATGGCGCCCTTGGACTCGACATCTGCCTTACCAGTCGATGTGAAGATCGCTTGCGGCTCCGCCAGTTCGGACATCAGCTTTTCTGCCAAGTCCAATTCTTTGGGGAAGACGACATTGCGCTGCTCAAGCCATTCCCTGACTGCGTACCACAGTTCCGCCCGCAGTCGCGTGAAGCGGTCTTTCATGGAAGGGGATTCAGCAACATTAACGTCAACAGCAGGAAGCCCAAGTTCACGGAGGCGGTCAGCAACGCCAGCACCCAAACCGATAGAGTCAACGAAGATAGATTCGGGCCTGTCTTTGTCCGCTGTCCTATCCCAGCGTTCTTTAACACGGCCTGTGACGCGCATGAGGTCTGCATCGTACCATTCGATGAGTTCTTCAACGTGGTTGTCTGCTCGGATGCAAAAGCCTGTTGGGTCGCCTCCGCGTCCGGGGTCCACACCCCATACACGCTGCGAGCCGCGTAGGAGGTCAACGTCTCGGCCCCATGCGCCATCAATCAACTCCTTGGGAATTACAGTGTCGGCTACGCTTTCAGGGAACTCGCCCAAAACCTTGTAGCGGTAGGTGTTCGAGCCTGTGCCGTAAGTCAGGGCGATGTTGTCAACGAAATCCTGCGTAACGCGAGAACTGTCGAAGGACGACACTTGCTTGGTGAACCATTTGTGCTTCAGGATGGAGTGCGTCTTGTGGAAGTAGCCAGTGGGTCGCGTTGGGTTGCCAATCAGGATGAAGATAGAACCAGCCGACGACATTGTGCCTTCAGCAAACTCGAACACAATGTCCGGCACACCGCTTGCCTCGTCCACAATCGCCATGACATGACTGGCGTGGATACCTGCCAGTGCTTCAGGCGAGTCAGCGCGGGCAGTACGGAACGAGATGAAGTTGTTGTCGCCGCCCGGGGTGCGCCGAATGCGATCCTCAGTCATTTCGATCTGGACGCGCAGAAAGTCAGGAAGTTTTGCGATCCAGCGTTTCGTCTCTGGTATCAAGCCGTCTTTCAACTGGGAACTGGACGGAGCAGTCACAGGAATCTTCACGTCATCGCGGAACAGCAGATAGTGGATGGACAGCCATGCACACAAAGCGGTCTTGCCCACCCCGTTGCCGGACCTGATGGAAATTCGCGTCTCGCCACTGTCCAGAGCAGCCATTGTCTCGCGCTGCCAGTCCTCGACTCTTTCGACGCCCAAAATTTCAGTGACGAAGAAATAGCGGTCAACAGCACACCGCGCCACGAGAGCAGAGTATAGCTGGTCTTCGCTCACTTCTTTTTGCCGGACTTTTTACTCTTACACGCCATCAGTCCATCTCCTCCTCAGTCGTGTCCTCGAAGTCTTTACGCTCCCACGCCATGCACACGCGCAAGTCATGGCAAATGAAGTCCAGCTTTGTGCAGTAGCCGCGTGATCCGGCTCCAACATCAAACTTGTTCATTGGAATCGCTATCATCTCGGCTTTTTTCTCAGGCGTATTGTCGTAGTATTCGCAGTTTGAGCAAAGCCGACACCGCGCTTCCTTCTCAGAAATCAACGTAGCAGCAGCAAATTCGCGCCAATAGTCCTTGTTGGCAGTCGGCATATTGCTTGGCGCCAATGGCCCCAGCATCCAGTTGTCGATAGCGTTCTTGGTATTCTTCGCAATTTCAGCAGCAGACAGCACGATCTAGCCTTTCTGAAGGATGCCTACGCCCAACTAGCATTTGTGGGCGGTTGGGCGCAGGACTTAGCAAGCAATAGGGAGGACCATTGCAAGAGCAGAATACGAAAAACTACTAGTGCAGTCAATCTTTCTTCGCTGACTTCGCCCCTTGCAACTCAGGCAAATTCAACGTCCCAGCCAGCAGACGCAAATGGTGCGGCAAGGCTCCAGCCACCTCAGAAGTCGCGTCTGCCAATTTCGCATCTGCACTCACAGTCTCAACGCGGCCAAACGCCCGTGTGATCGCCATGTCGATCAGCGCCATCTGATTGCGCGGACCCATGCCTTCCCACTTCTCCTCGTCGTTCAGCATCTCGAACATTTTCAAAACTGCGCGGCGACCATTCTCTTTCAGCAGCTTCGCACTCGCAGCGTCCAGCGCATAACGATCATGCGCCGCCGCCTTGCGGACCTGATCCTCTGGGGACGGCGGCACGACTGTCAACTTCGCATTCGGCAGTGGGCTATCTGACATGGGTTCCCTCCAGTTACCAAAAGTATAGCGACAGAAAGTCGGTGTGTCCACTGGGGACGGAGCGCCAGCGTAGTCCACCTGTAGTGGACTGCGCGTGTGGGATAAAGCCTCGCGCATAGGACATATGGCAATAGCGCGTTTGTTCATAAAGCCTCGCGCGCGATATTGAGTCCGACTTCGCCCTCTCAAAACTACACTACTACTTTTAGTAGTGTAAAATTTTGCAGCGAAAAATTTTTGAGGTCGCTGACTCGCCCTGACTCGCCCTGACTGCGGCTGACTTGCCCTGACTTGATCTGCGCCAAATTTTTCAGGAAATTTAAAATTTACCGGGTGACAGCCTGTTAGGGTGTCAAAATAAAACTGCCCCCGCCGGTCGGCACCCCGTGGGGGGTCGCGCGCCCAAGTCAGCCCTGACTCGACCTAAGCCGTTGAAATCATTGCATATTCTGCTATCCTGACTCGGCCCTGACTGGACGCCCTGCCTCGTGCTGCCTCGTGCTGCCTGCCCTGCCTTGCGTGGCGCTGGACGCCTGCCCTGCCTTGCCGCTGCCTTGCCGCTGCCTGCCTGCCGCTGCCGCAGCGCTGGACGGCTTGCGCGATGGGCGGGCGCGCGGCGCAGGCGTGACGCTGGCAGGCGCAGGCGTGACGCGCGGCGCGCAGCGCAGGCAGGCGCAGCACGAAGTCGGCGCAAGCGCTTGGAATAGCGGAATTGATTGTCTTACAACTGAGGCGGTTTTGCGGCCCTTACAGCGCTATCGCTGCCCTGCCCTATGACGCAGGCCGCGCAGCCCCTGATCCGCTGCCCAGCGGCGCGCTGCCGCTGCCTGCGGCCCTGCCACGCCTTAACGCTCCAACGCCTTGACGCTTGCCTGCCTTCCATCCTTTCAACCTTTCAACCTGTCGACCGATAGCATGACAACTGTAGCCGCTGCCGCACGCGCGCCAGCGTGGGCGGTAGCTGTAGGCTACTGCGCGTGCTGATAAAGCCACGCGCGTAGGTGATAATATGGACTCGCACGCGAGGAGCGTGTAAACCATTGATATTGTTAGGTAATTTTGGGGTGTTTTTTGATTGTTAGGGAACCTGTTCTTGCAACATATTGAAACCATTGAATAAAATTAGGTCAACACCTGGTGTTTTATAGTGCCTTGACTTGTCTGCCTTGACTTCGGTATCTAGGGGCTGCGGCCACTGAGGACCGCACAGCCGGAGGACTGTTTAGAATGTCAGTATCGAATGCCCAACGCGCCCAGCTTCGTCGCCTTATCGGCTCGCATAGCGGCTGGGCCGCATATCGCCGCCTACACGGCCTAGGCGACACTAGCAGTTTAGGTAGCGCGCTCTGCCTGCAAATTTGCGCCACACTTCAAATCGACCACAGCCACATCACAGGAACCGAATCAATGAACAATCCCGCCCCCCAAGCGCCGCAGGGCCTATTCAACCGCGCAGCCGCTGCGCCTGCCGCTGCCCCAGCGCCTGCCGTCTTTCACGGCCCTGCGCCTGTCACTGCCCCCAGCGTTCAAGCGGCGATGGACGCCCTGCTTGCTGCCCTGTCGGCGCAGGCAGGCGACAGCGCCGCAGTCGCTGCCTTAGCGGCTGATCTGGAAACAGTGACAGCGCGCGTCCAGACTTTGGAGAGCGCAGCGCCTGCCTTGCTTGTGATCGACGCCGCAGGCGCGGCATTCGGTGACGAGTTGCCTGCAACCCGTCACCCCATGATGGAAACACTGATTCGCAGCGTGACAGCGCGCGACTTGCGCGGCACGCCGCAGAACGTTTGGATAAGCGGCCCGACAGGCAGCGGCAAAACGACAGGCGCGCGCATGGCAGCGGAAGCGCTGGGCTTGGCATGGGGTTTTCATTCGCAGATGCAGATGCCTCATGAATTGATTGGTTTTGTCGACGCTGCCGGAACCTACCACGAAACGGTTTTTGTGCGGTTGTTCCGTGACGGTGGCCTATGCCTGCTAGATGAAATTGACGGCTGGGCAGTGGACGCAACCGCTGCCTTGAATAGCGCGCTTGCGAACGGCCAGATCAGCCTGCCAACGGGTGAAATTATCAACCGCAACCGCGACTTTTACTGCATTGGCGCAGGCAATACTTGGGGCCTTGGGCCGACTGCCGAATTCGTGGGCCGCAACCGCTTGGACGCTGCCACGCGCAGCCGTTTCCCTATCAAATTGGCGTGGGGATATGACATGGCGCTGGAACGCGCCTTGGCGCAGAATGATGCTTGGGCGGATCGTGTCTTTGCAGCGCGCCGCGCGGCTGAAAAGCACGGGATTAAAACGCTGATTGACCCGCGCGTCACAATCGCAGGCGCAGCCATGATCCGCAGCGGTTTCACCAGCGACGAAACCGCAGCCATGACTTATCTTGCAGAACTTGCCCCCGCGCAGGCTGCACTTGTGGAGAGCCGCTAAAATGCTGTCGATCGACACCTTGCCGAACAAAACGCGCGGCGCGCGCTTCGACTGCCCAGCCGAGTTTGCGGCCTTCCTGCGCGGCCCTGCCGCTGTTAGCCCCTACCTGATCGCAGGCAGCGGCGAGGACAGCGATTGGCACGGCGCGCCTGTCGCTGCCACGCTGGAGCGCGCGCAGGCAGGCGACACCAAGCGCGTAGCCGACTGCGACAGGCTACTGGGCGTCATGGAAACGGGGGCCGACTTTTCGACAGCGCGCAGCGTCACTGTCGCGGCTGTGGCTGGGGGTCTGCCAAACGTGCCTGCCATGCTTGCAGGCAGCCCAATGGCGATGCGTCGCAGGCAGCGCGTGACGGATCAGGCTGCGCCGCTGTCGGTTGTCGTTGACCTAGGCGTGTCTGCCAGCGTCAAACATGGCACAATCGCGCGGCGCGGCGCTGCGGCCTTGGCGCTTGTGCGGTTGCTGGCTGCGACACGGCCTGTCGCGCTGTGGGCAGTCGCTGGGCAACAGTGCAGTCGTTTTAGCGACCACGCGCAAAACGCTGCCTTTGCTGTGCGGCTGGACACTGCGCCGCTGGACCTGTCGCGCGCTGCGTGGCTACTCTGCGCGCCTGAAGCGTTCCGGCGCGCTGCCTTCGCAGTGTCGCAGACTGTCGCAGGCTATCCGCGCGAAGTGGACGTCAATTGGCTGGACAATAGCAATTCAGAACACCCTGCCTTGCTTGCTGCCTGCCTGCCTGCTCTGACAGGCACAGCCGACTGTTTGATTGTGCCGAACCTTTGCACGGGGGGCAGCACGCAGTTTGACAGCGACAGCGCAGCGGCTGCGTGGGTGCAGGAACAATTGACAGCACATGGGGCCGTGTCGCGCGACTAGCGCGCCGCTGCCTGCCTGCCCTGCCTTGGCGCGCCATTGGCGCGCCTTTTCTTTTGCTGCCTGTCTGATCCAGCCGCTGCCTGCCGCTGCCCTGCCTGCCGCTGCCCTGCCTGCCGCTGCCCTGCCTGCCGCTGCCCTGCCTGCCCCAGCCGCTGCCTGCCCCAGCCGCTGCCCTGCCTGCCTGCCCCAGCCGCTGCCTGTCTGA
>Ga0222712_10006916_pt1 | contig 11097 bp, 6 predicted proteins | sample C33_657DmetaG_FD_165043 | JGI IMG/M metagenome (GOLD analysis project Ga0222712, IMG submission 165043) | Estuarine water microbial communities from San Francisco Bay, California, United States - C33_657D | ecosystem: Environmental > Aquatic > Marine > Unclassified | place: USA: California... | reverse complement strand
TCCAACGGTGTAAGCACGTTCCCTATTCTTTTTAAAATCACTAATTAAACAACTTTCAATCTGGTCTTTTATAATATTATAAACAGACATTATTCCATTAGATTTATTAAGGTGATGAACACGAACTAAATCTCCGTTTAAGAACCAGACTTTTTTATTTCCTGGAATAACTGGAGCAGCGTTGTACTCTTCCATTGTTAGGGCAGCCATTATACTCCAATAGCAATAATATTTACATCTAGCGTTGTTGTTCCGTCAGTTTCGTAATCAACTTTGTAATATACCGCAGAAGTATCGACACCTGTAATTGTAAGTGTAGCCTTAACAGTTGACGTACTTCTAGAAACAAGGGTTGCTGTTACGATTGGTGTCTGGTTATATTGCGTATTAAATGAAATCTGACCAGTTGATGGATTTTTTTTGGTAACCTTTGCACTATTGACAATGTTTACAGTTCTAGCCTGAAACTTAAGATTATTTGTTTTAGTAGTAACTGGCTGCTCTGTGTAAACCTGTGTCTGAGAAGAACCAGTAGAAGAAATTTCACCGTTAATGCTAATTAGTGAATTAACAATATCGTATAAATATTGGGTGTCAATGGGCTGTCCATTGCTTGGTAATGAGGGTACTTGTGCCATGTCTTAATTATACCATAACTATACTCTCAGGGATACAGCAATTCCAGCAGTAAATGTTGTTGTATTTATAAGGCTTACTTTTGAGCCATTAACATAGTCTGCTATTTTTGTTTCTCCAGAAACTGCTCCCGAAGCACCCAATGGTACTGCATTTGTAACGCTATTTTCTGCATATAATCTAGCACCGACATTTGCAAGGTTTGCACTATATGGCAAGTTCATTCCTGTTAACAATGCAGTATACGGACCAGAGCCAGCGATGCTTCCAACAGTTCCGTATCCATCAAAGTAGGTTGACTGTGCTTCTGATACCGCAACAACTGTATAATTGTTTACATCTACTATGTTTGAAGTATCTGCTGTAGATGCAGTTGCTATAGCCTGTACAAACATTGGCTTTAGCCAATATTGGTTAATGGCAATTGTATTTCCACTATCGGCAAAAGTGCCTCCTACTAGTTCAGAATTAGCAACAAACTCAATATAGCCACTTGCTGTGTGATTATTTGGAGTTGCTGTTTGAATTGCTGTAATTGTTCCAGCAGTAACTGCAGCATCGGAAATTATTGTAATTGAGTTAGCAGATACTGATGTTACTTTTACATTTGCAATACCAAGATTTCCAGTACCTGCGGTAGCAGTTACAACAGCACCTACATATAATGGACTTGTGGAAGACATGCTGCTTATTGTTGCAGTATAAGTTCCAGCGTTGTTAACAACAGAACCAATTGTTCCGCTAGCAGCAACTGTTGTAAGGGCACTCTGTGTTGCAGAAATAACTAAAATGTTTTCTGCATAGTCAATTTGACTAATTACTGCATTACCAGCAAATGCACCATCACCAGAAAGTTTTGTAAGACTCATTCCAGGAACAACTCCACTTTGAATTAAATTTTCATTTACATAAACTAAACAACTACCAGAAGATATTGTTGCAGATAATCTATTTGATGTCATTTGCCTAACAAAACTATAATTGTCTGTATCTGTGGTTGATAAATATTGAAAGTCTGTCCAGGCATGACTTCTTGAAATATTTTTAACAGTTCCAGAAGTCCAAGTGTTAGCAGACCTTACATTGAACACATTTCCAGCACCGTATCCTGTTATTACAAAAGAGTTTCCTGGTGTTCCACCGCCTGGACCAGCATAAATTTTTACGTCATTAATTGCTCCTGTTACGTCATAAAATGATTTTAGTGATACCGCTGAATTTACTCCAGACGATTGTATTGTTAGTGTTCCAGTAAATGGTGAAGGTCCAGCAGATGGTGCAGACAGAGTTCCAAAAGAGTTAACATATGCAAACATGTTCCAAGATGTAAATACATCAAAGTTTGTGACCACTGAGTCTTTTGGTTTTGTCCAGGAAAACTTATAAGAATCCTTTGATGGGTCGTGTGCCCCACTTATTTGAGAGGTTATTTGGTCAATTTGACTACTCTGTAAACTTCCATCATTTTCCATTGCGGTGTAGTTAAAAGTTGAAATACTTCTATTTATTGTTGGCTCAGATGTTCCGCCAAGAATTTGATTAATAGTTCTATTAGTATTATAGTCTGTTTTAAATTTTAAAAGTTGAACTGGAGACCATTGAGAAAAACCCAGACCATTTTTTTCAACCAAACGATACCTAAAGGCAACTCCAACATAGTTACCGTCAGAAACAAATTTATGAACATCACTAATTGGAATGGTTACTGTCTTAGACATTTCCAGTTGCTCCAACAACAAACTTAAACTCAACTAAATTATTTGTGTTTTGGCTTTTGACTATTGGAATACCAGCGGTATTTACAACTGTGTAGCCTGTTAAACCATACAGTGGGTTTGTGTTTGATTTATTTTCAAATCTTAATGCGTCTAAAGATATTGCAAAGTCTGTTAATCCAGAACCACTATAATCTGCAGCACTTTCAACACTAGAATAAATTCTCATAGAGCGAACATTTTTCCAGTCAAAATTTGATGTTTTTGATGTAAAGGTTGCTTGACTTAATTGCAATGAAAAAATTTGATATCTACTTGTGGCAAAAAGACCAGTGCCAGAAATTAAACTAGTTGCATCAGTTGTTCTAAAATGATACTTGGCATTGTCGTTACCGTCTGCAGTTATAAATTGCAGCATAATGTTTAAACTTCTTGGTGTTGTGCTTGGTGTTGCTTGGTCATTTATTAATGACATTGCCAACCTAATTTCATCTAGTGATGAATTTTGACTTAAATCTAAACCAAAATTAGATATTAATATATAGTTTGAAGATGCCGATGGCGTTAGAGCAGCAGTAAAATCTGACATGTCACCAACTACAATTGTTGTATCTTTTAAAAACCTTGGTCTTTCTTGACGAGCAATTCTGGTTCCATTAAAAAACGGATTGTCTGCGTTTGTTTGAAATGCTTTGTCTGCAACTGTAATGTTATTGGTTGCATTGGTTATTGTTGTGTAATATACAAGGTCAGAAAATACTGTGTTTCCTCCGTTATAGTTTGCATACTGCCACTGTTCAGTTGTTGTAAAGTTTGACAAGATATAACTATCGGTTCCATTAGAGTATGTATTGCTACCGCTTGGATAAATGCCAAATTCTGTAATTTCATACCTATCCTGAATTGGCAAGTCTGCACTAAAAACAATTTGTGGAACATACCCAACAATACTAATTGTTTGACCAGTAAGTGTTTGTGGTGCGGTTGTATTTCCTCCAATTTGTGGGTCAGTGACGGTTATTGTATTTGCTGTAGTTGATACTATAACGTAACTTCCATCTGCATCTGTTGTTGGGTCTGGAGAGTTGTTAAATTGGTCTGAACCAGTCACCACAATACTTTGACCACTATTAAACTGAACATCGGATGGTAGCGTAAATATAAAAAGTGTTCCAGTAGCCTGAACAGAAGTTGCAGTTTGACTTAACAATTCTGTAGATATGCTTCTAGAAATTATTGGGTATCGTCCCATTTCAAAATTTAGTTCAGTTTTTGACTTATAGTCTCCAAGAGTTGAAACAGGAGTTGCCCCACAACCAATTGCAATATGAGATGCAAACGAAGTTGTTTGACCAATTAAGTATTTTGAGATAAGGTCTCTACCAGTTGAAGTAATCATATTATCCTACTAATTATAACACACTAGACAGTTGTAGACAAGAACTCTACCTCTACCACGAAATTTTCTGCTTCGTCTTCTAACTCAATAACTATGTTTTTATTGTTAGAATCTATGTAAATTCTAGGATTTGCAATAGCAAAAAATTGATTTACAGAAAGGTCCTCTGACAATAAATAATTATTTAAATTAATATCAAACTCAGACAGAATGGACGAACTTCCGTCAGAAATGCTCAAGATATTGGATGGGCTGTATTTGTCTAGTATGGTTTGCAAATTACTCATAGGTAGCCCACCTGGATTAGTTAGTATTTCTGCAGAGTCATAATTAATAAACTCTTGTCCACCTATTTCACCAAAAATAGCACCAACCATATAATCAACTGGAACATTTTCAGTTTCAATAAATAAGTTAGATGTAGCAATTTTAACAGGCTCTCTTTTATTATATCCAACCTTAGTTATTGTTCTTTTTTTAGGTTTTGCACCCATTATATTACCTCATTCAAATAAAGTGTCATTGATGGACCATTTGAACTTCTACTGTATTCAATGTGGTATACCACAAATCTTGAGTTTGGTAGTTGCTGAATTCCATCTACTTCATAATCTATTGTAACAATATCTCCAAGTTGAATCATTGGGTTTGCAAATATTTCAACAGATACCGCTTTTTTAGGAACCATTACTTTATCAACCATCCATTGCATCAAATTATTTGCCATATCTATACTTTGAATGTATGTTCCAGAAATAGTAAAGTCATGCCTACCATAAGTATTTCTGCTATTTTGAATATCTACATATCTATTATTAAATTCTGAATACTTGTTATAGTTATTTAAACTGCTTGACTTAGACAAAAATTCATCTACTGTTAAATCGTGTGCTGATTGCTGAGTAAATGTTATACCTTGAATTCTTAGATAGTTTCCACTTGTTTCATCTAGGTTGAGAGCAAAGTCTGTAACATTAAATATTAAGAACTCTGCACCATAAGGATTAGACCTAAATCCAGAAACTAAATAGCCTTGCAAATCATTAAATGTTGGAGAAATTTTTGAATATAATGCAGGATAAGCCTTATCATATCTAATATTAAAGTATGCACACTCACGCATAACTGTTCCAAATTCTTCATAATAAAGTATTTGCTTGTTTTGACCACTAGGATTTACCCCTGTCAGGAATGAATCTACAATTCCTGGATTAACAAGATACTTTCTGTAAGAATCAGATTTAAGTGCATCTTCAACTCCCAGTATTTTGTTTAATGGTGAGTTTGAAGTTTGAAATTGCGACATTTTGTTTTCTTGAATTGCATAAACATTTTCAAACATGCATTTTCCAGCACCACGAACAAACAGTGCAAAGTTTTTGTTTTTGTTTGTTAGTGGAATTGCATCGGTATCTACAACAGTTGTAACTAATTTGTTATTAAAGTATAAATAAAACTTTCTTTCTGTTTTTGATATTTCTTCAGTTTCTATGGATAGGTCATACACTGTTGTAGTGGACTCTCCAGCCAACTTTCCCATTCCAGCAAACAATCCGCTGTCTACAAGAATTGGTGCAGAGCCATACCACAAACTTACAGGAATTGCAACATTTGCATTATTACTTAGCACCTTATAAAAATAAATATTTGGAATATTTTGAATAGTTTGTGTAGAACTAGTTTGCTGAATTACACTCTGGCTAGTTAGTGCATCAATCTCAAAGTAATATCCAACATGAGAATTTGTATCAACATCTAGATTAATTGCAATACCGCCACCTGTGCCACTAATAATTGTGTCTTTAACTATGTCAATTGCATCAGCACCGATTGGTATTTGCTCAATTCCAGAAATATTTTTATTTTTTTGTTTTCCTAAAATTTTCATCCTAGTTCCAAAAACATTGGCTCCTGGAATATCGCTACCATAGTCTTTATAAACATATGACAAATAATCATTAGAATTTCCAGTTGTTTTTTCAACTCCTGTGACCACAAGTGCAGAAGCCTTGACACTACCATTTGCCTTTTTCCTGTCTTGTGTTGTGGTTGACTTAGATTCTGCAAAATAAGAAGTGTCAAACATGTCTTTAATCGTAGACTCAACCCTTGGCTTTCTAGTTAACGTTGACACGGCATAGCCAGTTTTGTATAGAGTTTCTATTTGTCTGTCAACAACTGTAATTGTTCCGTTTGAGAATGTAGTAGTTAGGTTTTTGGTTACAGTGAAACTCTTTTTATCAGTTGCAACTGATGCAACTTTAACCGTTCCAGTAGCAATTCCTGTTCCTGTAACAATCCAACCAACTTCAATATTTCCTGTTGTTGTACCAGTAGCAAGCGTAACTATTTTTTGATTAATATTTCCACTTGTTCCAGTAAAAACATACTTAGTCTGAGTATACTGATGATTATTTTTAAACAACCACTTTGACTGCATTTCAAATGCTTTGTGTTTTGCACTTTGCATCCACTCATTTGATGCATCTAAAACTGTGTGCTCACTAATGGTTGTACCAAATTGCATGCGTCCGTGTTTGGCAACTGCACCGTCAAGAACTGCACCAGTAGTTGGGTCATACTTTGGTTCTGCATAAATCTTAACTCTGCCTGTTGGAAACATTTTTCCATTAAATCGAACTTGTGCAAAGTATTTTTGATAATCATTTAAATTTTCAACCCAAACATTGTTGGTCAGTGTGTTTGCAGTAAAATTAATTACACCGTTGCTATTATGGTTTACTGATACTGTTACTATCTTATTTACCCTGTCGATTCCTGTAATTGCACAAATCACAGAGCCAAAAGTTGCACCAGAGACTCTTGTTAGTTTTTGACCAACCGAAAGACTATAAATATTTCCTGTTGACAACACAAATGTATTTGTTCCATTAATAAGGGTTGCACTAAGTCCAGTAACCTCGCTAGACTGAATTGAGTGCTCAACTCCTTTATATTTAATAATTTCTCCATTGGCATAAAAGTATCCTTCGTATCTTGTCAGCCAATAAATTGATTGACCAAAATCAATAATGTTGTCTATAATTTCTCCACTAACTACTGTTGGAACATTGCTTGTTAGCGTTTTTGCTAATGGCATAGCACTAAGAGTATAAGCAGACTGATTGCTAACTTCTTCATTTGTTGGACGAAGCGACTCTGTTCCAGCAACTTCCCAAAGAAGTACTGGTTTATATTTGTAAGACTGACTACTATTTAAAAGCGATGCTTCTTTAATAGTTCCATAAGACTTTTGAATATACTTATTTGAATAAGTAATCTTTCCACCGTTAAAAACCTCATTGTCTTCTGTAGAAATAGTCATAATGTTTGCAAGTTGAGATTGTGTTGGGGAGTTTCTAAAAACACCTGTATCTGAAAAATCTTTTGTTCCATAAAGGACAATGTTTGTTTTTCTATCTTCTTCCGTTGGCATTATGTAGTTTTTTGACATAACAATAAAGTTATTTTCTTCGTCAAAAAACATTGTGGATTGTGTAGATTGTGCAAGGTCATTAAACACTTCTGCTACAGTTGTTTCTGGGGCAACGTAAAAATACGGAATTACGTCTTCTGCTTCGTTTTCATTTTTATAAAACTTGTAATTAGAATAGCCAATGTTGTCTAATACTGTTGCAACCACCTTGCTTAGTTTAACATTTCGCATCAGAATGCTTGGGGCAATTGTTGACTCCAAGTAAAAGAATAGGTCTCTCAATTCTATTGATGCAATTCTGTCTGTTCCAGAAATTTGTGGGAATCCGTCAGAGTAAAATGTTTTAATCGGAACAAAATAGTCTAAAATTGTAGATGTTCTGTTATCAATAATTTGTTCGTAAAACTTAATTTGTAAGTTTTTAGAGGATACGTTTGTAAGAATGCTTCCAGTTATCAATCCACCAGATAGCGTCAAAGTATTGTATGGGTTAAGTGATTCGTCATAGTCGAACAATGATAGCGTTCCATTTGATGCAGAAAGTTCCCCTACAGGAATGCCTGTGTTTCCAATATCGGATGCAATTTTTGTAACAGAGTACTCTTGAACTCTATCTGAAATATTTGAAACTAGTCTTGGTGACATTTCAATTAACTCAAACATAGAGTTTTGTTTACTCATTGTATTTACAACAATGCGAATACCTTTGATAAATTTAAACTCTCTATAGTTTGCCACATAGATATTTGCAGGACTTCCATAAAAATCTGGAGATGTTAGTTTTGTTACATTTGAAGTTTGAAGAGTTTCACCCTCTTCTTTTAAATACCATCCGTATGCTGGAGCAAATGAGTTTGTTGTCCAGTTTGTCCCATTCCAAACATAATAAGTTCCAGAATTAACATTGTTTGGGTCTGGCACTAAATAAGCATCTCCAATATCGCCACTAATTGGCAGTGATGCTTGAGACGGATATTGTCCTAAATCTCTAAACCCTGTTGGCAATGTATTTGTAATGCCATAAGCCAGTTCTACATAACCGTCAGATGGTACGACTCTTTTTCCTGTACTTCTTACAGATGCACTTGTAAACGAAACAGCATCCTGCCAGGTGTTGCTATTGTCTAAATACTGAATCTTCCAGTCCTCTGGAGTTCTTTGATTTACCAAAGCACCAACGTTTGCAGGGTCTTCATAAAATGGGTCAGAAAGTGCTGAATTGTTTGACTTTTTGAAAGTTCCATTGTTATAGTCGCTAGCATGTGTCTGCATCTTAACTACAATTCTGTTGGCAGGTAGTGGTTCTGTATATACAACAAATGGTGCTGCATCGTCAATATAGTATTCTCCAGCAGTTTTTAAGGTTGTTGCAATACCCCTTTCAACAGCACGGTATGCATTTGGGTCAACCACTGGATTATATGCATCTGCCTCTACCCTAAATGAGTTCCAGTATTTAAAATTATCGTCTTTGGAGGCAACATAATATCTTGGTTGCAAAAACATATTTTCATTTGGAAAATTCACATACTGATTTCCTTTAAAGTATCTAAGTTTATTAATACCAGAACGTGGTCTAAATCTACCAACACAGTCTGTTAAAGAATATAATATTTTTTCTGTTTCATTCTTTTTAACAAATACCGTAGGCTCTGCTGTTGTAGAATTTAAACCTGTATTAATAATAATATTTGAGTCTGTGTATCCATACCATGTTGGATTTGATGTTGCAGAAGTTTCTACTACATAAGTTGAAGATGCTGCTGTTGGAACCGACGGTCTATTTTTATAATTGCCAAGCATGGCAATCTTGTCTGAAATGTTCAAGTTCCACTCAGCAATAACTACTGACTGCAAATTGACCGAAGAAGATTGTTCAATGTAGTTTTGTAAATTCGTATTCTGATACATTATACCTCTTCCAGTGTAACAGAAATGTTCCAAAAGTCAAATGTGCTACCACCACGTTTGACAAGGTTATAATCAAAACTAGAAATAAACATTTCAATTACTTCATTATATTCGGCAAGGTGTCCATACTGTCCGCTTTCCGCAAAATTACCCTTTTTATCATATGCTAGAAAGACATAGAACGAGCCTGTATGATTGTTGTACCAGTCAAGTAGTTCGTTTCCTCCTGCACCGCCATCTACTGTGTATTGTTTTTCTGTTGTTGATGGTGGTCCATTAAATCCTACGCTGGCAGTTGGTAATCCAGTTGCCACATTAAACTGCGGATTGGTTGAGTATGCTCGTGACGGAAGCATCTCCCACGAAGTTGAAATAGTTAACTTATCTGCAATATGGTAAGAACGCATACGACCATTAATCATACGCTCACGTTTTTCAATACGCTCTGGCTTAAAAGATATATCTTTTCTATTGTGGTCAGACAGTACTAAGAACTCTCCGACTGGAACTGCTCTAGCATTTGTTAGTGTTGGGTTTCCAGTTGTAGCATTTGCTACACGGAAGTATGTCGATGTTGCTGCGGTAATTACAAAAGTTCCATTAAATCCAGCAATAGAGCAACCAGAAATAACTACAGTATCTCCAACCACAAAGTCATTTGCAGCGGTATACTCAACAGTTCCAGCACTTGGATTAGCATCGTTTACTGCTGTAATCACGGCTGCGGACTGAAGTTCGTTACCGCCTGGCACATAAAAACCATTGCTTACGATAGGTGGGGCATCTGACCACAGCATTGCTTGTGGTCTACGATATTTCTTTCTACCTGCTAAATATGTACTTGTAGTCATTAAATTGTACTGCTCCTAATCCTTTGTCCGTCAATTCTCTTAATCTGATTTAGCACTGCGTCTGCAATACCCTGGGCATCAGAGGAGTTGGCGTTTACTGTAATACTATAATTATACACTGATTCGCTTGAAGATGTGCCATCATTCATAGCACTTAGAGTTTCAGCACCAATTCTATCTACCGCAGCCTTTTTCATAACGAATTCTCCTGGGGTAAGCATAGCAGGAATTGTGTCTGTTCCAAGAGCATATTTGCTGCTTTCTACCTCAATACCACGACTTGCATAAACCATACCACCACGAGCAAACTTTTGAGATAGTTTAAGCAATGATGTGTCCATGGTAAAATCACCATTTGCATTTTTAAATGTTGTTGTTATGGTGTCTCCAGTTGTTTGAGCAATTGCGGAAGTAGCCTGAATTAAACGTCCAGTACCCTGCATATTTGATGCATTGTTAACACTGTTGTCAAGATTTGCTGGATGTTCACCATAAATGATATTGTAGTTTTTACCATTTTTTATAACTTCGTAAACCCAAGCACCCTTTGGAATCTTGAAGTATTCATTTTCTGCTACAGTAAATGTTTGTTCAAATCCTTTGCCCCTTGAAGAGCCAGCGGATGGCTTTGGAGCAATCTTTGGATTATCTTTTGTACCAGATTTAGCCATAGTGGTTTGATAGTATCCAAAGTTTGTTGCTTCATCATATATCCACTCAATAACTTCTCCAGCCTTTAGAGTTTTTGCTGCTTCTGCTCTTGTGGCATACTGATACTGCCCCATCTTTTTATTTGTTTGACTAACTGGAATCCATGTTCCAGGAGTCTTTTCATCTTGAACATATCCTTCTCTACCCTGGTCTGCGGTTCTCTTTACAACTGTCCACTTTTTGTTTTTAAAGTCCCACGCTGAGGTCATTCCAGAGTTACCAAGGTATCCAGCACCAACACCAGAAGTATATTGATTTGCAACAGCATTACCCTTAGCATCAAAGCCTACTTTTCCAATATTAGACTTTTTTGAATCAACGGTTGGGTCAGTTGTTGGATTTCCACCTGGGTTGCCAGTTGCATTATATCCTGGCAACATAGACAAGGCTTTTCCGTCTTTAAGCATTTGAGCAACATGCTTTGATGCAGCCAGTGCG
>Ga0222712_10006914_pt1 | contig 11097 bp, 10 predicted proteins | sample C33_657DmetaG_FD_165043 | JGI IMG/M metagenome (GOLD analysis project Ga0222712, IMG submission 165043) | Estuarine water microbial communities from San Francisco Bay, California, United States - C33_657D | ecosystem: Environmental > Aquatic > Marine > Unclassified | place: USA: California... | reverse complement strand
ACGAACGCCATCGTCTTCCCCGTCCCACTCTTCGCGTGCGCGATGACGTCCGCGCCGAATCGCCCCAAGGGTAATACCGCGAGCTGAATCGGCGAAGGCCGGGCGTACCCGCACTTACGCAGCGACGCGACGCACGCGTGGTCCAAATTGCAATCCGTAAACGACACGTCGCGGTCGCGAATGATTGAATCGCGCGTTCGCGCTCGATCGCGTGCGTCTCGATCGTCATCGCGATCGTCTCTTTTGTCTTCATCGTCGTCGTCGTCGTCGTCGTCGAGCGCAGGGCGAGGGAGTCGAGGCATGTGTCGTTGTGACGAACGAGCTCGCGGTCGAGCGACGACATTCGGTGAACGACATTCGACGCGATTGAATCGCGTCACGTTGCGTTGCGCGATGGAAGATGATGATGGAAACGACCACGGAAATGGAAACTCGAAGTCGAAGACGAAGCGCGAGCGCGAAGGCGTAGGAGAAGAGGCGGACGACGAGCGCGAGCGCGAGCGCTCGACGACGGCTACGACGACGACGACTATGACGACGACGACGACGACGAGGACGACGATGGAAGATGCACTTTGGCGCATCTCGACGCACATGCTGAACGAACGAAAATTCGCGAAAGCGTCGCACGTGATGAAGAGATTGATGCTGAGCGAAGGGGAGAGTTTGGAACGAGCGCACGGGAAGGCGGCGTTCGCGTGCGCGACGAACGCGATGACGCCGAATGCGCGACGGGCGCTGCGGGGGGAGACGAGAACTGAGTACGAAGAGTTGTTTGAAGTGTTTGCAGCGTTCGCGCCGGTGATATTTAACGCGAAACAGCGACGGAGGATGGACGTTTACGGACTGTACGCGAGACGCATCAACGCACTTTTCGCAGATGACTCATTTGAATTCAACAAGGCGGTGAAGTTTATTCAAGATAAAGTCGAGACATGCGCGGCGTACGTTGAAGAAGATGATGATGATAAAACTAAAGACGACGCGGACGTGCCCCCAACGCCGGAGGGTGCGAGCGAGGAAGAGGCAAAGGAGATGAAGGCGCAGTTTTTGCGCGCGCGACAAGCCGAACGCGAGGCCGAAATAGAGCTACGTCAGATCGAAGAGGACACGCGCGTCGCACTTGTCGTCGCACTAGAAACGTGCGCATCGATGTACTCTCGTCCGTGGTCGCAAACAACGATCGATATGATGGCGAATTTTTTCCACGAACGACGAGCAAAATTTAGTCAGACTTGTCGTGACGACATCGTCAAAATTTGGGATGAACTACGCAAAAAGAAGAACATTAGACAGAACGCACAAGGTAGTGCACGCGGTGGAGATATGACGACTTTTGAGCGCGATGCCGCGCGCGTGGCGGGAACGGCGGTGTCCGCACGCGGCGCCGTCGGCGGCGAGCGCCTCAAAGACGGCCGAGGCGAAAGCGCGGTCAACCTTTTTGGTTAACGCACGTCAAGGACGACGATAAGTAGAGGTATAGCAGCGTGACAAAATTTTGGAGTAACCAACATAACTGTCATTAGAAACGAAAGCTAAGCTATGAGAATCCCATCTTTCCAACGATGAACGACAAAGGGTGTCGGCTTATTCAGTGCCGGCATTCTTCAAGAAATCTTGAATAATCCCCAAAGCAGCGGTTTCTTCACCGAAATCGGAAATGACCGCGCACGAGCACTTGACAACCTTACGGGCCGTACCTTCGGCGTCGAGCTTGCACAAGCCAGACCATTCGCCGAGAGCCACGGCCTCCGGAACGCGGATCAAGTGAACGTTGATTTCATTGCACAACGCTTGAATCAACTTCGTGTAATCCGCTTGGTCGCAGTCTTGCGCCAAGATGCAGATCAAAGCCTTGCGGCTTTCGATCGCCTTGCACGCTTCACGGAGACCGCGGTGGAGACCACCAGCGGCGAGCGACTTCTTGAGAACGACTTGGAGCGCCGTCATCAAATCCATCGGTTCATCCGAGGTTTCAACCGCAACCTTGGGTTGTTCTTCGACTTCTTCTTCACTGCGAGCGCGATATCACGCAAACGCGCGGGTCGGTCAGTCTCCAACTCCCTCACTGTCCTACGTCTCCCTCTCACTCGCGGCCCGACCTAACTCCGCGGTCGCCCCGCGCGCGCGCGGTCCTCGCCCGCGCGCCCACGAAACGATCGCCCACCGCGCGCGCGCGGGCGCTCATCCCCGCGCTTTCGCTCGCACCAACGTGCGAAACAATCATCGCGCGTTCGTTTCTTTTCCCCATCCTCCGACGCCATCGCCCAAACGCCTTTTGGTACCCGCGCGATTCCTCACCCAGCGCGCGCGCGCTAGGGCTTTCATTCGCGCATTCCATCGGCCACCTCGCGTCTCGCATCTCGCGACTCCGCGCTCGCATCTCGCATTTCCACGCACTCAGCCATGATTTTCGTGCGTGTTATTCGCGTGTGATGCGGTCCTCAGAGATCTCGCGCGATCGATCGCGATCGATTCGAGTTCGTCCTCGCGCGCGCGTGAGAGCGGGGCGAGCGCGTGACGCGCGCGCGACGCGGACGCGCGGACGCCGCTCGACGTCGACGGAATTTAATTCGAGGCGACATACATAGGGGAAATCATCGCGCGAAGACGACGAAAGTGACCGCGGAGGTGGGTGATAAAAACCAAAGTCGACGTCCATGCGTCGTAGTGCGCGAGTGAAGAACACCATGCGTGATTGTTTTATGTCCGCGCGCGAGAAACGCTCGAAGGGCGTCGAGCGTTACTCGATGCACGAGACATCGCGAGACATCGCGAGAGGAGGACGACGGTGTGGTGTCGACGACGGACGACGCGCGCGCGGAGGGCGTGAAGAGGAGAGAACAACTCAGAGCGACGACGTCGATGCGCGCGGGAAAAGACGATGGGGATGACTGGGGGAATGATGAGGACGAGACGACGTTCGCGGCGGAGGCGAGGACGACGCGCGAAGACGTCGAGGACGCGCGGCGACGGGCGCTCGAAGAGCGGGCGAAGAATGAAGAACGACGACGAGGGAGAAATAAAATCATAGCGACGACGACGAGCAGGGCGGCGCTGGAGTCGCATCGACGCCGCGAGGAGGCGAAGAAGTTTGATCCGCGAGCGGCGACGCGGCGCGAGTACGAGCGAGGCTCGTCGTCGACGACCTCGATGTTTTCTCGCGCCGACGACGGAGGCGTAGACGTGGACGAAAATGAGACGTTCGAAGAGCACGAAGCGCGGTGGAGCGCGTTTGAGGCTGACGTCGGGCGCATCACTTTGAGGGATATTCCGTGGCCTCGCTCTGGATCGTGGCTTTTACGCGCGCTCGAACGCGCGTTGCCATCGAACGACGACCCCAAACGCGCCCATCGCGCGCTCGCCAAGCGTTGGCATCCAGATAAATTTGTTCAGCGTTTCGGCACGCGCATTGATGAGCACGAAAAGCCCGCGATTGATGCTCGCGTGAAGGATGTCTATCAGAGCGCGCAACAACTCTGGGACGCGACCGTTCGCCGCGACCACCGACTTTAAATCAATCCCTAGCGCTATACATTCATCTATCCCCAAAGTTCTATGTTCTAACTTCCGCACATTCATCTAAATCGTCGCCGTGGCTTGATCCAGCGCCGCTCGCGTAGCGTCATTCGTCGCGACGTCTCTCGCCAGCCGACCTCGTCCATCTCTCTCCTTCGCCACGTCTTTCGCCGCGTTCATCAGCGCCATCACGCTCGCCACATCGCCACTTTTCGCCGCTTTATGCAACGCGTACTCTCCATCGACATCACGCGCTCGCGCGTTCGCTCCCGCGCTCAATAACGCTCGAATCGCCCCTTCGCGTCCTCCGCTCGCCGCCTTATGCAACGCCGTCGCGTGCCCCGCCGTCGTCTGCGCCTCGACGTCGAATCCATGCTCTAAGCACATCATCACGCACGTCACGTCCCCATTTCGTGCGGCGTAGTGCAGCGGCGTGTATCCATCGCACGCGATTCGAGCGCGTCCATCCGCGGCGTCCCGCTTCAGCCTCGCTTCGAGCGCGCGCGCGTTCCCATTCGCCGCGAACCCGCGCGCGCTCGACGCGAAGGAAATTTCCTCCAACGTTTCAGCGCACATCGCGCGTGCAGCGCACGCGCACCGAAGACCGTCAGCGTGCGCTCGAGTCGGTGTCATGCTTCAGAGGAGGACGCGCGAATGACGACCGAACGAAGCGAATTCGAACGGGCGCTCGAGGACGTGGGACGAGCGAAAACGACGGATGCGATCGCCCGCGCGTGCGAAAATTTCACCGCCGCGCGAGCGGGAAGAGGAGTGACGTGCGAAGAAGCGAATGGGTTGCTGCGAGCGATGCCATTTCAAACCAGAAGGCTCGAAGCGATGCGAGCGCTTGGGACAGAGTTGCGCGATTTCGAGAACGAGTGTGAGAGTTTAGGACGAGGACTACGATCGTGGGAAGCGCGAGAGATCGAGGACGCGGTGCGAGAGCAAAGGAAAGGGGAGACGTCGAACGCGATTGCGAGGGAGGAGACGAGAGAGCGAGGGACGGGACGCGCGAACGGTGACGACGACGAAAAGAGAAGAGATGTCATGGATGCTCCATCGGTGGAGGAGAGCATGACGTCGAAGGAACGAATGAAGGAGGAAGAGATGACGGCGGAGAAGATGAAGGAGGCGGTGAGGAGAGCGACGAACGAACCGTGCGACCAGCCGTGCAACGGGGGTCAACTTTTTGTCCAGAGCTTGGACCTTTTGGATCAGTTCGCGATGCCGAAAGAGACGATAAACGGACCAGTTGGACGGCAAAAATTTGCCGTTGGGGGACCGAAGGCACCCGCGTCGTTGGCCGCGTACGGCGTTTCCGATCGAGATTGGTCGCAGTGCGTCGAGCTGATGTGGAAGGCGCAATCGAAGAGTCCATGTTTTAAGACTCCAGTGCTTGAATTCCTGGCGTGCTGCTGCCCGTTTGGGCCGTTGACATATCTCTTGAACCATTTCAATCCGATTTGCTGGTGCATGTACTGTCCTATGATTCTTTACAAGACTGAAATGTGCCGCGAGATTAATAAAATCTTGGCGCCGAGCGGCGTCTTCGCTCTCGTCACCGCCAAGGGTTGGCTCGAGTTCTACCCGCTCTCGGCGAAGATCACCCCCGACCGGGCGGCGCGCTTTAAATCATAACGTCTTTTTCATTTAACACACTTATTTCATTCGTTTACTCGCATCCACTGCTGTACTGGTTCGTAATTTAATTAATTGATGCACCCCGACGATTCCACCGCGACGCGTGTTTCGCTCATTTCCACGTCGCGAACGAACAAACGCAACTCATTCGTGCGTTGGAACGATTCGTTCAAACCCTCCAGTCGCCGTCCCGTAGGCGTTCTCGAAGGTCTTCCGCGCTCGCGCGCGCGTCTCCGCGTCGTCGTCGACGTCGATGCCACATGCACATGTTTCCTTCTCTTGAGTCACAACTCGTCATGTGTCACACACGCGTCGTGGCGTCACCACGTCGACGACGAACCAACGATGAACGGTACGTCGTGGCGACACAGCGGCGCGCCGACCATGGCGCACGGCGCTTCGAACGCGCGCGCGCTTTCGCCTTTGATCGCGTCCACGCGCGCGCGCGCGAGCGATGGGGCAAAGTCCCATCGCAAGCGCCGATCGATCGTTCGCGATGGGGCAACCTGGGCGGCGGCGCGCGGGGCGCGCGCGCTCGGGCTGGGCGCGATCCCGGGAGGGGAATATTCCGCGAACACCACCGACGCGCTCACTGGGGTGAACGAGGAGGACATGAACGCGGGGAAGGTGACGAACGAAAAGCCCCAAGACGTGGGACGGGCGGCGAGGTACATGCGCGAGCTCATCAAGTCGCAAGTGAACGCGAATCACTTGGCGCGCGCCGGGTCGATAACGGATTCGAGCGTTCTGCGACGGAAGGGAAGATTGAAGGAACAAGACGCGCTGATCGAATTCATCGTGGGTTTGCACAACACGCACACCACGGAAGAGGTTTTCACAAAAGTGGAACGCTGGATCGATGAAGTGATCGCGTTGCCCAAGGAGAAGAGAAAGTTTAGTCGACTGTCGCGAATGGTTCCGGCGGTTGGGTTTTTCTTCCACCGACTCCCGTTGCTGAAAGCGCTACGAGAATACGACGAGTTTTCGTCTCTTTCAAAGCGAAAGTACGTTTTGCCAAACTTTGCCGAGGTGCGACACATTTTGAACATAGCTCAAGTGCACGCGTCGAGCAAGGATGTGAGACTCGTGACGTTCGACGCCGATGGAACCTTATACGCTGATGGCATGCACTTTGAGGACGATAATAAGATGATTGATAAGATTATGCAGTTGATGGAGTTGGGCATTCACGTGGCGATCGTAACCGCCGCGGGTTATCCAGGAGAGCCGTCGAGGTTTGAGGGCCGACTCAAGGGCTTGGTCGACGCGTTCAGAGCGCAAGAGTTACCCAAGGAAGTTCGTGATCGATTCCACGTTATGGGTGGCGAGTGCAACTATCTTTTGCGAGTGAACGACGCTTACCGGCTAGAATTTGTGCCAGCACAGGAATGGCACACTGATCAGATGTACGATTGGAGGCAAAACAAAGAAGTTGCCTCGTTCTTAGATCGCGCAGAAGAGTTCCTCACATCTTACGCGAGCCATTTAGGTGTGGAGGTTGATGTTTTAAGAAAGGAGTACGCCGTCGGAGTGCTACCCAAGAGCGATACTATTTATGAAAATTTGGAAGAGATGGCGCTCGCGTGTCAAGCCGAGCTCAGTGACGCAAGCATTCCATTCTGCGCGTTTAACGGTGGTAATGATGTTTTTGTTGACGTAGGTAACAAACACATTGGTCTGCAGGCCCTCATGCGTTACTTGAATATCGACGGGTCGCAAACGCTTCACGTCGGTGACCGCTTCACGCTCACCGGCAACGACGCCAAGGTGAGAGAAGCTGCATCCATTCTCTGGGTCGCGAGCCCGGACGAGACCACTTTCTTTATGCGATTACTTTATCGAGACATTTTAAACGCGCGAATCCTTTAAGTTTTAGATGTTATTGTACAAATACTAAAAGCCGCTTGTCATCTTCGAGCCGAAGCAAGTGCCCTCTTGGCGTGTTCGACCTCTTTCGCTAGCAACTCCATGCGTCTTTGGAGAGAAGTAAGTTCATTTGCGAGAACTTTTGATTTCGTTTCCCAATATATCGTCTCATCGATGATGCGCTTGCCGAATATTCTTTCCGAGATTCCCCCAAACAACGCCCTCGCCGAGATCGACATGAGGGCGTGCGCTAGCAAAACAAGAATGATGAGAACAAACAATCTCGCTCCTATGCTGCAATAGACGCAAGTTTTGCGCCACGGAGTCGCACCTTTCAATGCACTATTTTCAGCCGCGCCCGCTTTCACGAAACTTTTGAACGGCTTGAGCATGCTCCACACCACATCCTTGGATGCGTCGGGAATGTGAAGCTTGGAAATATCAACGACTTCCATAGGTGCCCTCTTACGAGAAGCCTGTCTTTTGGGTGACGGGTTCATGTGGTCGTGCGCGAGCTCGATCATTTTCGGGACCACGACTTTGCTCTCATCGATGACGCTACTCACAATCAAGCTCTTCATCATGGTTGATTTGTTAAATTTCACCTCGGTCCCGACCCACACTGAACACTTTTTCTCGGACAATTGACGACACACCCAACGAGACTCCACTCGGAAGTAATCGCCGTAAGGGACGTCCGTTTGAACTTGAGAAGTGTTTATTACGAGCGTTAAATCAGAATACCATGCGTATCGCTGCGTCTGGTGGCAACGCGTCGAACTCGGACCAAACGTCTGACGTACGGGAACCGTAAAGTGCATTTCGCGCACGCACCCGATGCACTGCGTTGACTTCTTCCTCATTTTAATCCAGTCAGATATCTCTACTCCGGTCTGCTCTAGCGCCTCGGCAACTTTGGGCAACAAGTTTTCTCGGGACTTATTCGACCAGAGCGCGGCGAAGAACTCCTGCGCGCTACAATCCATGGTGCAGTTTTGTAATTCAATCATAGTCGACGACTGTTCACTCAGTGGCATTTTCATCGGCAGCATCATCAACACATCACCGAAATCTTTTGGAGACTCAACGTCATCTTCGTCATCTTCATCGTCGTCGTCGTCGTCGTCGTCGTGATGGAGATCGTCGTCATCGTGGTTGTCAGTGCGGTCAGCCTCTGAAGACTTGAGGGCGGCTTTGGCTGCGTCGTTCTCGACCTCATCACCGTTTTGTTCTTTACCACTCATGCTCGAGAACAATTTACCGTACGCAGATTTCTTGTGCCATTGATCGGTAATCAACCGAAATGATCGATCTGGGAAAACGAACGAAGTGAAGAAATCCGTCTTGCCGTTCCACATGATTTGCGCCGTCGGAAGAATCGTCCTCGCCTTGCTGAGGAGCGTGATCCTCCGAAACGGAATCGTTCGCATCTTCACGTACCCAAACACGTTACTATGAAAGCAAATATAATTCTCAAACACATACATCTTCCCTTGCAACAATATCTTCTTATGTAAAGCGCACATGTATTCCGCCAACAGAGACTCATTTTGCGGTATCCCGAACAACTCGCGTAACCGTCTCTGCGCCGGCGTCCTCGGCGGCGATCGCATCGGCTTCTCTTCGCCCTCGTTCATCGACGACGACAGCGACAACACCATCGGTGGTGTCATCATCGGTTCCGCCGTGAACGATCGTCTCAATAACAACCGTTCTCGTCGACTTTCGCTCGCGCTCTCGTCTTCGTCGTTCTCAAACGTCCACTCCGCGTCGTCCTCCTGTTCGTCCTCCTCCGCCACCTCGTTCGCGGCTTTCGCTAACATATCCGACAGCGACGAGTCATGCGATCGTCTCGTTTCGTACTCCATCTCCCTTTTCGTCGATGGACAAAACGGAATCAATCGATCGATCGATCGATCGCGTCGTCGTCGTCGTCGTCGCTCTGACGTGCGCGAGTGATGGGTGTGGCATTTCGTTGAATCATCACTCGTCGACGCACCCCGGACGAGAGCGACGACGATGACGACGACGACGACGACGACGACGAACGCCGTGGCGTGCGAACGAACGACGGCGAGGACGAGAAGTACACGAGGGATTTCGTATGGAGTTCGTCGAGGAGGCGTCGTGGGTGAAGCGCGCGCGCGCGCGTCTGGGCGACGCGGAGGCGACGCGGAGACGACCGACGCGAATGACGACGAGAAAGACGAGAAAGACGCGACGAAGGGCGAACGAGAGCAAAGGAATGGGATTTCGAGGGAAGATATTTTATCGTCATGCACGTCGACGTCGATGGCGATGGTCATAGGGGCGATTGGAGTGCGCGCCGGGGCGAGCGCGGCGAGCGCGGAGGCGTCGCGGTGGGATTTGGAACGCGCGGCGCCGCTCGCGAGCGATGACTTCACGACGATGGCGCTCACCGCCATCGTCGTCGCGAGCGCGGTGACGGTAGGGAGAATAGTGCTGTTAGAGGTGTGGGATGAGTTCGCGGCGTCGACGGATCGATCGAACGCACAGGTGTTGGGCGCGCTCGAGGGCGCGATGGATGTCGCGTTCGTGGCGACGCTCCCGGCGATTGGTGAGGAACTGTTGTTTCGCGGCACGCTCTTGCCTCTCATCGGTGGCTTACCCGGGGTGTTCGTGTCATCCGTCGTGTTCGGGGCGTTACACGTCGGCGGAGGGCGAACGGCGGCGTTCGGTGTGTGGGCGAGCGCGGTTGGGGCGTGTTACGGCGCGTGCGCGTTGCACACCGGGAGCGTCGCGGCGCCGATGGCCGCGCACGCCTTGGCGAACATAGCCTCTGCGGTGTATTGGAACGCGACTCGCGCGGACAAATTAGCGACGACGACGACGAACTTAGGCACGAGCGAACCCAAAGTGAAGTAATTTATTTATAATCGCAAAAGGCGGTCAGCAGTTACAAATCCGTCTAGTCGGCGTGAGGACGTCTCGCGCGCGCGTTATCGGTGTACATCTGTCTCGACTCTTGTAAAACGCGGCGAACGATGACCATGTCGGCTACAAAAATTGCAATCATTCCCGCGCTCACGGGCACGGAAAGCGTCAAAAATAAAATCGCAACGTTGCTCAACTTCAATTCTTCGTGCAAGTATGTATGCGCCTTACCGCCGATTTCGGGTATGGCGTACAACCCGCGTAAAACTTTCGAAAACCAAACCGCATGGAAAAACGACCGAGACTTGAACTTTCTATGATCCTTCCTCGCGAACCCCACGATCGCCTCGAACGATCGATCGCTACTGTCGTACTCATACATCTTCCCTCGCTTGAACAACGCGATGGTTGGGTACCCTTTCGCCCCGATGCGTTTCACTAACAATCGATTCTTCGGTCCATCAATCTTACCCACGTACACCTCCCCCTCTAACTCTCTCGCCACTTCATTCCACGTCGTCGTCATCGCTCGGCAGTGTTTACACCACTCCGCGTACACCTTGACGAGCACCGGCGCCCCTTTCCCGACGACGTCGTCGAAATTCTTCTCACTCAACTCCACGACTTCGCCATCGGGGCCGTGTGCGTCGTAATCTCTCGTCGTCATCTGTCGTCGTCCACCATTTTCCGCGCTCGCGATGTGCGCGAACAGCGCCGCGCTCGCGATCGCTATGAAAATCGTCCAACGAAGCGTCCATTGACGACGCCATCGTGCACCCATCGTCATCGTCCAATCGCTCGCGTTGCCTTCTTTTCCTCTCGCTCGCCCTCGTCCTTCGTCCCGATCGTTCGTTCGTTCGTCTTTTCCTCCTTCGTCTCGATCGTTCGTTCGTTCGACGTCCTTCGACGTCGTTCGCTCGCGTCGGGGTCTCCCGACGACGACGACGACGACGAAAACGACGACAAAAACGACGAAAACGACAAAAACGACAAAAACGACAAAAACGACGAAAACGACGATCGCGAACGCACCACCACCCACGTCCGTCGAGAACTGGTGGCGCTGGGGGTCGTTTGCCTCATTTCTGGCAGATCTGGGACAACTGCCCTGTCGCCGAGAGGCACGACGCGCCTCGACGCGCTAAACGACGACGCACGCGTGCGCGAAAGGTCAAA
>Ga0222712_10006913_pt1 | contig 11098 bp, 19 predicted proteins | sample C33_657DmetaG_FD_165043 | JGI IMG/M metagenome (GOLD analysis project Ga0222712, IMG submission 165043) | Estuarine water microbial communities from San Francisco Bay, California, United States - C33_657D | ecosystem: Environmental > Aquatic > Marine > Unclassified | place: USA: California... | reverse complement strand
TTGTCGGAATAGGACTAATTTCATTAATGTCATTTACCCCGCCTCCATTATTTACTATCGTAACAGACTCATTCATATAAAATGTTTGACCATTTACTGAACCGCTTTGACCTTGAAATCCTTGGTCTCCTTTTAAACCTTGAAATCCTTGGTCTCCTTGGTATCCTTGGTCTCCTTTAGCACCTTGATATCCTTGAAATCCAGTATCTCCTTTAAAACCTTGATCCCCTTGATGTCCTTGGTCTCCTTTAGCACCTTGATAACCTTGAAATCCTTGGTCTCCTTTTAAACCTTGATAACCTTGAAAACCTCTATCCCCTTGATCTCCTTTAGCACCTTGATAGCCTTGAAATCCGATTGAACCTTGATATCCTTGGTCTCCTGTAAATCCTTGATCTCCTTTAGCACCTTGATGTCCTTGGTCTCCTTTAGCACCTTGATAACCTTGAAAACCTTGATCTCCTTTTACACCTTGGTCTCCAGTAAATCCTTGATCTCCTTTAGCACCTTGGTTTCCTTGATATCCTTGATCTCCTTGATAACCTTGGTACCCTTGGTCTCCTTTAGCTCCCTGATATCCTTGGTCTCCTTGGTCTCCTTGGTCTCCTTTAGCACCTTGATATCCTTGGTCTCCTTGGTCTCCTTTAGCACCTTGGTCTCCTTGGTCTCCTTTAGCACCTTGGTAACCTTGGTCTCCTTTAACACCTTGATCTCCTTTAATACCTTGATCTCCTTGGTCTCCTTTAGCACCTTGGTCTCCTTTAGCACCTTGATGTCCTTGGTGACCTTGATCTCCTTTAGCACCTTGGTAGCCTTGATGGCCTTGATTGCCTTGGTCTCCTTTAGTTCCTTGAACACCAATAGCACCTTGAGGTCCTTGAGATCCTTGATCACCTACAGATCCTATCGAACCTTGATCACCTTGGTCTCCTTTAGCTCCAGTAAACCCTTGAGGACCATTATTTCCCTGTCTACCTTGAAATCCTAAAGCACCTTGAGAACCTTGACGTCCTTGAAATCCTTGAGGTCCATTTGGATCCCCTATTTGATTTGTTGGAATCCATACTCTATCACCAATTTCAGCCCCTGCATTGATTAGTATTGTATCGATGGATTTCACTACATAAAGTTTAAGTGCTTTTTCAGTATCATCATTAATATGTATGCTCCCATCTTGATTAGTACCCATTACGCGATAACCTTGAATAACTTGACCGATTAAGTCCATGTTATAGTCCATTTCTGGATGGTATAGCGCTCTACCTAAATCACCAGGATATAGTGGATCATATTTACCATTTGGCCCTCTCATATTAGAGTTTTGTAAATTGTCTTGTGCCATTATTTTTATTTATATTTATTGTATAGTTTAATTAGTTTCTCCATTGATACTTCAGAATGCATTTCTAGCCATCCGCATTCAATATAATCTAATTGATTTAAGATATATTCATCAATCATAACATCATTGAAAGCATTTCTAATTTCATCCATTGATGTTGTGTAATCTCTATTAAGTGATTCTATTGAAAATTTATCAATATTAGAGCTTTTAGATACAAATTTAGTTTCATCGAAATAGACTAAATTTTTATCGGTTCCGTTTTTTAGTATTGTGAATTTTTTTAATTCAAATAGGAGTAACGGAGCGCAGTCTGCATGTTCTATAGGTCCTAAAGGTGCATATTTATTAATGAATGCCCTTAATACGTCTAGATCTCCAAATGACGGAGCACTTTTAACACTAAAATTTACATTATTTCTAAATGAAAATAATATATCGATGACCTTTCCCTCGTTTTGTTCGAATTGATTCAAATGTGTAAGAGCAATATTTAGAGATATTCTATCTGTTATCATAATTATCTTAAATATTTACTTAATATGAATGAAGCAACAGCACCACTAGCTGTTAAAATAGCAATTAATACTTTAACAACCATGTTTTTCCATCTAACTAAAGATTTGTGCTCTTCGATAATTTTATCGATTTCAACTTTCCACTCTTCTTGAGATTCTCTAAAGTCAGAATTCTTTTTATTTTCGACAATAACACCATCGAATGGATTCAGGAGTTGCTTTTTAAGCTCTCTGATCTCATTTTTCATTTCATTTTGGTTATCAACCAACTTTTCTAATGTGTTTTCGATTTGTATGTAGTTAGGGTCTTCAATTCGTCTTTTGAATGAAGAAAACAAATCATAAAGTTCAAGAATCATCTCTTGTGGGCTTCTATCTTGGTTCATATACAACAATGGGTCTTTTTAGTCTAGATTATATATCTAACTAAAAAGACCCAACATTTGGATTAATATGTATATGTTATTTATTACTCGATTCCTGTACCAACGTCTGGAGTACCATAGTGAGCAATCCATTCTTCTCTAGTCATATTTGCAGCTTGAGCTTGCATACCTAGGAAATCATATTCACTATATACGACTTCTGATTCTAAAACTTTACTATTTTTTTCAATAGCTTCTAAAGTTTCTGGTAATTGTCTAATCACAACACCAAATTTATCATTCCACTTTTCAGATTTATATCCAGTACAGTACTTAGCTTTAAGTTCTTCATGAAATGCAAATACTCCACCTGGAATACTTACAATTATTGTTCCTTTAGGTAAGGTTGCATTTGTATAATCACCAATTCTTGCTCCTGTTACCTCTTTTTTTAATTCATATTTTGAATTATCTAGTGTTGTAAAGGTTCTACCTGAAGTACCAGATACTGAATGTTGAGTTACTTCATTTAAGTAATCTTCAAATAATTTTACTTTTTTCATGTTCTTTATTAATTTTTTGGCCACATCATCATTGTTCCTGGGTCGTTCCAAGAAAACCACCAACCTTTTTTCTCTACAGCATCAACAACATTCTTAAGTACACCATTTTTATATTTAGCACTTCCATTATAATAATCAAATATTTTGTTACCGCTTAATTCTTCTCCGTTATCTCCAGCAATCCAAATACCACCTTCGTCTCCACGCATAAATTCTTCAGAAGTTCTAACATGTTTGATTTTGTATTTAGTTTCCATCAAATCCATGATTTCTTCTCTTGTTGAGGTTTTTGCTTCATTAACAACTGATTCATTAACTTTTTTCTTAAGATACTTATTAGCATCTCTAACGATAAAATCTTGTGATTCTCCTTCAGTTTTAGCAACTACATCTCCGTTTGATTTAACATCTGTAATCGTTACAATTTTAACACCATCAACATGGTTCCATTCCCATGAATCGCCTACTTTGAATTTAGCTTCATTAACAATTGATTCATGTAAATTATTCATGATTAAAGATTCAACATCAGTTGGACTTAACATGTTCGCAAGAATACCAGTATCTTCAAGATTTAATCTGATTTGTTTTGCAATGTTTTCACCTTTACTCTTTTTTAAAGCATCTTCAATTGCGGTTAATGCCTCTTTTTGGATATAATCTGGAAATAATTGTCCATTTTTATCAAGAGCATTTAATATATTCTTTGCGCTTTTATTAACAAATCCTTCATTAATAAATTCTTCAAATAATTTTACTTTTTTCATGTTTTATATTTCTTTTATATAATAGTCGAAATGAAATGGATAGCCCAAAGAACAATGCTGCAATACAGTACAAAGCGAAATTCGCTCTCCACAAACTTCCAGTTGCCTGTATCAACCAATACTGAACGATATCGAATCCCATCGGGTTGAAAAACAACGCGACCATCATCGACAAGGTTGCCATCTTGTCTAGTTTTTTTGTTCCTATACTTTTCACTATCTCCGTCCATCTTTTATTAATTTGATTATGCTGTGAAATATAATTCTTCGAAATGTAAAACGTCTAATTTGCTATTTACATCGATTAATTCTAAAGCAGCTAAAAGGTCTGAATATTCAATAACTGAATCATTTTGAATTTGTCTGTAACCTTGTAAGAAATCGAAAGTCGACAGGTCAATTCCAAAGATTGCTTGAGAATCTTTCACATATTTATTAAAAAGGTCTAATTCTAATTTGTAAGCCTTTTCGATAATATCTGGTAAACTTGTAAAATCAAAGTTCATGGTTACTGCTGGTAATACTGGTTTAGCATTCCAATCAACTAGATACTTTTGTAATTTTTGTGCATGCTCTAATTCGCTTGCAGTTTCTCCAGCAAAGAATGCTGCTGCATTTTTGTAATTTTTATCCATGCACCAATTATGTGCTGCATTGTAAAAATAGTGTGCTGTAAATTCATCACCAATTCGCGAGTTTAAAGTACTCACAACAGCGTCGTTTAATGTAATCGGTTTAATCATCTTAAATTTTATTTTTATTAATACTAGATTATATATCTAATTAAATAATTGTTTTAATTTGTGACGTTCAACCATTTGTTTAATCTTTGCAACATACGTTGGATCTTCAGCATAACTAGCATTCAAATACTGGTAATAATCTGCTTCACTTCTAATCTTTCCTAAGTATCTACTTTGATAAAATGCATAATCATATACACTCTCCCTCCATGTGTTATATTCAGCATGATTTTTATTAGTACCGATTGCTGTTGTAATTCTGGATTTGGCTTCTTTCATACCAAATAGGTTATTGTTTTCGATAAAAATATCACTGTGAAAGTGTCCAGTTTCGATCATTGACTGCGCCATTGGAATCCATGCAAACTTAACATTTAAGTCTTTCATCATTCCTGCCATTTTTTCTTCGGTGAATGGATCTGAATCGTTTATTAACATAATTCTCTCATCAATAGTCATCGACTTAATAGTATTCTTAATTCCAGAATTGTACATGTAATAACTGGCAACTGCAAACATTGAACCGAATACAATAATCGATTTAAAATAAGCTTTAATACCAAAAGCATGGTATCTTGATGTTTTTTTACAATAAGTATAAATCATAGTTGTTTATTTAATTATATGTAAATATAAACATAATAAACGAATCCCGAAAACTTTTAGTGAATTATTTTGTTAATTTTTTGTTAAATTTTCATTTCACATAAAAAAAAGTGTACCGAGATACACTTTTAAGCTTTTAAGCAGGACCGCCGACACCAAATAACACCAAGTCGTCATCATCAGACTCATTAAAATCAAAACAATTGAAAATATGATAGTCCTCTCGTGATAAATGAGGGAAAACTAATACTTCATTGATTTGATCTTCACTAACAGATACTTCAATTCTTGGTTCATTTTGCGAAGTCGGAGTAACTTCGTTAATGAACTCCATAACACATAAAAATTTTGATTAATAGCGTAAGTACTACTATTTATATATCAATTAAAATAATTGTTTAGTGTTGTCTTTTGGTAGTTCCTTTTCAATATTTAGGGTCCATACTCTATCGTTTGGAACTATAAACTTTCGATCATGATCGTAAAGATAAAAAGTTGTCTTCCAGATATTTTGTCTTACGATTCTTGCCTTCTTATTTCCATTTATGTAAACAATATCGTCTACGTCGAAATCATCTCCCCACATAAATTGAATACCTAGCCATAATTTACTTAGGGCATCTTTCATTGCAATTGTCACAAGAGCTACCGCAATTGCCCAACCCCATTCTGCTATTAACTGACTAATTAATTCCTTTACTGATTCTATCATCCCAATAATTCTTATAATCTGCGACAGTTCCTTTGAATTGTCTTATTTTTGCTAATCTGTTATCTTCTCCTTCACCCTGTTGAATTGGATTTGGACTTATATTAGGTAAATCATTCTCCATCCCAATTGTTTTAGCTTCATCTACTTGATCAGGCATCACAACATAATTAATCATCCAATCTGCTAATTCTGCACCATAAACCAGATCTGATGGGTAATGTAATCCTCCAATATATCTTGAGTATGCTACCTTGTCAGCTATCTTTTGAAATTTCTCTGTCATTTCAGGAAACATTAATGATAGTACATTAGCAACTAATTTACTCTGTAAGGCATGTCCACTAGGAAAACTTGGAGATTTTGCAGTTTCTTTCATATCAAAACGCAATGGAATTCCCAAGACTGGAGCCAATTGATATGGTCTCGGTCTGTTGTATTTCCACTTTAATTTTGTTATAATTTCTACAGATTCATTTATTAATTCATTTAAGTATGCTTTTGGAAAGATGTGACCCTTTTTGTTACATGCTTTTTCAAACTCATCAAAAAATTCATCGTATTTCTCAACAATGTCCTCTTGATCGTCATCATCCATTTGGTTAATTTCAGCCGACATTCTTAATAATTCATTCTTAGTATCTAATGAACCATTTTCTGGACATGCTTTAACCGGAGCGCTCCACTCGTCAATTTTAATTAAATTAAGACTCGGGGCTGAATCAATTATAAATTGATCTTCTTTTTTTGGAGCATCTGCATAGTTTATCCTATCAACAGAATACCCGAAGTATGTTTTAAATCTATTCATAAACTATATATCTTCAGGAAATAACTCAATCGTCCGATGTCCAATTAATTGATATGCCTCAAATATTTTCATTGTTGCTTCCTCAATAAGAGCATTAACCTCTTTGTCAAGTTTACAAACAGGATGCTGAATTAAATGACGATCCATCATATCTCCGATCATATAAGTACGATCAAGAGCCTCATGATAGTGAAATTGTGTAAGTTTAGGTTTCTTTGCCATCTGTTATTGTTTTGCAATTTTTACATTTCATGTATTTTCCAACCTGATCAGTACCGGATTGTTCAAGTATCTTTCCACATCTATTACAAATTGAAATTCTATCGTTCATTATATGTAAGTTGTTAAAATATATGCCATTTTATATCCAGTGAATGCTCCTAACGCAGTCGGGATTGGGAAAACTATTAATTTACCAAGATCCGTTACATATTTAGGTCTATTTACAACAGTTCCCATATATGAATAATAGACTAAATAGCCGAGTAATACTGCAATGTCAATTCTCGCTGAGATAAAAACAACTAAAATTGCTCCTAGAAATCCAAAAATAAAGTTATCTCGAGTTGCTTGCCAAATTTCGATACGAGTAGCATCTTTCCATTCTTTGACAATTTTTCTTACTTTAATTTTTGCTCTCATTTTATTGTATTTGCGATTAAATTTTTATATTTAGTTGTTGACCATCCATGATCCCTATTCAAATAATGGATTGGGATCTTAAGATTATCCCCGGTATAAGGTTTACCAATATAATCATCACCTAAAAATCTAATATCGAATTCTCCTAAGGTCAATAGATCTAATAACTGCGCTTCGTAAGTATATACAAAAACATCACAGATAGATTTAAGTTCCATTAGCATTTCCTTTCTCTCCTCTACTGAAAGAATTGGCTTTAATTTATGTGGTCTTTCAATTGAAGGATCTGTATGTAATAAAACTATAAGACAGTCGCATTCTTTTGCAGCGTCCTTGAACATTTTAATATATCCAGGATGCATTACATCAAAATTACCTGCTATTACTCCTTTTTTCATAGTAGTTTTAATTACTTAATGGTGCTTTAATAGTTGGATGTGATTGATAGTTCTCAATAACAAAATCAGTAGGCGTCCAGTGTTCTAAATTTTCTATAACTGAAAGAGTAGAATCATAATCCATAATTTTTAACGATGGTAGCGTATATGGTTCTCTTGTCAATCGAGGTATTTTATATGAATCATAATACTCACTTAAACCTCCACCGAATGGAACCAGTTCAGAAACTGCCTTTTCAAATGCTTCTAATCCCATTGCTTCTTTTAACAATTCAGCTCGTTTTTCATGGTCAAGTGGGCCTCCGATTTGTTCGATTGCAGGTTCAATATGATTTGAGTATAAATGTACATCTCCAAGATTTCCAATCAACTCATCAGGAACCATATTGACTTCTCTGGCTATGATTTCTAATAAGAGTCCATAAGAGGCAATATTAAATGGTAAACCTAAGAATGTATCTACTGAACGTTGATTCCACATTAGAGAGATTGCTCTTGTTGGGATGTTATGTTTATTTAGAACTTCTAATGTTTTTTCCTTTGGTATTACTGTTCCATAATTACCACCTCGTCTAAACTCTGAGGGGTTTAAATCTCTTTTAGCAAACTCTAATATTCTATCATTAAGACTTAACTCTCTTGTATAAACTTGAAATCCATAATGACAAGGTGGAAGAACCATTTGGTTTAATTCTCCAACATTCCAAGCATTGACCATTAATCTTCTACTGTCTGGATTGTTCTTAAGGTCGTTAATTAGGTTTTGGATTTGGTCAGTTCCTCTACCATTCCAATTTCTCCACTGAGCACCATAAATTGGACCTAATTCTCCCCACTCTTTAGCAAAATCATCATCTGTTTTAATTTTGTTGACAAATTCTTCTTGTGTTAGCGATTTGATTTGTCCGGATAAACTAGAAAACGCAGAGTATCTCTTATAAGCATCGCCATTCCAAATATTACATCCATTATCAACCAAATACTTAATATTTGTATCACCTCTTAAAAACCATAACAATTCTGTTACAATTGTTTTAAATGGCATTTTCTTGGTTGTTAATAGAGGAAATCCTTCCGACATTTTATGACGGATCTGCCGCCCAAAAACTGAAATTGTACCAGTTCCTGTTCGGTCCTCTTTTCGGACACCATTTGCTAAAATATCATTTAACAAGGCAATGTATTGTTTATCTAGTTTGTTCATTATTTTAAAATATCGGTATGTGGATCAATTTCAACTTCAACTTCCCATTTAGGATTTCTTTCTGTAACTAATTTGATAATTCCGTAAGCTAAATGATTGTATTCAGAGCTTTTTAATTTGAATGTTGCTTCTGTAACAAGTTTTCGATTATCGTACGCAACTTCAACACCGCTTAATACTGCAACCTCGATTCCCTTGTGATATATGCTTCCATTTTCATAGGTTAATCCATCTGAAGAAACATGTCTTAATTCTGAACAACTTGTTATTGCAAATAATGCAAAAAACATGATTAATTTTTTCATAGTTTTTGTTTTTAATTAATTATCTTATTTTAAATCTTGTTTAACGTCTTTTTCAACTCTTTTTAAATACTCTTCTCTTTTCTCTTGTGAAACGAATGGTACACTCCAGAATTGTCTTGTCTTTGTCTTAAACCATCCAAATACGAATGAATATACACCCATAACTAATCGCAATTTCACTGAGTTTAAATACAATGAAACGACAGGTAGCGCCGGAGCCCCATGTGTTAAATATGTTCTAACCTTTTTATCGCCTAATAGAGGTTTTGGATAGCCATATAATTTGGTAAGCGGCACGAAATTATATGCAAATCCCGGTGTAAATATCTGATCAAAGAATGATTCTAATGCAGGAGTAGTTCTAAACCACCATACTGGAGAAACAATATAGATTCTATCGCTCCATTTTATTAATTCTTTGTACTCTTTGATTTTATTAAAATCAAAAACAAATGTTGTATTTTCAGCGTATAAATCAATTATTTTAACATCTTCTTTATTAACCTTTAATGTTTTTACAATTGTTCTTACAATTCCAGCATAACAGAAACTTTTTCTGTCTGGATGTGCTACTATTATTAAATTCTTCATAGTTCCCATATACTTTTCTTTTTACGTTTAAATCTTTTCATTATTAGTTCCCAAATCAGCACTATTATCTGTATCGTCTTCTTCATCCACTAAATCTTTTTTATATTGATACCATGATGGATTTGGCAAACCACTATAATGATCCCATAAGTCCTCTTCAATTAAATCTACTTTGCTCATATTATTTCTTTGTAAAAAGATACCCTTTTATTTCTCGACCGTTATGTGATATATTCTCTTCAACTCGATTAAGATTACTTGGAAAACTAAAATAACATTTTCCAGTTTTTTCATTATAATCGCACATCTCCGCTGTTAATGTGTTACTTTTAATAAATTGGGGATCTATCGAATCTATACTATCTCGGAATTCCTCATCTAAATGTCCTTTACCCTTTTGAACAAACACTGATTTTTTTAATGTAATTTGTCTAAATGGAGAAACTTCTAGTCTAATATCCGCAGCATACTTTATTGTTTCTGTATTTTTATAAAACCATTCTGCACTTTCCCTGTTTAAAACATATGCATGACCAGCAAATTGAGAATTATTAAAAAAGTCACAAACTCCAATATCTTCTGAAATTGATTCTGAAATTGCAACATATTCAAAGTATTTTCCGTACCAGCATACTCCCCAATCAATATTTGATAATTGTTCTCTAATCGAGCTAAAATCGTATTTGTATATCTGATCTGTTATTATTACATCATCTTCTAGAAATAGACCAAATTCATTGCCACTATCTAGGAAAGCTTTCCATGCCTTTCTATGCGAAAGGGCGCAACATATTATTCCGTTACTGTATATTCCATTTGGATCAAAAAATCCATCCTTAATATAATCGTGTACTTCTGAATCGTTCAATTCCGTTGCATCAATTCCACTAATAAAATTAAAATCAACATTTAATTTATTAGATAATTCAATCATATGCTTCTTTCTTACATCTAATCTATCTAATCCAATAACATAAATTCCATCGACACCTAAATCCATAATTACGACATTAAATCAGGTTCATTATCCCAGTTAGTATCAATACTTTGTTTTGAAACAATTCCATCATCCTCGATCCAAGTATAGATATCGGTTTCTAAAGGATTTGATTTTCCTGCAATATAATCTGGGTTATTAACAGTCTTCCATTTCATTCCACATCTTTTACAAGTACATTTTGTTGGCATCCACCCAAAATTATAGGAATAATCATGTCCCTTAATCCAGCAAATTGTTTTCTTTATTCTTGTCATCAATTTCTTTTATTTTTCCGGCAATCTCTTGAATCGCGTTATTTACACGTTCCTGTTTTTTTCGGTATTCTTCGCGAATCCATTCTTCCCTACCGTCTTCTAGAAGGGCTTTATTAACCAATTTATCAATTTTATGATAGATTTCAGCATGCACGATATCTGGTCCTTTATCGAATGGCGTATAGAATATTTTTCTAATGTTTAATCCATCAAAAGTTAAAAAAAGTTCAATAGATCTGGTATAAATGTTCAGTATCTCAACTTGGACATCTAGATGGAC
>Ga0222712_10006910_pt1 | contig 11100 bp, 9 predicted proteins | sample C33_657DmetaG_FD_165043 | JGI IMG/M metagenome (GOLD analysis project Ga0222712, IMG submission 165043) | Estuarine water microbial communities from San Francisco Bay, California, United States - C33_657D | ecosystem: Environmental > Aquatic > Marine > Unclassified | place: USA: California... | reverse complement strand
ACGGATTTGGTGACATTGTGTGAACACGCTGAAGCATTGAGTAACGCAAACCGATTCCAGGAGGCGGAATCCTTCTGGAACCGCTGCCTTGAACAATCTCCCAAAAACACTGCCGCGCTGACCGGGCGATCCTTTTGCCGGATGCGCTTGGGCAAACAGGCCCAGGCTGAGGCAGATCTACGACTTGCCGCCGAATCCCAACCTGACCAACCTGAACCCACCGCACTGCTTGCCCGATTGCTGGGAGGGGACCAAAAACCCAAGGAAATCCTGGATTTGACACGGGATGCGGTTGTCAAACATCCCCAAGATCTCACCATAAGAGCCGAACGAGCCAAGGCGTTCCTGGCTTTGGGACACCACCGGGACGGCCTGGCTGAACTGCGGCAAGCTGTCCGCATCCAACCTGAAAACCCGCACCTTTGGGCCATGCTGGCACAAACCCAGGACCAACTGGAGGACTTGACCGGATCCCTCGAATCCTGGGGCAAAGCACTGATCCACGGCAGCTTTCTCCCCAACGCTGACCAGGCCCGTTACCTGCTTGAAAGGGCGATGGTTTTCGAAAAACAGGGCCGGGTGGGTGACGCCCTCAAGGAAACGGTTAGGGCGGCCCAAATCGACCCGTCACCATTGATCCGAATGGCCCGGGTGCGGGTGCTAGCCCGTGCCGGCAAATTCGATGAGGGAGAAATAGAACAGCGAAAACTTCTTGCGGAAATAGCCTCCCAGGGCAAGCCGATCCCGGCGATGGCCATTCTTTTGCTTGCCGACCTGCTACAAGACCTAGAGCGGAACGCGGAAAGCAAGGGACTGGTCGACCAAGTGCTGGCGGCCAATGACTCGAAAGAGAATGGGACGCGAACCATATCCTTCGCGTCCCCATCTCCAACACCAGTCGAACAAAACCCAAATGAAGGCGGGGGTTCAGGCAGCATCACCGCCCCACTCGAGATCGGTGAACAGGACATTCCCCATGCCCGGTTGAGGCGCGGCGTGGAATGGGTTCGGCATTGGGAGGCCACCCAAACCCGGGCACCCGGCAAGCGTGAATTGAAACAGGTTTTGGAGGACCTTCGGGCGGCCCAGGCAAACAAACTACCCGACCCCACGCCAGTCGCCCTTCAAGCCAGCCTGGCACTTGGCCAATTGCACTGCCTATTAAACAAACCCAAGGATGCCGCAATGGCCTTTTCACAGGCCGCCCAGATGGACCGTTTTTCCATCCGCGCCCTGCTAGGCAGGGCCCAGGCCCGTTTGGACATGGGGATGGGCATCCTCGCGCTTGAGGATTGCGACAAAGCACTGGCTTTGGCTCCGGGAAATAAGCCCGCCCGCCTGATGTGGTGCCGGGTTCAACACCGTTTGCAGCGTCACACCGAAACTGTTGCCGCGCTGGAGGAATGGCTGATAGCTTCCCCCCTGGACAAGGATTACCTGCCTGTATTGGCGGAGGCCCTGGAACAAACCGGTTACCTGGAAGGCGCACTCCGCCAATGGGAGGCGCTCCTTCGCCTAGAACCAGAGCACCCGCTTGGAGTGGAAGGCAAAATCCGTCAACTCCTGCGGTTGCAAAAACCAGACCTTGCCCGCACCTTTCTGGATGGCCCCGGCAGGGCTTTGGAAAAGCCCTGCCAACAATACCTTGAAGCCCTCGCCCTTGTGGAAGAGGGCGGCAGGGACCGGTTGGCGCAAGCGATAATCCTGTTGGATGAGGTTGAAAAATTAGGCCAGCCTGAGGGTGTTGAACTGTCACTAACCCGTCTGAGGGCCAACCTTGCCCAAGGAAAAAAAAAGGAATCCAAAGCCCTGCTTTCGCGATTGGCTGGCATATCGGACCATAACTGGCAGGTGAGTCTGGGCGAATGGGTGGAGGCCTTGGCCCTTGGCTCACCGACCCGCAGCCTGGCGCGGCTTGAAAAGTTACTGGCACAAAAACCGAAATTCCTTCCCTGGCAAGGGGCCCGGATACTTCATTGGATGGTGCTAGAAAAGTGGAAGCAGGCAGTTGCCGAATCCGCCCGACTCGCCGAGCAGGCGCCGGAAGAATCATGGGCGCTGGAAATTCGCGCCTTGGTTCTTGCCTCCGCCCCTGCCGAACTGGGAGGAAACCCTGAGCAAGCCGTGATGGTGGCTCGTCAGGCCCTCGACTGGGCCGGTGAGGATTCCCCGGGTCTGAATGTTTCCCTCGCTTATTGCCTCGCGCGAAGGGGAACAAAAGCCTGCGCCAACGAGGCTATCGTTACCCTTGGGCGGATTTTGGACCGCACCCAGTTTCTTCCCCCAGCCATTGCCACATTCGGACAGGATCTACTAACCCACCTCAATTCCCGAAAACCGTTTTCCTGGAAGGGTCCGGAATGGCATCGCCTTTCATTGATTTGAGCGGCCAACAGGCCACCACGGTCCGCCTGGGAATCCAGTCCGACGAAGGTAACGGCATCTTGGCCGGAACGGAATTCAGGGGGCCTGCGGATGCTCCCCTATTTTGGTTCGTCCACGGATTTCAGTCGGAAAGGATGGGAAACAAGGCTGTGAGCCTGCTTGAGGAAGCCAAAAGGCGTGGGTGGTCCTTCATATCCTTCGATTTCCGGGGCCACGGAGAATCCTCCACCACTTTGGCCGGATGCCCGGAACACCCGTTAGCGGGTCTCTGCCACTCCAGTCTGATTTCAGACATGAATGCCATCGCCGGACATTTGGACACCTGGCACACCGGCCCACGTGTTTTGATCGGATCCAGCATGGGTGGCTACGCGTCCGCCTGGCATGCGGCATTACATCCGAAAAAAGTTCAGGGCTTGGTTCTCGTGGCCCCAGCCTGGCGTTTTGGCAACACTATCCTGGGGCGGGTGGAGAAATCGGCGCCGGGTGCCGGAAAAAAATGGAAAGAAACCGGCTGGCACGATTACTTGGGTGGAACCTCGACCACGCGGCTTCCCTGGCGTCTGGTTGAGGAAGCCGCTGCCCACCCACACACCATGCTGGCCAGAAGACTGGGATGCCCGGTGCGTGTCCTTCATGCCATGGACGATGAGGTGATCGATTACCTGGAAAGCGTGGAAGCCTTGAAGTTGCTCTCGGCTAACGCGGAGTTGCTAATCACCAAAACCGGAGGCCACCGGTTGATCGGGTATCTGGACAAAGTGGCCCGAATGGCGGTGGATTTGGCTAGCACTGACTAGAAGAAAAGTTCCCTCACTTGCGGGCAGCCAACAACCAACCATGGGCGGGCAGCAGACCGGCATACCAAGCCATCCTGCCACCGGACTGTTTTCCCTCGGTGGCCCCAACTTCGACCCGGGAGCATTCCTCAAGCTTGAACCCAGCTTTTGTCACCAAATGAACCAATTCACCTTTGGTGAAATGCCCCAGGCTTGGAACATTAGGTGGGGCACTGGCGGAACGATACTCCCCTGAATTTTCCCTGCCAGACCACCTGGCCCAAATATCCCGCAATAGCCACCACCTGCCCTGGGCGGTGGTGAGATGCCACCAGCGGGCATGAGCATGGAGAACGAGCAACCCTCCTGGCCGGAGGGCCGCGTAAACTCCTGAGAGAAATCGAAGACGATTTCCGTAGCCCCTGATCATTCCGAGGGTACTGAAAAGGCAGGCGGCGGCGTCCAGTTCCGCCCCCTCGAAACACTGCAGGTCCACGAGGTTGGCCTGGACCAATCGCGGAATCAAGCCTGCCGACCGCAAACGATGCCGGGCAGCCTGAAGGGCTGACCAGGATAAATCCACCCCCAATGACCAGCCTCTGACTGGATCATTATGTCGTCTTTGGTGCATTTCCATCAGCCGGCCGGATCCGCATCCCAAATCGATAAGGCGAGCATCCGCAGGAACGCGATCAAGGACCCATTTGGCGTCTTGGTTATCACGGGCCTTGGCAGCCCGTTCATCCTCCTGAACAGCAGCTTCCGACTGGATGCGGTCCCAAACCTGAGGACTCACACCAGCCATGTCCCAATGCTTCTTTCCCACCTTTTTCATTTTATTAAATTTTCCCAGAATTCCCGCATTGTTATTATTTTTTGGGAGTTACCACCGGTTTTCCCCCAATTTTTTTCAAACTGTTTTGAACCGATGCCCGCAGGGCCTTGTCACGACGAAGCCCCTTATCCTCCAGGATTTCACGCAATTCCTTCTCGGCACTTCTGGCGGATGGACCTATCTGGCCAATTGCCCCTACAGCGGCCGCGCGAACCGCGGGATCCTCCAAAGCCTTGATCAAGGCAGGGACTGCCGGAACCGCGGCCTCATTCAAATTCCCCAAGGATTCAGCGGCTTTTTGGCGAACGGAGTTATCCAACTTTTTATTTTTGAGGGCTGCTACCAGCGGGTCTACCGCCTTGCTTCCCATTTTTCCAAGGGCGGTCGCGGCAGCCTCCTGAACCTCTTTGGACTCGCCCGTGTTAGCCAGCAACTTGCCCAAAGGATCGACCCCTTGCGCAGACGCGCCGGTCCCGATGGCTCCCAAGGCTTGGGCGGAAAACCTGCGAACAAACCGGTCCTTGTCGGCAAGCGACACTGTAAGTGCCCTGGCAGCAGCCTTGGCTTCCTGTCCCACCTCCGCAAGGCTGCGCGCCGCCTCCCTTCGCTCTTCCACATTGCTGGACCGAAGCTTTTGAATCAAAGCATCGGTATCCGCCGCGAATGCAAGGCCCGCCAACAGGAATCCAAGCAAAGTCGGAGCCAAGCGTGCCATATATGTCCCCCTTTTGATTGCGGTTTACCTCAACCTCACAAGGTTACCCATTCTATCCGGCGGATAATCCAACCCATCCCAAAACCAAGATGGCATCGGACAAAACACCCGGCCTGTCGGGTATGGCCATTTGGGTACCTATGCGTTTCACCCAAACCAAGCATTATTTCATCCAGTGGCGCATGCGCAAAAAACGCTTGTTTTTAGGCAAAAATCATCACTTCCAACAGATCAACCCCCGCCACTGGCCATTGCCCAACCCACCAAGAAACCCGGCCCTTCCCGACTGGCACATCCGAATTACCCGTAAGTGCTCGCACAAGCCTCACCACCAAAACATCCGGTTTTCAACACCGATGACGCGGGGCTCCTGTGGCCCCCTGTTCCCTGGTCTGCTCCTCAACGGATGGCATCTGTCGCACAACATAAGTTTGGCTCATCGGATTAACCCTCCGCGTGAAAAACCAAACCGGTTCCCAACCAAGCCGCGGCACCATCGCTCGACCAAAAATCGTCAAAAAAAATTTAAAATTTTTGCCGGGAGCAAACCGGGGCAACACCCTCCTCCCCTCTCGCCGCGACTGACAAATCGACCCGAGCGCCAATTGAAACACAACACCGACACACGGCACCGATTCTGAAAAATCACTGAAAAACAAGGCAAAAGCACACGAAAAATCACCGGAAACCAAGGACCCGGGGACAAATAAATTTAAAACTATCCCCTTTATCTTTACATGGCCAAACAGGCTGGTTTTTCAGACCATTTCCGCACCCAACATGATCTTGCTTTTTAAGTGCGCAAGATTACCATTCTCACAATGGTTGTCGGGTCCGCACGCAGCTGTGCGAGGCCAGGGTTCATGACGAACCCCACCCGCGGCAACCAGCAGGGATGAGGCCTTCGAGAGCATGAGTCCTCTTGAGTCGAACGCCAACGCGCCTAGTGCGACCCGCAAGCCCGTCTTCACTGTCGCCCCCATCGACGATGATGATCCTCCCGGGAAACCCCGCCGCCATCCGGTCTGGGCCGATGTGCCAGATGACCAATGGAATGATTGGCGATGGCAATCTCAAAACTCCATTCGGTCGGTCCGGCAACTTCGAGATCTCCTTGACCTGCCTCCTGATGAAATGCAATCTCTGGGGGAATTGGAGAGGGAATACAAGACTTCCATCCCTCCCTATTATTTCTCGCTGATCGACATCAATGACCCGTCTGACCCCATCCGGCTCCAATCAGTCCCTTCTTCCAAGGAGCTGGAAAACCCATCGGGATACGAGTTGGAAGACCCGTTGGAGGAGGAGCTGGATTCTCCTGTGCCGGGCCTGACCCACCGGTACCCTGATCGGGCCCTGCTGGTCACGACCCATGTCTGCACCATGTATTGCCGGTTCTGCACCAGGAAGCGGGCCACGATGGTTCGGGGCGGATGGGATGCCATCACCCGTGACGACCAGCGGATGATTGATTATGTCGCCAATCACCCTGAAATTCGGGATGTGATCCTTTCAGGCGGTGACGCGCTCACCCTGTCACCCACCCGGTTGCGTTTCTTCATCGAATCCCTTTCCGCCATACCCCATGTGGATGTTTTGCGGGTCGGCACAAGGGTTCCTGTAACGCTTCCCATGCGTCTGTTCGATCAGGAACTGATCGACTTGCTGGGTTCATCTGGGAAAGTATGGGTGCAAACCCATTTCAACCACCCCCGCGAAGTGACACCCGAGGCTGCTCGAGGTATCCGGATGCTGCTTTCAGCCGGCATTCCCGTGAACAACCATGCGGTTTTACTTCAAGGGGTCAATGATGACCTTGGCACCATTCGCAAATTGTTACGAGCTCTCCTGAGAATCAAGGTTCGCCCATATTACCTATTCCACTGCGACCCCGTGATCGGTGCGGGGCACTTCAGGACTTCGGTCTGGAAGGGATTGGAAATAATCGAGGGTCTGCGTGGGCACATGTCCGGCTTGGGAATCCCCACATATGTGGTGGACAGCCCGCATGGTGGCGGCAAAATCCCTGTGATGCCTAACTACCTGATCAGCGCATCGGATGACGCGGTGATTCTGCGGAATTACGAAGGCATGGTTGTGCGGTACCAAGCGCAGGACAAGCCCTCGACGGTTTCTCCAACCCCATCCAGGGGTGTCAGCAGCCTTTTGACAGGCCAAAGGACTGTCCTTATTCCTGAAAACACCGAGCGGTTGAAGCGTCGCGCCCTCCGCATGATTGATTCTGCCCGTTCAACCGGGTACACGACAGATGAGGACGGTGAAGCTGTTTCCATGCCAGGTCGGGGCGGGGGCTCCGTTTAAAACGCATGGCACGGCACTTCCCCCCGGGTGACATGTGCATATCGGCATAGCTTTCGACTTGCGAAACGAGTCGCATGTTGAAGGCAAACCAGATGATTGGCAGGAGGAGCTCGATAGTCCGAAGACTATCGAGGCTCTGCGCCAGGCTATCGCCTCATTGGGTCATCGCGTTTCCCTGCTTGGAAACGGCCCTTCCATGGTTCGAAGATTGTCCGATTCCGTCGATGCGGTGGACATGGTTTTCAATATCGCCGAGGGAACGGTTCCCAGCCGGGCCCGCGAGGCGTTGGTTCCGGCAGTTTGCCAACTTCTGGCTGTTCCATGTACCGGAAGCGACCCCTCGGCCCTGGGTCTGGCCCTCGACAAAGCCTGGACAAAACGAATTGTTCAGGCGGTTGGAGTCGCGGTACCCAAAGGTATGGTGTTGCCCCCGGGATCATCGGCCCCAAGCCAGAAAGCTCTGGACCAAGAAGGGCTCGGCATTTATCCCCTCTTGGTCAAGCCCGCATGGGAAGGTTCGAGCAAGGGAATTCGGACCCGATCGGTTGTCCGTTCCCATTCAGAATTGGTCGCAGCCATTGGCGAATGCCAAGGTTCATACGGCCAGCCGGCAATGGTGGAAGAGTTCATTGAGGGGGATGAAGTCACCGTTGGCCTGCTGGGCCCAGGGAGCCCTTGGGTGGGAGTGATGCGGATTCTGCCCCGCACACCCGGAGAAGGTTTCGTTTACAGCCTGGAAGTGAAAAGAAATTGGCAGGAAATGGTTCGCTACGAATCCCCCGCCCAACTCGCACCCGAAATGATCGAACAGATCAAAAATCACGCCATTCGAGTCTGGAATGAACTGGGTCTGAGAGACATCTCCCGCATGGATTTCCGCGTTCGCAATGGCAAAGAACCCGTTTTCCTGGAAGTGAACCCACTGCCAGGGCTAGACCCTGTCACGGGTGATCTTTGCATCCTTTCCAAAGGACATGGAATCACCCACGCCGAGATCCTTCAAAGGGTCATTTCCTCCTGCGCAATGCGTCACGGACTCGCCCCAAATCAGGGGACCGGCGCTTGATGGCTGACACCCAGTCCATGCCGGGGGATGGGACAGCTCCCATAGGGGGCGATGCCTGTAAAACATCCACTCCAGATTCCAATCTTTGCCCTTCGCCGGAGAATCGGGCAGAACCGCTAGTGAGGGAAACCGCGCTCTCCCAGTATCCCGTCAGGGTGCTGATACTTTTCAACCAACCGGTCCTTCCCCTGGACCATCCGCTCAAGGAATCTGAGCACGAGGTGGAATTCATCGTTGAGCACACCCGAAAAACCCTTCAATCCGCCGGGATGACAGTTGAATCGCTTGGTGTCGGGAGGGATCCCCTGATCCTTTTGAGGGAACTCCAAGATCGCAAGCCCGAAGTGGTTTTCAACTTGTTTGAGGGTCTCGGTGACGCGGGAGGAACCGAATCTACGGCGGCGGGTATTCTGGAATGGCTTGAAATACCTTTCACCGGATGCCCATCACCCGCGCTTTCGATCGCGCGGGACAAGATTTCCTCCAAGAGACTTCTGGCCGGGGCGGGTTTGCCGGTGGCGGGCTTCCTTTGCCTGCATGACCAAAGGGTGCCTGCCTGCCCCTTTGATTGGCCGGTTATTGTCAAGCCCGCAGGTCAGGATGCCAGCGTGGGGATTGATCACAACAGCGTGGTCAGCGGGCAGGAGTCGTTGGTACGTCGTGTGGACCATGTGCTGCGGGAACATGGGGGGCCTGTATTGGTTGAGGAATACCTGCCTGGCCGCGAATTCAGCGTGGTGGTCATTGAACGCGCCGGGGATGGACTGGTGAACCTGCCAGCCTTCGAAATCCGTTTTGAACGAGAAGGTCCCGGAGTTTGGCCCATCTTCACCTATGACGCCAAATGGGAAGTGGATTCAGAAGACTTCCATAACACCCCCCTAGATATTCCCGCTGATATAGATGAAGACATGCATCGCAAGCTGGGCAGAATTGCCAGGGAGGCATTCGAGGTGCTTGGCTGCCGGGATTACGCCCGGGTGGATTTCCGTTTGGACGGCTTGGGAGAACCCAGGATTCTGGAACTGAATCCAAACCCCGACCTGAGCCCGGAAGCCTGCCTGGCCTCAACGCTCGAAGAGTGTGGGCCTGTCAGCCATGAGCAATTTTTGGTGGATTTGGTCAAGCGGGCTCACCTAAGGGGAGGAACCAGCCGAACCGTGCGTTCAGTTATACCCGGGGCCAATCCAAACCCCAGTCTTCCAAGCACGGACCAAATCTAGAAAATCGAGATTATTCAGCACATTTGCCTAGGGCCTGTAGGCGGCGTAACAACTGGCTGTTTCCCACAATTTCACTTCCACCACCGGAAACCCAAGAGCCTTCGCTTGGTCAAATATGAGCTTGGCTATGCTCTCCGCTGTCGGATTCACATCCATCACAAAAACCGGCTCGCCCTGGGCTTGCAAATACCCAAGGGCCGGATCGTCCCTATGCAGGATCATCCGATGATCGAGATGATCATCGATCCATTTGCCCAAGGTTTGCTTCAGCCTGCTGAAATCCACCACCATGCCAAGTTGGTCAAGCCCTGGCGCTTCCAGGGAGATCACCGCGGTTCCATTGTGCCCATGCAAATACCGGCATTTCCCGGCATACTCCAGCAATCGGTGGCCGTAGCAAAATGGGATTTCTCGGGTCACGCCGTACATGTTTTCTCCTTGCGTGGGTCAGCATAGCTGGTCGGGTCGGCTATGCCGGCATGATGGAATGCCTCTCGCCGCTCGTGGCATTTGTTGCACCGGCCGCAGTGTTTTCCCCCTTCCGGCTGGATACAGGAAAAAGTCCACTCCAGGGGCATCCCGGCCCCTCTTTTGACTACCTCGGCCTTTTTGAGTTGGCGGTACGGCAAGCGAACATTCAAACGGCCATTGACTGCCCGGTTCACCAAGGCGGCCATGGATTCAAAAAATTCGGGGCGCGCATCAGGAAACGGATTACCGGCAAGAGGTGCCAGGGCAATCTCTTGAACCCCATTCAAATGACAATAAAGCATCGACTTGCACAAAAGCAAAAGATTTCGGCCGGGAAGATACACCGCATCATCGGAGCTTTTGGAATCAGGCACCGCCCCATGGCCCGTACTCCAATGGGTTCGGTACAAATCTTTGGTCGGTTGGTGGAGCACCACCAAAGGGTAAACAACTCCACGTTCGATTCGGGCCAAAAATTCCCGGCAGTGTCCCAGTTCCTCAGCTTCCCACTGAAGCTCAGACCGAACATACAATGGAAGGATCGGGCGTCTTCGCGCCTCTTCCGCCAACAAAACAGCACTGTCAAGCCCTCCACTCAGCAGCACCGCCAAGGTTTCGGGCATATAAGCAAGCTTTTCTGGCTGTGTTTGGGGGCTTTCCATGCACCCATGTTAGGGAGGATTGCGGTTACAGTAAAATTCATCGGGGCTTGAGTAATACCGCCCCAAGCCCATCCCGGGGTGCACCCATGGCCAAATCCCTTATACTTTCACAATGATGGTTCCCCAAGACCCGGTGGAACCTTCAATGGCTGATTTTTGTTCGTTTCGGCAGACGGGGTAGTCATGAAGGACCTGACAGGCCTAGGTCCCTGGGTAAGGGCCAATGCGTCTCTGCAGGGAATGCTTTTCCAGGGAATGGCAGGCAACGCCGCTTTCGTCGCGGAACCGCCTACCTTGGGGGACCTAACTCGGCTCATGCGAGCTTGCCAACAAGGTGGTCATTCCTTGAGGGTTTTGGGTGAGGCCAACAATGTCCTGGTTGGGGCGAACCAAATACCCGGTGTCGTCCTTAGGTTGACCGCCCAGCCCTTTCGTGAAATCACGGTCAAGGACAACACTGTTCGCGCCGGTGGTGGCGCTTCAGTCGACAGCGTAGTATCCGCGGCCTGCAAGGCAGGCCTTTCCGGGTTGGAAACCCTGATTGGGATTCCAGGTTCGGTGGGGGGAGCCCTTCGATTGAACGCCCATGACGAGGCCGGCGACATCGGTGACCATATACGCCGGGTGGATGTGGTTACCGGC
>Ga0222712_10006909_pt1 | contig 11100 bp, 9 predicted proteins | sample C33_657DmetaG_FD_165043 | JGI IMG/M metagenome (GOLD analysis project Ga0222712, IMG submission 165043) | Estuarine water microbial communities from San Francisco Bay, California, United States - C33_657D | ecosystem: Environmental > Aquatic > Marine > Unclassified | place: USA: California... | reverse complement strand
TTCCTGGATATAATGACTTCGACGCAGATGATTATGAGATCGAGGCTGGAACAGAACAAGAGGCTTGGGATGAGATGTTCAAATTTACTAAAAAGTTTACCTGGAAAAGCGTGGGCTTGGTATCAGTAAACGGAGTAAAGGTTACAAAGTAACCTAATTGGAACAAATCAATAATAAACAATATAACAATTGAACGTAAAAAGAATGCCTATGTTTTATATCTATGACAAAAAGCAGTTGATCCACAGACGTATCAGCATCATGAAAATGGCAGGAATTGTCTTAACAGCAATCAGTGTAACATCAGCCATTTCATATTACACCGGCAGAGAGGACTCGGTGAAAGGTCTAACAGAGTACGAGACTGTAATGTTACTTAAGCAGGGTGATGAATTCTCAAAAGAGAAATTCGTACAGATGTTAAAAGACTTAAACATCAAACAACCACACATCGTTATGGCACAGTCGATGATTGAAACTGGCCACTGGAAGAGTTCAATCTTCTTAGAGAATAACAACCTCTTCGGTATGAAAGAGGCTAAGCAGAGGATTACAACTGCAGGTGGAACACAATCAAATCACGCATTCTATAAACACTGGAGAGAATCGGTATATGATTATGCATTCTATCAGTCCAGTTACCTTAGAGATGTTCATAGTGAATCAGAATACTATCAGTATCTAGGAGCTTCATATGCTGAAGATCCAAACTATATCAATGCAGTTAAGCAGATGATCGAACGTGAAGGATTAAAGAAGCTATTTGAATAAGATATATAAACTATATCGTAAAAAAATAGCAAGTAAAATGCCAATATTTTTTGGAAAGAAATACATTAAGGGGATCACTCAATTCATCCCAATGGATCATTTTGGTCCCCTTGATTTTATAGATTATCACGCGGCAAAAGCTGGTGTAACTAGAGCTCAATGGATGGCAACCTTCGGTGCTGCAAACGCTTCAATGTTTGAAGGTGAAAAGAAGCCAGGTCCAGATCCTTACATGAAAGACCTCGACAAAGAGGAGAAGGAAGAGAAGGAAGAGCAGATCAAAAAACAGGCCGATATGGCAGATGATGATCCTGCAGCATATAAAGATATGCCAGGTGACAAAGAGGCCAGAGAAAAAGGCAAAGTAAAGACATCAACTCACACTAAGAAGTTCCATGAACTATATGGTGATAAAGAGGATAAAGAAGCCAATGAGGCCCTTAAAGGTGATGATAGTCCCTTAGATAACCCAGACATTGAAAAAGCATTAAAGACTAAAGCTGAACAATCTGGAGTTCCAATCAAATTTTTACGAATTGTAATGCGTAGAGGTCTTGCTGCTTGGAAGAGTGGCCACAGACCTGGAGCAACGCAAGAACAATGGGGTTACGCCAGAGTTAACGCATTCTTAACTAAGGGTGAAGGTACTTGGGGTGATGCTGACAAAGACGTAGCTGATGAGGTTAGAGCCGGAGGTTATGATAAAAATATGAAGTCATAAAATAATGAAAACTAAAACATTTAATGACTTTTTAAAAGTCAAAAGCCTACAAGAAGCTGAAGACCATGAGGTTGGAATGGCACAAGGCCAGTTGGCCGCTATTATTAAAGCAGCTACTGAACTACAAGCTAAATTAGGAGCTACTGAAAAGAATGTACCTGGATGGATCCAAGGACACATTACTTCAGCTTATGAGTACCTTAAACAGGCAAACGATAACTTTCATGAACTTGAAGAGAAGTTTATTGCCGAAGGTGGTAAACTTGCAAGCACTGAATGGGTGGAAATGGTAGGTCCAGATCTTAACTCAATGGCAAAGGCGGTCTACTATATCAACAGTGAAGGTCTTGTTGAAGTTGAGAGACTTCTCGGTACTGAGATGCCATATTTACTTACACATCCACCACAAGGTCGTCCAGATGGTAAAGGCCAATACCTGTTAACAATTGATTTCGTACAAAAGTTTGAAAGCAAGATTACTGTAGACCAGGCAATTGATGCTGTTAATAAAGTAATTGCAGAAAGTGGTATTAGCAACAAAACGATTAAAATACTAAAATAAGATGAAAAAAATTAAACTATTCGAAGAGTTTGCAAACGAGGCTTTGAATCCAAATGAGTTTGAAAAGGCGGTAAAAGATCTAGCTTACTCAATGCCGAATCATACCAGCTATGAAGATGTTCCTACTGAGGATCAGATTATGACTGCAATGAAAAAGTATCAAAAGGATTTATACAAACACTCTACAACTGCTCAAAAGAAAGAGGCAGTAGAGAAGGTTTTACAGATTTTAAGTGAATCTTTAGATGAGGCTAAATATGCATTAAAAGACTTTCCTATTGTCGATTGGCAAAGAAAGCAATTCGATACTTTAAACGCAATGTATTATGCTTACCTTATAGATTACGCAAAATCAAAGGGTGATAAAGATGCTGGAAAAAAGACAGTATGGCAACTATCAGATAAATATGGTGAAGAAATTAAGTCTAAATTAGATGTAAAATCTAAAGATCACGCTGACATTGCTAGAGCTTTAATCAAAGCCGGCATTATAAAAGAATCTTTAGATGAAGGTATCACTGTTAAGCATATTCCTTTCTTAATTAAAGTTGGTACGGTTTTAAACTTTAAAGACGGTGAAGAGTGGAAAGTAACAAAAATTATTGGCAATGCTTCAAATCCTAGAGGATACTTCGCTAAACCACATGATGAAAAGACTAAGAAGGCTAACACTTCAATGGAAATTGAAATGACACCTGAATATTTGAAAAAAGAGTTAAGTGGTATTAATGAAGCTACAACATCATGGGCTAAAATGATGAAGGGTGTTAAAAGAAGTGAAACAGGTCCTTGGACTCTAGTTGCTATCCAAGACCGAAAAGTAGTTGCACAAGATATTGATATTAAGGACAGAAACCTTCTACCTGCAAGTTTTGAAACTATGCGTAAAGAATGGCCAAAGGCTAAGATTCATATCGAAGATGGAACTGGTATGGTAGTTTGGAATGAATCTGTAAACGAGGCAGTATTCAAATATACTGAAGATGACATCAATATGATGAACGGATTCTATGGTACACTAGAACTTGAGTATGATAACGAGAAGAAGGTACAAAAGATGTACTTACAAGCTGTCGAAGATCTAATGAAAGCTTATAAAATGTCTGAGAAGAATGCAATTCGAGTTCTTGATTCAAGAGAAGGTAGACACTTTGCAGATATTATTACTAGCAAAACTACAAAGCCAAACATCGTAGACGCTATGGCTGCTTATTTTGGTTCAGCTGCTAGACTTTACAACTTCATTAATTCAGTAAGTGAAGGTAGAGTACAAGAGGCTAAGGCTGAAGATATGACTCCAGAAGAAGTTGCTTCTAAATGGAAGAAAGGTACTAAGATCAAATGGTCAAGTCCAAATGGTGTCTTAGATGATATGGTTATGGGCCATGATGGTATCTACATCAAGATTAAGAGCGGAGGTACAATCCCTTACCAATCTATTGTTGAAAGTAGAAACGTTGATGTGACATATGCTATCAAGGACATTAAATCTTATAATAGCACTAAGAAGACTCCAGGTGATTTCAACAAAATGGTTACGTCAATCATTAAAAACCTAGGTTTTGATGACACTGATGATAATTTCGAACGTATTGCAGATCACTTAGGAAACAGCGCGGATGAAGATGATAACATTCCAGAAGACAAGGATCTTGTAAATGAACTATTCGGCTTACTAGAATCAGTTAGTGTTAACGAGGCTAAAACAATGGACCGTGATGACATGATGACCTATCTTGAAGACAAGTATGGTTTCAGAGCTAGAACTACTGAAGAGTTTGATAATAGTACTGGTGGTATCTGGGTTTCAGGTGAAGATGGACAATCTATCGGCGGAAAACGTATCTATAGCTACTACTCTGAAGGTAAGGCATATGAATTCGGAGTACTTGTTCGTTACGAAAAAGCAATCAACAAGTTAGGTTGGTACAGTGAATGGTATGATGCTGGCACTGTAATGATCTGGCCACTCTAAGATTAAAATTTATAAAATATTAAAGGGCTTCTTAGCGGAAGCCCTTTTTTCGTTTAGATATATAAAGTAAATAGCAGACCTATATGAAATTTGTACTGACACTTGAATCTTTTTTGACAGAAGGTATCCATGACCCTGGAATCCTGAAGGCCTTTTTTATGGCCGGAGGACCTGGTAGTGGTAAGTCCTATGTTGCAAGCGAGCTTTTTGACTTTCCAAAAGGTGCAGTTTCAACAGTTTCGTATGCAACTGGCCTAAAATTAGTGAATTCGGACAGTGCATTCGAGAAGATGATGCGTGAAGCTGGAATTGATGCTAATAAACTGGGTGTATATGCTAATGACCCTGACAAATGGGCTGAGATTATGGCACTTAGAAATAAAGCCAAAGGTATCACAAAGAGAATGCAGGATAATTATATCTATGGCAGACTTGGTCAAGTGATTGATGGTACTGGAAAGGACTATGAGAAGATCAAAGGCCATCGAAATTTGTACCAGGATCTAGGTTATGATACTTATATGGTGTTTGTTAACACTTCATTAGAAGTTGCCTTAGAACGCAATGCAAAACGCGAGAGAAGTGTACCTGAAGATCTAGTAAAGAAGATGTGGCAGGATGTACAAACTAATCTTGGTAAATTTCAGAACCTTTTTGGTTCTGATAAGATGTTGATCGTCGATAATTCATCTTATGAAAATAAGGATGTGATGGATAAAGTTGAGCGTCAAATTAACAAGTATCTTAGAAAGCCAGTTGAAAACCAACTAGGTAGACTTTGGCTAAGAGATAACGACCCAAAAAATGCAAGGTTTAATCAACCTTTTTAAAAATATAAAAAACTAATGTCTGAGAAAACAAATAGTGAGTTGGTTAGAGAGCTGTTAGAAGCTTTTTCATCTTTAAAACAAAAGATGGAGGACCCGAACTATGTTCATTTAGAAGCTTCAATCAACCAGCTAATTGAAAATCAGAAAGAAATGCGCCAAGATCTAGCAGATCTAAAGAAGCGTTTATTAAATCCGTATGATGGTGCCATTGTTGAACTTAGAAAGAACACTGAATGGCGCAAAGAGCAACAGGAGTCTGAAGCTGAATTCCGTCAATTAATGGATGAACATAAGAGCTTAATGCGTTGGAAAGCCAACGTACAAAAAATCGGAATTGCAATTCTTTCATCTGGTGGTGCCATTGCTGCATGGTTCCTATCTGAATTTATAGGTAAATAATATGGTACTGGATAGAATCTCATTAATTGCAGTCTATGATGTCTTAAAAACCATCAACGAGAACGATGGTATTGTCTCAAATATCTTCATGAATAGAAGTTCTATTTATGGTAGTAAAACTGTGCCTAAATTTGCAAACATCTTAGAACTAAAGGCTTTTATCGAGGCTAACTATCCTTATATTTCTTGGAATCCTGAATGTGAGTGCGCAACTTGCAATGAGGGTGTTTACACTCTACTAAGTTTCAATGTACAACTTAAAGGCCAAAGAGATGCTATCTTTGTCAATAACTTAAGAAAGAAGTTTGAATCTGCAAAGGTGAAACAGTTAAATGATCTAAGTGTCCGTGCAACTGACACTCTGTTTAAAACCAACGATGATCTACATGAATTAAGACGCAACTATGTTTGCTTTCCTTATATTAACACAACAGCCGGAATGACTTATACGAATCCATGTGAGTATATTGAGATCATTAGAAACGGCTACTATTCAACATTAATCGATACATATTACAAGAAGACTAAAAGGGCTGATTTCCCAAGAATCATACCTTTTTCGGAAACTCCATGCGGATCTTGATCTACTGCTACTTTTAAGTTGAATATATAAAGTAGAAAATAAATAGATCCAGATATAAAATGGCTAACCAAAGACTATCGTATTACACCACCCTTATTCTAGGGCACAACAAACATTTAGGCCAAAATGGCCAACGTTTGCCACTACAACCAAACGCATTTGAACCAGACCGTCCACTTACACATGCTGAGATGGACTATAACCTAGCGTACTCAGAAGAGACTTTAAATGGTTATAAAATATGGGGTTCTGGCCCTGATGGTACTCTACTGCCAGTAGATGACAACAAACCTCTTATTTTTCATGAGGTTCTTTCAGGTGAAGACACTTATATTGACGCAGGTTATAACCCAGGTGATTGTATCTGGATTGTAGGCCCTGATGTTGCTTCTACTTCTGGTACAAGTGGAACGAGTGGTGTTTCTGGTGCAAACGGTACTTCTGGAACGAGCGGAACGAGCGGAACCAATGGTACTTCTGGTACAAGTGGTACTGCAGGTACAAGTGGTACTGCAGGTACAAGTGGAACGAGTGGAACAAGCGGAATAAGCGGAACTGCTGGTACTTCTGGTACAAGTGGTTTAACAGGTACTTCAGGTACATCTGGTACTTCTGCTGTTGATGGTACTTCTGGAACAAGCGGTACATCTGGTCAAGATGGTACAAGCGGTACATCTGGTCAAGATGGAACGAGTGGTACAAGTGGTTTAACTGGTACTTCTGGAACTTCAGGTACAAGTGGTTTAACTGGTACTTCTGGTACTGATGGTACTTCTGGAACGAATGGTACTTCTGGTACTGATGGAACTTCAGGCACAGATGGAACTTCTGGTATTGATGGTACTTCTGGTACCGATGGAACAAGTGGTACTTCAGGAACTTCAGGTGTAAGTGGTACTTCTGGTACAAGTGGTACTTCTGGTACCGATGGAACAAGTGGCACTTCTGGTACTGCTGGAACTTCAGGTCAAGATGGTACTTCAGGTCTTTCTGGTGTTGATGGTATTGATGGTACAAGTGGTACAAGCGGTACGTCTGGTACTGATGGAACTTCAGGTACAGATGGAACTTCTGGAACCAACGGTACTTCTGGTACTGATGGAACAAGTGGTGTTTCTGGTTCAAGCGGAACAAGCGGCACATCTGGTACTGACGGTACTAATGGTACTTCTGGTACTGATGGAACTTCTGGTACAAGTGGCCAAGATGGTACAAGTGGAACTAATGGAACTTCAGGTACTGCAGGTACCTCAGGTACTTCTGGTACTGATGGAACCGATGGAACAAGTGGTACAAGTGGTACTGCGGGAACTTCTGGAACGAGTGGTTCATCTGGTTTAACAGGCACTAGTGGTACAGATGGTACATCTGGTACTGCTGGAACTTCAGGCACATCCGGTACATCAGCGATTGATGGTACTAGTGGAACAAGTGGTTCCTCTGGTGTAACTGGAACTAGCGGTATCGATGGTACTTCTGGAACTAATGGTACAAGTGGAACTTCTGGCACTGATGGTACAAGTGGAACTGCAGGAACAAGTGGAACTGCAGGAACAAGCGGAACGGATGGAACTTCAGGTATTCATGGTACTTCTGGTAGCTCTGGTACTGATGGAACTTCTGGAACTGATGGAACTTCAGGTATGAGCGGTACTTCAGGAACTTCAGGTACTTCAGGAACATCTGCAATTGATGGAACTTCAGGTACTTCAGGAACATCTGCAATTGATGGAACTTCAGGCACATCTGGTACCTCAGCAATTGATGGAACTTCAGGCACATCTGGTACCGATGGTACTTCAGGAACATCTGGAACATCAGGAACTGATGGAACTAGCGGTACTTCTGGTACTTCTGGAACAAACGGTACATCTGGTACTGACGGTACAAGTGGGACTGCAGGAACGAGCGGTATAAATGGAACTTCTGGCACCGATGGAACAAGCGGTACTTCTGGAACAAGCGGAACTGCTGGTACTTCTGGAACTTCAGGCACTTCTGGTATTAATGGTATAAACGGTATTGATGGTACTTCAGGTACATCCGGTCAAGATGGTACTTCTGGAACATCCGGTCAAGATGGTACTTCTGGAACATCTGGTATTTCTGGAACAAGTGGTACTTCTGGTACTTCTGGAACAAGTGGTACTTCTGGTATTAATGGTATAAACGGTATTGATGGTACTTCAGGTACATCTGGTCAAGATGGTACTTCTGGTACTTCTGGTACTAATGGAACTTCTGGTATCGATGGCATCAACGGAACTTCAGGTACAAGTGGAAATTCAGGTACATCTGGTACTTCGGGTATTGATGGTACTTCTGGTGTTAACGGTACTCCTGGTGAAACTGGAACTAGCGGTACTTCTGGCACTTCTGGCACCGATGGAACATCTGGTACTTCAGGCATTTCAGGTACATCTGGCACTTCAGGTACATCTGGCACTTCAGGCACATCTGGACAAGACGGTGCTGATGGTATTGCTTCTGGTAGAGTTTATTACTTTAATGATTCTGTGATTGAGGTTGCAGGTATTAAAGAATTATCTCTAAACCCAACTTCTGGTCCAGAACGAAACGTTTCTGTAACAGCAATACAAGGTACAGATACTCTTATTGAGACTTATATTTCAGAACCTTTTGATTTTACTATCATTCCAGGTGGGGTACAAAGATTCCTATTATGGATGACAAAAGAGAATCAGAATGACGATATTGCAGCTTATGTGAAATTAAAAGTAACTGATAACGCTGGTAACATCGTATCTACAGTTGGAAGTTCACAACCAACAGCAATCGGTTGGTATACAAACAATACAACCCCAGTCTTAATTGAAACTGACATTACATTCGCGACAACATCAGTTCCGATTGGCTATCGCATGATGGTCGAGGTATGGGCTGACAACAACACGAATCAAAATAGAAACGTTAAATTCTACACAGAAGGTACTTCACACTACTCATATGTGATTACCTCTCTATCTTACCCTAGTGGAACTTCAGGTACAAGCGGTACATCTGGTATTAATGGAACTGCAGGTACATCTGGAACAAGTGGAACTAATGGTACTTCAGGTACAAGCGGTACATCTGGCATTGCTAATAAATGGTTTTACAAAGTAGGTCCTGGTTCTCCAACGTCTGGCGAAAACAATGGAGACTTACTACTATATGACTTTGGAACATATTCTGAGATTTTTAACTGGTCCGGCTCAACTTGGATTACAACTGGAATAATAATTAGTGACGGAACAAGTGGAACCGACGGCACATCTGGCACATCTGGAACCAACGGTACAAGTGGAACCAATGGTACTTCAGGTACAAGTGGAACATCTGGCACATCTGGAACCAATGGTACAAGTGGAACCAATGGAACTTCAGGTACATCTGGAACAAATGGTACAAGTGGCACTAACGGAACAAGCGGTACAAATGGTACTTCTGGAACTTCAGGTACAAATGGAACTTCTGGAACTTCAGGTACAAATGGAACTTCAGGAACTTCAGGCACATCTGGAACATCTGGCACATCTGGAACTTCTGGAACTTCAGGTACTTCAGGTACAAACGGAACATCTGGCACATCTGGAACTAACGGTACTTCAGGAACGAATGGTACTTCAGGCACATCTGGAACTAACGGTACTTCAGGTACAAACGGAACATCTGGCACATCTGGAACCAACGGAACATCTGGCACAAACGGAACAAGTGGAACCAACGGTACTTCAGGTACGAATGGAACTTCTGGCACATCTGGAACTAACGGCACATCTGGAACTAACGGAACTTCAGGTACTTCAGGAAACAATGGTACACCAGGAACTAGTGGAACATCCGGTATTTCTGGAACACCTGGAAACAGTGGTACTTCAGGAACTTCAGGAACCTCTGGACAGGACGGAGCACCGGGTACAACAACAATCATCGACAATATAGGGATCAATGTAGTACCTGCAAGTAAACTATTGTCAAACTGGTATCCGACTAATGAATGGAGGGACGCATATGTTGTAATCCCAGATAGTTTACATAACTACACTACTGATTCATTCAACGCTTCTTTTGGCGATGCTTGGCCCAATTCCGATACAGAATGGCACATTGAAATGAGAGACGGTACTAATACGGTGGTTGCAAGTTATCAATATATGCATCCGGGTAGCGGTAGAACACACCAAGAAAATATGGGTACTGCACCGTTTACTTTATCAAAAGGATTCACTCTAAACATCAGATATAGAGACGGTCTTGTATGGGCAATAGATTCAACGTCTAAAGGTTATACATTAACATTAACGGTTACACAGTAATTATGATAACAGTATTTGCAAGAGATTTTAATATACTGACAGGTCAAAGCTTCTATGTTGAGGCCGATCCAAATGGTAGTGTATCTGGTAGATCCTATCTAGCAGGTCAGTTTCATTCTAACTTGTCAATTCCAGCAGCCGATGGATATACTATGTCAACCTGGATTAAACCAGATTGGGATGCTGGACAATTAGGAGCACCTGTATATTTTACAAGACTTATCGCTAATACATCACCATCATTTAACGAAATCTGGTTAGGTTATGACGCTGAAACTGCGAATGATGCCATTTTTATTTATGCCGGTACTGATTATGACGGTTTCGCTCAAGAAGTTTGGTATTATGCACCTTTGGTAGACGATGTATATAACCAGGCTATCACTGGCTTATCTGCAGGTACGATGGGTGTTAACGGTGTTGTAAATTCATGGAATAACACATCAAATACCGGGTTTGTACATATAGGTGCAACTATTAGAGATTTTGGTGCCTCACCTGCAGCAAACCCAGGAGATCTTTCAGCCAGAGGTAAAATATATTGGAATGGACAGGCGTTAAGAACCTATGAAACTTGGACCAGTGGTAATAATAACTGGCACTCGTTAGAACAATTTAGAGTTAATAACGTACGTGCTGATTTTGGCTCTTTCATCTACCCAAGATTCTATTGGCAAGATCGCAGTTCAATTTGGAACGATATTGCTTCGGACCAACAGATAATTAGTGATTATTATGGTAACGGTTCTCCGAACGATCCAGTTCCGAATGCAGTTATACATTACAACTTTGAAAATCCAAATCCTTATGACTCTAACGGTAGTTTAAGTCCTTATACTTTAACACCTGCTAGAAATACACCGGCAACGTTCCCAAGTTTGAACACTAATAACTTTGTATGATAGTCTAATTTTTGCCACAGATGGCCATTAGGTGGCCA
>Ga0222712_10006908_pt1 | contig 11101 bp, 17 predicted proteins | sample C33_657DmetaG_FD_165043 | JGI IMG/M metagenome (GOLD analysis project Ga0222712, IMG submission 165043) | Estuarine water microbial communities from San Francisco Bay, California, United States - C33_657D | ecosystem: Environmental > Aquatic > Marine > Unclassified | place: USA: California... | reverse complement strand
GAACTTTCCGGCATTTTAATGGCAATCTGCTTCGTAGTCTGTTACGTCCCTCAGATAGTAAAGATTCTTAAAACTAAAAGCGTAGCTAGTATCAGCGTTGGAATGTATTGTATTGCGGCATTAGGTAACTTATTTGGCATCTTTTATAGCCTCAATAATGAAGAAATGCTTTGGTTGCTTGTAGATAGTATCATTTGCTTAATTTTGATTTCTATTATTTTGTTTTTGCAGCAAAAATATAAGTAAAGCGTCACGAATGGCGCATTAGAGAGATTGAACTAATGCTTCTTTTATGAAGCGTTGATTGACTTTTCCACTTAAAAGCGTCATTTTTGATGCCTTACAACACGTCACATCTGGCGCATTACGCTTCTTTAAATAACCAAGGCTTGACAAGGAACAAAATTAAGGTAAGATTGCTATATGAAACTTAAAGAATACATCAAGAAGTTGCAGAAGGTCGCAGAAACTCACCCAAACGCAACGGTCATTTACTCTAAAGACGATGAAGGTAATGAATTTTCAGAATTGAATTATTCCCCTAGCCTCGGCAACTTTTGGGATGACAGTTTTCTCTCTGATGATGGAACGGAAGAGTTTAAGAACGAGTATGAGATTAACGCGGTCTGTTTGAATTGATTTTAATGGAGTGAAGCATTAAAGTGATGCAATAGACTTTTAATCTGTTGAAGAGAGAGCGTTACTCTCCACTCCAACCACTAAATATGAACAACCAGCTATTGAAAAATGTAAAGGCAGAGATTAAAGAAAAAATCAAACTCTCTGAGAGCGTCTCCGACCTTGAGCTTGAGATTCTTTATTTGATAGAAGAGTGCGAGAGACTCAATAACGCGCTATCAGAAATTTCTAAAATCTTAAAAACCGCTAAAGAGCATATCGGAGAGAAGGAGTAGCTTATGCCCGCAAATCTTGAGAGGTATATTTTCTCTGACTTCGCGCCATTCATTCTGATGTTTTCTGCATTTTTGATTGCATACTGGGCATTTATTCCAAAAGATAGAGAATAGTATTGCGTCCCTTTGTCTTGTATAGGAGACATTGTTAAATTTTAATTGGCCCATAGCTTAATTGGTTAAAGCAGCAAACTCATAATTTGTTGAGTCTCGGTTCAAATCCGAGTGGGCCAACAAATAGATGCGTGATGTAATAGAAGCCATAGCGGACTTAAAATCCGCTGGTCGTAAAAGACCGTGCTGGTGCAAGTCCAGTCGCATCTAAATTTTCGGTTTGTTCTTTTTAATAATTGCAGAGTAGAGCATTGGTAGCTCGTCACGCTCATAACGTGAAGGTAGTTAGTTCGATTCTAACCTCTGCACCCAATTTTGTTCTTTTTAAATTTAAGTATCAGCAACTATCACTGGCTCCAATGAATGAAAAGATTCCGAAATGCCAGCGGAGGGAAACTTGAGAAAGACCCCTGATACTTTTGAAATAGTCGGGTAGCTCAATGGTAGAGCAATCTGTTTATAACGGATAGGTTGAGGGTTCGATGCCCTCCTCGACTACCAATTTAATAACGCTTTCGTAGCTCAGTTGGATAGAGCATCTGCCTTCTAAGCAGAGTGTCGTGCGTTCAATTCGCACCGAAAGCACCAATTTAGTTTAACAAAGTAAAAATACAGTATCATAATAATAGTGCATCATTAGTTTAATAGTAAAACAGGAGTTTTCCAAACTCCGGTAGTCGGAGCGTAACCGACATGGTGCTTTCCCTCTTGACAATATCCAAAATTCCGTTAATCTCTAATTATGAATATCAAACATCGTCTCTACACAATCACTTACGCCGAGGTTGTAATCCCCAAGCTCCTCAATGATTCTACTCTTGTAAAATTCTTACAATCCATTGCAGTAGTTGGACAAGAAAGCTATCGCTTGCACGATGGTATTGGGGTCAGCGGTTTTGAATTGGAAAACATTGTTCTTGAAAATTTTGAAGATTACGTCCTTAGTAAAGAAGCAAAAGATTTCTTTACTGAATGTGTCAAAATTAAAGTTGATGAATTTGTATTTGTAAATTTTAAATGAACAAAGACCCTTTATCAATTCTAAGAAAGATATTGGCAAGCAAAGATGAAAAATTCACTCTACTGGCAGACGACTTTGTTCCTGTAAAATTTGTATCTTGCTCTAAAATAAGAGACTTTCAAGGAGAAAAGCATTGGAAAGGCGAAGATAGGTTTGGTAATGTTATTCTAATGTATCTCAGGGACACTTACCTTTTGCTGGGCATTGGGGAAAATGAATTGTCCGCTCTAAGCGATGTAAGAAAGATTGCTTACTTTAACTTTGATGATGTTCAAATTGAGGATATAAATAAATATCTAAAGATTGAATTCCCGCCGCTCTATTCGGATAATTAGAAGTTGATTATGAACATTTCAAATCCAAATATCTCTTTTTTACAAAATAACGAAATCTTTGTATTCGGCAGCAACGAAGCGGGTATTCACGGCGCGGGAGCAGCGAGGGCTGCTTATGATAAATTCGGTGCGGTATTAGGTCAAGGATATGGGTTTGCGGGAAGTTCTTTCGCTATTCCTACAAAAGATAAGAACATTGAAACCCTACCTATCTCAAAGATAAAGATTTACGTTGATAAATTTCTTATTTATGCGGCAGAACACACCGAACTAGAGTTCCTTGTGACTAAAATAGGAACGGGACTAGCGGGGCTGTCTGTTGAAGAAATTGCTCCTCTTTTCGAGGATGCCGTCCATATAAATAACATATATCTACCAAGAGAATTTCACGATTTTTTAAATTTGAGCCAACCTCTTTTGAGGTTTGATTACTATTCATGCGACATTTGTAATTGAATTACTTTCTCTTTGAGACTGTTGTTGGCTTAAAACTTTGCCGTTGACAATTCCTAAAACCTTGCTACTCTTTATCCATGAGTTTAAATCTGTGTTGCATTAGTATAGCCTTAAAAGAAAAAGGCTACGGCTTCCAAATAATTACTTGGACGCGATTTCAGCAGCTTGGCCGAACTGAAGGGTTGAGAATTTTGAGCGATAGAATTCTAAATAACGTGCGCGTGACTCAGAAAACAATCGAATACTGCGCTCAAAATAATTGGGGATACAGACTAAGCTCCACTATATTTCCTTTAATATCTTTTGATAAAGCAAATATAAAAGTGCAGGAATTAAAAGATTACAATGAAATAATGGACATTCTAGCGGAGGCGGGCGAAACAGCCCGAAAAGAAAACTTGCGTTTATCTAGTCATCCCGGCGAATTCACAACTCTCGACAGTGAAAATAGAGACGCTATCTTGCGTAGCATCACTGATTTGGAACTGCACGGGTTCCTGCACAATTCGCTAGGCTTGCCCAAAAATTATTCTAATCCAATCAACATTCACTTGAAAAACGAACACCTTGGCTTCGTTGACCATAAAAATAGAATAAATGAATCTATTAGTCTATTATCAGATAATGTTAAAAGCAGATTAGTATTTGAGAATAACGATAAAGGTCGTTGGCATTGCGATAATTTAGCGTCACATTATTCAAATATGCCATTAACTTATGACAACCTACATGATGCAGTTAATCCAAGCGGCGAGCAGAACACGAACATTCGCCGCTTTTGCGAGACTTGGGGAAATTACAAGCCGCTTTTTCATTATTCCGAAGGTCGTGAAGATAATAAACGCGCTCACAGAGATTATCCGCAGAATAATTTGAACTTCTTTCAGAATAACAGAAAAGACTTGGCCGATTACGATGTTGAGCTAAAGATGAAAGACCTTGCGCTAAATATGATGGAGGGTAAGTAAATCAGGGCTTGACAAGAAACAAAACTTTGCTAGAATGGTGACAGTTAAATAATCAACCAAATAAAATTATGGGCTTAGACCAATACGCTAGAGTCGAAGACGGTAACAAACGCGCTGAACGCGCCGATACGGAGTTCGCCCTCTGGCTCGACCACCCCAATTTACAAGGGTGGATGGAGAAGCAATGGCGTTACACTGGCAAGACAGGCGAGTTCAACAACGAGAAACTCTACCTTACTAACGAGCTTCTTAATGAGCTAGAAGCAGATGTCAAAGAGACTGGCCTACGAGAGACTAATGGATTCTTCTATGGTCAAAATTCAGATGAGTATTACAAGCAGCGGCTTGGCGACGCCGATGCCCGGTATTACAAAGAGCAAGACTTGAAGTTCGTTTCAGATGCCCGTGGATATATCAATGATGGATATAAAGTTTATTATTCTAGCTGGTGGTGAAATCATAAATATGAAAACAAATCATTTTAAGATTCTAAAGGAAACCAAATCTAAGGTAGTTAAGTGGGACATTGAAATGTCTGAGGATTTGAGGAGTTCTTTAGAGCGCGAAGGTCGGAAGGCGGCAGATAAAGACACTAATTTCTTTGTTGAATTGGGATTACTAACAGCACTTAAAAAAGCCCTAGAAAAGCCCAGTCATTTCAGTGTGGACGATTATTGGGACTTGCCACCTAAAAAATAGACATTGACAAAGAGCAAATTTTATATAATATATGAAGACTATGAATGACATCACAATCACTCACTACCGATACAAGGCAAGCGAAGTGGCTAAACTATACAAGCTGGCTAAGGACTACTCGATTGACCCTGATAAGCTCATTAAGGACAGACATCTTATTAGCACTCATCAAGTTGGTGGAATAAAGAGGGAGGATATTTTTCCTCGCGGTGGAATTACCGTTATGTCGGATGGAAAGGGTAATTTCTTTGATGCCGTTTGCAGTTTCAAAGATAACTATGACCGTCGCCGTGGCGTGAACATCTGCATGGGTCGGCTCGCAAAGTATAACAGCGTCCCATTTTGACGCTTGACAAAAGAAAAAGATTTGCTAAATTAGTAGTGTAGTAAGAATCAAACAACAAAAACAACTCGGAATAGAAAGAAAAAGTTAATATGAAAAATGCTCCTCCACATATCATCACCGACAGCAGCGTGACGGTAATCATCAACGGCAATCCGTTGACCATGAACAGCGACAACGCTAACTACAACAATGTCATCGAAGCTCTTGCCGATGGCCGTTACGACAACATCGAAGAGATGTTTGACACTGGAAAGGCTATCTCAGCTTTTGCCGAGGGTAATTTCGACATCACCGACAGCGAGATTCGCTACAAGGGTGAGCTTGTTCACAATCACGTTGTTGACCGTATCCTTGCCTTCATGCGGAACGGTTTGCCTTACAAGCCTCTACTGAACTTCTTGGATAAGCTCATGGCTAATCCTTCTCGCCGTGCTGTGAACGAGCTTTATACGTTCCTTGAGCATAAGAATATGCCGCTTACGGCAGATGGTAATTTTCAAGCGTATAAGAGCGTCAGCGCAGACTTCACTGACCATCACACGGGTAAGTTCAGCAACAAGGTCGGTTCTGTCTTGGAAATGGTTCGCAACACCGTCTGCGATGACGCGAATGTTGGTTGCTCCTATGGATTCCATGCGGGTTCTTTGGAGTATGCTAAGAGCTTCGGTGGTGTTGGTTCTCGACTGCTTATCGTTGAAATCAACCCTGCTGACGTTGTGAGTGTGCCGTTGGATAGTAATTGCCAAAAGCTCCGCACCGCGAAGTATGAGGTAATCTCCGAGTTCGTTCGCCCTCTTGATGAGCCTCTTGTTTGCGGGGATTGCGATTGCGACGAGGGTGAGTGCGGCGAGAGCGACTATGACGATGACGAGTCCGATGACGAGTTTGACTCAGGTTACGAAGCTGGTTATCGCGCTGCCCTTAGCGATAAGGCTAACAAGCAGCCTCGGAATAAAGATGGCAGTTTTGCCAAGATTGTTTAAGCTAGACTAGCGCACTAACAGGGGTCGTTACTAACCATAGCGACCTCTGTTTCTTTTTTATCTTTAATAAATTCCCGTTGACATTCTATAAATTTCAAGTAGGATATTCCTAGTGAACGACAGAATCTTCAATAGGCTAACAGAGATTAGCGTTGCCCTTAAATCCAAGAGGCAAACAGGTAGAACATTTCATACAACTTTTATCTTAGAAAAGAAAAGAATCATTTCCATAGGTATCAATAATTTAGAAAAAAGTCACCCAAAAACTGCCGAGTTCGATTATGTCGGGGAAAAGAAAGGTTCGTTTATTGCGTCACTTCATTCTGAAATGGATGGATGGCTCAAGCTGGGTCAAACAGATTGTTCTAAATATACTTTCATAAATATACGAATCAATAATAATGGCAAGCTGGATTACTCCGCTCCCTGCTTGGGATGCAAGAGATTGATGGAACAAATAGGTTTCAAGAAATTCTATTACTCTAATAAGAATCGCGGCTTTACAGAATACAATCTTTAATTATGGATAATTACTCTGACGGTTCCTATGAAGACTCCTACGGAGGATTCTCTGACGACTTCAACACTCGGCACAGGTCGCTTACTTTTTACATGAAACAGCACGAAGCAATAGCCGAAGCCTTTGTCCTACGCTTAGAGAAGGTGGGTTTCATAAACGACGAATTTAATGAAATCTATTCAAAAGGCGTAAAAGAATTAAAACCAATTCTATTAAAGATAATGAACGAACTGCGCGAATTGCTCAAGATGCTCGACCACGTTGACCTTTACAGGGATGAATATGATGAAATGTTCGCTAGGACAGAAAAAGACTTAGCTGCGGAAATGGAGAGAGAAGATGACCAGAGCAGTAGAAAAGATAAAATGAGAAAATTCGGAATTGTTAAGTTTCTTAGTCATTATCAAAACAGATACGACGAACTTTGCGAAAGCACCTGTGGCAAAAACACGCTCAAGGTAGATATTGATGGAATTCTTTTGTGAAAGTTCGGATTAGCTATTGACAGGAATCAAAACTCTGTTAATCTCTTCTTGTCGGTGCGGTAGTCGAAAAACCTAAAAAGAAAAAAAACCTAATATGATTGCGATTGAAAAAACCCAAACTGTTAAGTCGAGTGGAATTAAAGATTCGGTGTCGTTCGGTATCAAAGCAGATGGATTCGCTCACATCTTTAATGTGCTTCGGAATCAGCTTTACTCAGACAAGATTCTCGCGGTGATTCGTGAATACTCTTGCAATGCGGTTGATGCGAATGTTGAAGCCGGAAAGAGCGCAACGCCTATCTTAGTGTCCCTTCCTAATCGCTTGTGTTCCACATTTAAAGTGCGGGACTTCGGCAACGGGCTTACTGACGCTGACATTCACGACATTTACGCCTTCTACGGTGAGTCCACCAAACGCAAGAGCAATGCAATGATTGGGCAACTTGGATTGGGTAGCAAGTCGGCCTTCGCTTACGGTGACAACTTCGTTATTAACTCTTTCGTGAACGGAGTTAAGAACACCTACAACGCCTTTATTGATGACTCTCAAGTTGGGCAGATTGCCAAGCTGGGCAGCGAAGCGACTACTGAAACTAACGGCGTCGAAATCGTTATCTCCGTTAAGGACTGCGACTACGAGGTTTTCCGCACAAAGGCCGAGGGTCTTTTCAAGCACTTTAAGGTTCAGCCCATCGTTAAGGGCGCAGCGGTTGACCTGACGAAAAGCGAGTGCGTTCTGTCCGGCTCTTTTTGGGGTATTTACGCTAGTCAGTTCACGTCCAATTTCGCGCTTGCGGTGATGGGAAACATTGCCTATCCGATTGATTTTTATTCTTTGAAAAGCACAGACAACAATCTGACTAAGTTGCTCTCAGCTAATCTCGTTATTGAATTTGAGATTGGGGAACTGGACATTTCCGCCTCCCGCGAGAAACTCCAATACACTGACCGAGCCATCAAAGCCATCATTGCCAAGACTGACAAAATCTTCAGCGAAATGAACGCTAAGGTTGAAGAAAAGTTGAAGAACTGCGAAACTCTTTTTCAAGCTAAGAAGATTTACGGCTCCATCTTTGATTATCAGAGTCCGCTCCATTGCATTAGCGGTTTAATTAAGAAGGTGTCATGGAAAAAGACGCCGCTACTTGACAGTCGGATTGCTTTTGCTTACAAAGATTGCAGTTCCACTCAGGCTTCTGCCCTCGCTCACGTCAGGAGTTACGCTAAATCTTGGCGCGGGACTAAAATCTCGTCCAACGAATTAACCTCCTTAGAGTGCAGCGAGAATACTGTCCTCATCCTAAATGACAAGGGCATTACAAACGGAATCACCAATCGCGTTCACGATTTGCTTAACATTAAGGGCAAACGTCCGGTTGTCTTTTCTATCAAAGATAAGTCTTTCTTCGCTAAGTATAATCTTGATGAGACTAAAGATTTCATTCTCCTGTCTTCTCTGCCCGTCTATTCCTTCGCTTCTAGCGGTGGTGTGTCAGCCGTGAAGTCTCCCAAACACTCTTCTAAAGAGTTTATCTTCGATGTGACTAAGACTAGCTGGGGTTCTACTAGGTCGCATTTCTGGATTCAAGAGTCTGTGGACATTGCTAATGACTCTGGAGTTTATGTCGAGATTGAGAATTTCGATTTCAAGGCTAATGGTGGTTTTACTCATCCTCAACAACTTAGTGGTTATATTAAGAACCTCAAGTCACTCGGCGTAACCGCTCCTAAAATCTACGGCTTTAAGAAGCACGTTATGGACAAGGTGAAGAAGAACGCAAAGTTCATTCCTCTTTCTAAGTATATTAAAGATACTTTGGAAAACTTCGCCAAGACGAACAAACTCTCGCAGAACATCGCAGACCGACAAGGCTATAACAAGTTCAAGATGGACTGGTGGAACTTGTCGAGCGTGACCTTCGACGCGAACAGCCCGCTTGCCGTGGCCTTGAAAAAGATTAAATTCTGTCAGGACAAAGTTAATGAGACTAAATTGGAAACCATCCTTGCAGCGTTCACCTTCTTCGCGGTAGAGATTGAGCAGGTTAAGCCCACCTATGACCTTCATAAAGTTAATGAAGAAATCTTCAAGATGTATTCGATATTCAACATTTGCAACTGGTGGTCGGTTGCTGAGAATAAAAGCCACTTCATTGAATATGTCGAGAAGGTAGATGCCTTTAATAAGATTTCCAACAGTTAGTTAGGTTTCTGTTGGCCTGAGAGGGTGGGGGTTAGTGGTTTCTCTCCCACTCTCTCTTCTTTTAATTTGACACAGAGTAAATTTCTGCTAATCTAATTTCACCATGCAACTTGACTTCATTGGAACAATTAAAGAAAAGAAAGCACCGATTCAGTTCGACCTCTGGACTGACAACAAGCCTACTAAGATTAAGGCTGAGATTGATTATGATAAAGTAGAATCATTCTTTAATTCTATTTCATCTAAAGAGATTGAAGACCAGAAGACTTATTGGGCGAGCGTAGCTCCTAAAGACTGCTCTGAGAAGTTCCAAAGGTGGCTCTTTGCTTTTATGTCGGTTCATACTAGCTGGGAATCTAATCTGAATGGCTACCAAGCTATTAAAAATTGGCCTGATTGGTTTAACAAGCCAGAGAAGCTAAAGGAAAAGCTAGTTGAGAGCCGTGTTGGGCTACATAATAACCGCACTCGCTTCGTGGACACGTTCTCTAAGACGTATTGGGAAGCTCCCCAAGCCTTTGAGAAGCAAGGCGGCGAAAGCTGGACTCAATTACGCAATAGACTCGTCGAGAAGGTTCTAGGGTTGGGCATGGCTAAAGTCAGCTTCGGGCTTGAAATGTGCTACCCTAACCAAGCGGAAGTGACCTGTATGGACACCCATTTGTTTCAGTTCTATGGGCTTGACCAGTCCCGCGACGCCTCGCGCTATGAAGAAATTGAGCAACATTGGATTGGAATGTGCAAAATGTGGAATGTTCCCAGCTACATTGCCCGCTGTATTTATTGGGATAAAAAACAAAACAAAACAGATTCAAGGTATTGGTCGTATGTGCTAGAAAGCAGCTTGACAAAGTAAAAAACCTCACTATACTCTGATTATGAAAAAGAATTACTCGATTGCTGAATTGAAAAAGCTCCTTAAAAGGAAATCCCTTAGTGTAATGTTTCAACCTTACGGGTTTAGCGAAGTGTATCAAGCAACTAATTTAAGCAAGCATGACACGAAAGAATGGGAGGGTGATTGTGGTGTTGATTATTCTGGATGGGCATTTGAGACAGAGGACACTGACGTTGACAAAGAGATTTACCCCGTTGAATTTGTTTGGAACATTACCATTCAACAGCCCATTTCTTTGAAGTTGACAAAGTAAAAAACTCCTCTATACTCCAATTATGATTAACTTAGGAAGAATGACTCAGACAGAAATTATCGAAGCAGTCGAAAGCTACGAGAAGATTAAGAAATTAGTTTCTATTTTAGATACCATGTCCGACAGCAAGAAGGGACACAGCCTGTTAAACTATGATGCTCTCCTCGCCATTCGGAAAGCATTAGACACAAACGCTGCCAAACTCTCGGTGGGCTATGCGCCTCGTTGGGATACCCTTTCAGACAGAACTCGTTTCAAAAAGGAGCTTAAAAAGAATAACTTTACTATTTAATTAAAATTATGAAAATCAATCTTATGAAAGAAAAAATCCTAAAAAACTATAAAATCCCCGTCACTTGGACAATGTATGCTGTTGTGCAGGTTCAAGCTCAAAATGTTATTGATGCGATAAACAAAGTTGAGGCGGGTAACATTCCCACAGGCGGCTATGTTGAAGACACCTTCCAAGTTGACGATGATGGACTGGCGGTATTTAACAAATACGAAATGCACTAATATGAAAGTATATTACAAATCCAGCAATCGAATTAAAAACATTGCTAATGCTGGGCAAATTTTGCCTAGCAACACACCAACAGACGCCTTTCCTCACGATGGCGCGACAGTCGTATTGACACAGACAAAGAATCAATTTCCTAATTTTAGATTTTATCTTAGAGGTAAAGAGAAACATTCTACTAATTATCAGGGTCAGCAATACTCTTATAGTTCGGTAACTAGAGTTGATTTGAATTATCACAACAATGAATACATTACTTCATTCTATGGCGGCGGAATCCCTTTGGATAAACTCAGTGAAACAATGCAGTTAGTTAAAGATATTAAAGATTCAGTTATTAACAATAAGCCATTAAGCCCATGAATAGTTCCCAGCACCAAGAGTCT
>Ga0222712_10006906_pt1 | contig 11102 bp, 11 predicted proteins | sample C33_657DmetaG_FD_165043 | JGI IMG/M metagenome (GOLD analysis project Ga0222712, IMG submission 165043) | Estuarine water microbial communities from San Francisco Bay, California, United States - C33_657D | ecosystem: Environmental > Aquatic > Marine > Unclassified | place: USA: California... | reverse complement strand
AGATTGGATTCTACGGATCTGCACATCTGGCTCAAGGCGTGACATCGTGTTGTACTTCTTAAAGCCGAGATCAAAGGCTGCACGATATTCAGATTCATCATCTATCTGGTCGAGCGCCTCATCAATCTGCTCTTGAGTAACGCCCTTTTGGCGAAGTTCGCTTGCGATAATTCGCTTAGAGATCTTCTTATGGCCATGTCGAGAGGTCGCCCAAGCAATCGCAAAATCTGCATCATTAATGAGTCCTGCTTCGGTGAGCCTAAAGATCACCGCAGCAGCGACCTCATCTTCAACGCCTCGTGTTTTCAAGTGAGCCAGGAGCTCGCCCTTACTTTTCGCTCTCGTCACAAGTGCATTAAGTGCAATTGTGTGAGCTACTTCGTAAGGGTCAAGCTCCTGACCACCTGAAGAAGATCCTCGTGGAACCTTTGCATAGTGGAGTGAAATTAGAACTCAACCTCTGCTGCTGCTTCATCGATCTCAGCAATGAGCTCTGCATCGACTTCTACAGGGACGAATGAAGCGCGGATACGAGATTCAATATCGTTTGCTAGATCTGGGTTATCGACCAAGAATGCGCGTGCATTCTCCTTACCCTGACCAAGTTGATCGCTCTCGTATGTGTACCAAGCGCCTGCCTTCTTGACGATACCAAGGTCTACACCCATATCGATCAGAGAGCCTTCGCGTGAAATTCCAACACCGTAGATGATGTCGAACTCTGCTTGCTTAAATGGTGGAGCCATCTTGTTCTTCACAACCTTGACGCGTGTGCGGTTACCGACAGATTCTGTTCCATCTTTAAGAGTTTCAATACGACGGATATCAAGGCGAACTGAAGCGTAGAACTTAAGTGCCTTACCGCCGGTTGTTGTCTCAGGTGAACCGAAGAAGACACCGATCTTGTCGCGAAGCTGGTTGATAAAGATTGCAGTGGTCTTTGATTGGTGAAGTGCACCAGTAATTTTACGAAGTGCTTGTGACATCAAACGAGCCTGGAGACCCATATGAGAATCACCCATCTCGCCCTCAATTTCTGCACGAGGCACGAGAGCTGCAACAGAGTCAACGACAACGAGGTCGAGAGCTCCGGAGCGAACTAACATATCCATGATCTCAAGTGCTTGCTCACCTGTATCTGGTTGTGAGACAAGGAGCGCATCAATATCAACGCCGAGCTTGCGTGCATACTCTGCATCGAATGCGTGCTCTGCATCGATGAATGCGCAGATTCCGCCTAGCTTCTGTGCGCTTGCAATTGCATGCAAGGTAAGTGTTGTCTTACCTGAAGATTCTGGTCCATAGATCTCTACGATTCGACCACGAGGAAGTCCACCGATACCAAGTGCGATATCAAGGGCCACAGATCCTGTTGGAATTACTTCAATAACTTGTGCCTGCTTATCAGACATCTTAATGACCGAACCTTTACCAAATTGACGTTCGATCTGGGCGAGGGCGGTATCGAGGGCTTTCTGACGATCAGCTGTTGCGCGATCGGATGGTGCATCTGGCTTTGCTTCTTTTGCTGCCACTTTCACTCCTTAGGTAGAACGTCTGGCCTACGCCATACGTTGGTAACGGTCCAGAAGGTACGGAGACCCACCGACGGACCACAGCATCTGAGGAAGAGCTGTGGGCGGAAGATGGAACCGCTCTGGTTGAACAGGTGTAAGGGTAACCGAACACCTGTTCGAAAACTAGCACCCCCCACCGACATCACAGGCGGCGTGTCGCTCTTTTGCCCCTCATAACCGCCCCCAACGCCCAGAATGACCCCATGTTGATCCTGCTTCCCCCTTCTGAGGGCAAGAACCAGACGCCGAAAGGCCCACAACCGGCCATGGCGGTCTATAGCGGGGTTCTCTATAAGGCTTTGGATTATCAGTCGCTATCTGCCAGTGCAAAAGCGCGATGCGAAAAGTCGGTAGTGATCATCTCGGCAAAATATGGAGCGCTCTCCCCCAGTGATCGCATCGAATTCTATAAAGAGAAGATTAATTCGGTGGCAATGCGTCCGATCGTTGAGAAAAAATTAGCTGGATACAAGCACGATCTGATTGTCGACTGCAGGTCGTCAACCTATCAAGCCGTATGGAGCGCACCCGTAGATGTCACTGTTGCAATTCGTGCCTCCACTGTTGTTGATGGTCAACGCAAAGTCATAACCCACATGTCGAAAAAGACGCGAGGAGAAGTTAGTAGAGCGCTTCTAGTTAGCCGGTCAATTCCAAAAACTCCTGAAGATATCTATGCGATTGTTTCAGAGAAATATCCATGTGCACTCACACCACCAAAAGATGGCGACCCATGGGTACTGGAAGTGATTGCTGTTTAAATCTTGTGTAGCTTCAGTTTGATACTAGCCACGGTTCCAATAAATACTGTAGCGAAGAAGACCCAGCCCGATAATGCAAACGCCTGCGTTCCTGAGAGCAGCACTCCCACGGTGCAACCGAGTGCGATCATGGAAGACCAACCTAGGAGTACGCCACCAGTGAGTGCGGTCAGACCATTCTTTACTGTGATGTTCTGCCATGAGAATCTATTGCCGGCTAGCGCTGCAGCAAGAGATGCAAAGACGATTCCGATAATGAGCCATCCGTTATTGGTGACAGTTGAGCTGATGACAGCGATACATCCCTTCATCACATCGAGACCTTCGAGAGTGCCAGGAAGATAGCCCCGATCACTGAGAACTGTTCGAGCCGTTGTGCTCAATTGTCGGGTGACACCAAGAGGTTCAATACGTAGGTATGCAATCGTTCCAATTACTCCGACAAGAGCACCAGATAAAAGTGGCGGCCAGCGCTTAATAATCAAGGCAGAGTAGAAGTTCGTTGATGGTTGGCTGGAAATAGGCTCAGAGGTGGCGCGCCAGCGTCTTGCTATGAGAGCAAGGGCAAGCAGGACTGCCAAGGTAATAAAGAGTGAACCTGCATAACCGAATGTGTGAGGCAGCCAAGTTTTTGGCGCTTCTGCCAACGTTGATAGATAGAGCTTATTCCAGCTAGCAAAACCCAATCCAAAGCCGATGAGCGAACCAAGGAGCGCTGGGAATGCACGTAATGAACCCTGGCCGATGCGATAGAGATGGCCGCTGATACATGCACCAGAGAGAGTCATTCCCACACCAAAAACCAAGCCCGCAAGCGCTAAGACCCAACTTACAGGTCCGATGTGAGCATTCGGTGGGAAGTATTCAGTCGATGTATCTGGTAAAAATTGGCCAAAGAGAATTGCATATCCGACGCTACCGACTGCGATTGCACTGAGCACAGAAAGAATTGGAGTTGTATTGCGATCTTCAATGGCATCACGAAAAATGCAGAAGAAGCAGAATCGAGCTCGCTCAAAGATAATTCCAAGAGCCGTACCGATTAAGAGTGAGAATGAGGCTTGCGCACCGGTGCCTTCGCGCCCGGAGAGAACGTAGGCAAGACCGAGCAATACTGCAACGATTAAAACTGCAGCAGTAGTCCGATAGGTATCGCCTCTACCCCAAGAGAATGACTCAGCAGGAGTCCCAGATGAACCGGAACTCCTGCTGAGTTGAGAGTCTGTAGAAATTATGAATTACCCCAGATCGTGCCTGAAGGATTCGAAATTGGAACTCCAACTGTATTGCCATACTCAGTCCAAGATCCATCATAATTCTTCACGTTATAACCAAGAATTTCACTGAGAACAAACCAGGTTAATGACGAGCGCTCACCAATACGGCAATAGGTGATGATCGGTTGCGTTCCATCGACACCCTTATCGGCGTAGACCTTCTTGAGTTCAGCAACTGTCTTAAAGGTTCCGTCGGCATTTACATTTAAGCCCCAAGGGATGTTGATCGCTCCGGGAATATGTCCTGCACGTACAGCCAATTCCTGGAATCCAGCTGGAGCAAAGATCTTACCGCTGTATTCATCAGCAGAACGAATGTCGATGAGATCAACCTTTACACGCTTCTTTGCTACCTGAATGATGTCTTGTAGCAAGGTTGCACGAAGAGTCTTATCTAAACGAGTGCTCGTGAAATTACCTTTAGCCTTGGTCGTTACAGCCGTCGTGAGAGCACGTCCATCCTTCTCCCACTTAACTCGGCCACCGTCTAGAATACGAACATCCTTTGCGCCGTAGAGATTAAAGATCCATGCTCCCCATGCTGCAAACCAATTGTTCTTATCTCCATAGAGAACGACTGTTGTGTCCTGGCTAATTCCAGCGGCTTGCGCAAACTTTTGGAAATTCGCAGCGGAGACAACATCACGATTTACGGTGTCAACCAAATCAGTGTGCCAAACAATTTTGACTGAGTTTCTGATATGTCCACGTTCGTAGACTCCTGGCTCAGTGCTCACTTCGATCACAACAACTTTTGGGTCATCAAGATTCTTCTCTAGCCAATCTGCCTGAACAACTGCACGAGCCTGATTTTTCGGTGCAGCTTGAGCTGGTGTAAATGATGTGGCAGTGACTGCAATAACAGCTACCAATGCAGCCAGTGCAACGACTTTCTTCTTTGAAATAAACATAGTAATCCTCTTTTTTGTTGGGTTATTTGGGAAAACGGGTAGAACAGGCGAAGGCGAATTAGCGGCAACTAGAGGTATTAACGCGGCAGTAATCAATCACGCGTCTCTTTGTAAACATGTTGCGTACTGTAGGTGCGAAGAATGGAAAAATCAATTTCCAGCGATAGCAACGTGAGTGATATGCATTAAGAACTTCTGCAAAGTATTTGCACTTAGTACTTGTGGGCAAGTGTTTCTGTTGGGTGTGAATTGCACACTGCACGCCATATATCCGCTGCTTCAATACCCGAAGCTAGGGCTTCATCGACTGTTTTACTTCCTAATTCAGAAATTACGATGTCTTTGCAGAACGAGGGAGCCCATTCTGGGCCAAAAGAGAGCTCTATACGATTTCGTAAATCTGAAATTCTCATGAGATGCAACCTCTTTGCAGGTGCATAAATTAGAAGAGAGTGCTCTCAACAAGCAGCGCTGCCTGCTCGCAAGATTGCTCAGGAGTAAGGGGTTGTACCGCTTGCCCTAATAACCAACGCATGGCAAGGCCCGTAGCGCTTTGAGATTGAGTGAGTGCATAAATTGCTCGCGCAAGTTCCAAATAGAGAGGATGTTCGCTATGAATAAGAAGTTGAGCAATAAGGGCTGGGTCGTGCTCACGAAGACTGGCTAACGCGCTATCGGAGGAGATTGCAACGGAAAGTGATTCAAGTGCATCTGCAGGAGTTCCAGCCAACTTAGATAACTCGATAATGCGTGCAACTTCAGAGGCTAATAGTGCTTCGATCACTGCATGCTTATCGCGAAAATGATTGTATAAAGTTGCACGAGCTACCTCAGATGCCGACGAAATATCGATCATTGAGATTTTTGTGAGACCAGATTGAGAGATTAAAACCTTAGTTGCTTGAAGTATCGCGTCTTCGGTGCGGCGATGAGATGCGCCTTGTGTGGCGTACTTAGGCTGCGTCGACAACGGAGAGCTTTGCAATCTCGCCAGATGCGATCTGAACAGTGACATCACTCAGAAGAGCTGATAGTTGAAGACCGAGTGCATCACAAATCGCATTAAGCAATTCAGATGATGCTTCTTTCTGGCCGCGTTCAACTTCTGAAAGATAACCCAGGGAGACGCGAGCTTGGCGTGCAACATCGCGAAGTGTTCGAGATTGCTCTGTTCGGGCAGCACGGAGTGAGCTACCGACTGCTTCACGTAGTAAAACCATCGATCTCTCCTCCTTATCTCTTATCGACCAGTCCGTGGACCTGCGGCGACTTGGCGCGTACGTTCTCTAAGGATACGCGCAAATGAGCCGATTGCAGTGGCAACTGTGGCGTTTCGCACGCTTTCACGCCCACCCGCAAGGGAAAGTTCCAAACTCTGGGTTACTGGACCATCGATAGCAACCCACACAGTGCCCGATGGGACGCCATCAGATGGACCAGGACCGGCAACTCCTGTTGTTGCAATTGCCCATGTTGCGCCAAATTTTAAACGGACCGCTTGCGCCATTGCGACGGCGACTTCTTGACTATAAACAGTATGTGTTGCAATTATTGTTTCATCAATTCCAAGCACATCGGTTTTAACATGATCTTGATAAGCAACAATTGCACCAAGAAAAATTTGAGATGAACCTACAACAGATGTAATTGCGGAGCTTAATCCACCAGCTGTAATTGATTCAGCAGTAGCAAGTGACTCATTATCTTTGCTCAGAGTGCGGATGATTTCATCGACCATCGAAGATACTTCAGAGGTGAGTGACATTTAACTTTCCTCCTCGTAACTTACGGTCTCTTCATTGCCAATCGTACATAGGTAACGCCTGTAACGATAGTGAGAGCAATTGCAACCGCAATGAATCCATCACGGAACCAGTACAAAGATTCAGGCATCGGGAGCATAAAGAATCCAACTCCGAAGCTCTGGAATGCTGTCTTGATCTTTCCTCCACGATTTGCAGGGATTACTCCGCGCTTAATCACCGCTAAACGGAAGAGTGTAATTCCAATCTCGCGCGTCAAAATCAGGACAGTTATCCACCATGGAAATCTGCCCAGAATCGATAGAGAGATCATGGCTGAACCTATGAGCGCCTTATCTGCAACAGGATCTAGAAATTTTCCGAGTTCGCTGACTTGGTTAGTTGCACGCGCGAGATGGCCATCGAGCATATCTGACAAGCCGAGTACAAAGTAAATACACCAGGCAATTATCTGCCAGGTTGAATCATCGCCACCATTTTTAAAGATGGCATAAACGCCAAATGGGATCAGAACAATTCGAGCAATCGTTATTGCATTCGGTGAGAAATACTTCTTCATAGTGGCCGTGCGATCAAATCTGCGCCAAGTGACTGGGTGATAACTCCATCCACATATTCACCGACTTTGAATGAGGTTCCAACAAACGAGGTTGTTCCATCAACTTCAGGGCCTTGGTGCGCGGCACGCCCCTCTTGATTTTCTTCATCTTCAATCAACACTCGGACCTGCTCTCCGATGCGAGTGGCAGCGCGCAAAGTAACCATTTCGTCGGCCAAAGAAGAAAGAGATTGAACACGTGCTGCAATGATCTCAGGATCGACTTTGTCAATAAGATCAAGCGCCTCAGTCTTATCTTCATCTGAGTATCCAAAGATTCCAATCGCATCGAGCTGAGCCTGTGTGATGAAATCTGCCAGAAGATCAAAATCTTCTTCAGTCTCACCAGGAAAACCAACGATGAAGTTAGATCTAATTCCCGCCTCTGGTGAGAGAGCACGGATCTGAGTGATCAGATGTAAGAATTTTTCGCTATCGCCAAAACGTCTCATTCGTCTCAAGAGAGTAGGGCTCACGTGTTGAAAAGAGAGATCAAAGTAAGGCGCAACTTTATCGGTTGAGATCATCGCTTGAAGAAGTGAGGGACGCATCTCTGCTGGCTGTAAATAAGAGAGACGGACTCGTTCGACACCAGGAATTTCGCCAAACTCATGAAGAATTTTCTCCATCAGCATGAGGTCGCCGAGATCTTTTCCATACGATGTCGTATTTTCGCTGACCAAAAAGAGTTCGCTCACACCATTCTGGGCAAGCCATTCAGCCTCTTTCAACACTTCGGTAGGTCTACGTGAAACGAACGATCCTCTGAAGTATGGAATCGCGCAGAATGAACAGCGTCGATCGCACCCTGATGCGATTTTTAGAGGTGCCCATGGCGCATCCCCCAATCGCTTACGAAAGATTGAACCTCCCGCGCCAAGAGAAGACTCGTAGTTTTCATCTCTTGCCTTTGCGCGGTCGACCGGTGCGATCGGCAGGAGTGAACGTCGATCCCGAGGTGTATGTGAGATATGAGACTGCCCTGAAATGATTGATTGCAAACGCGCTGAAATATCCTGATAATCATCAAAACCAAGAATTGCATCGGCCTCGGGTAGCGCCTCAGCTAATTCTTTTCCGTAACGCTCGGCCATGCAACCAACTGCGACAACCGCGCGAGTGACTCCGTGGCCTTTGAGGGAATTAGCCTCAAGAAGGGCATCTACTGAATCCTTTTTTGCCGATTCAATAAAGCCACATGTATTTACAACAGCCACTTCGGCATCTTCAACATCTGAAACTAGGGTCCAACCATCGGCTTCAAGGCGACCAGCTAGCTCTTCGGAGTCGACATCATTTCGGGCGCAGCCCATTGTCACTATTGCAACTGTCCGACTCATTTGTCAGATAGTACAGTGCGTGAGCTTACTTAGCTCTGAAAGTCTTACGTATTTCCTGATTGCGCTCACCCAATGGAGCCAATTTCTCACCATTGAGAGTCAGATCAAGATCGCCTGCATTGCCCAAGAAGACCGAGATGGAGGTCTCTCCAACAAATGATTTAGATTCGCCTTGAAAGAGTGGGCCTTTATAAACATGCACTCCCCCAATGACAACATCAATATTTGAATTACCGCGAGTGGCAGCGATCGACAAGGTGAGCTCACTAGTTGTTGTCGCTGAAGTTGCAGTTGGGGCCGCTGATGCCGTTGGTGAAGGTGTGGGCGTTTGAGATGGTGTGGGTTCATCTGTGACCATCGAATTTGTGGCTGGTTCTGAATCAACTGCGCTGATCGCAAATTGAGCAACTCCAATAAGTACAACAATAGAAAGTGAAGCACCAACGAGAACTTTCCACGACAACTTTCGATTCTCTTTACGGATTGAAGCAGCGTTATTATCTACAAGCTGGGAGTGAATGGAACGCGAGTCGACGGAATGCTCCGCGTCATACATAGCCAGAAGTTCTTGGGTATTGGATCCAGTTATTTGCGCAATGTTTTTAATGTGTCCGCGCGCATACGTATCGCCGCCGCAAGGAAGAAAATCATTTGACTCCATCGCCCTAATCAGGCCGGGGCGAAGATTTACAATGTGTGCGAGTTCGTCAACGCTCAAGCCCGCGTTTTCGCGCGCTTGTTGTAAGAACTCACCTAGCGTCATGTCACCAACAGTCTCATTTGGTGGGGGTGATTATTCATCCCGCCTTCAAATTGTAGGGTGACAACTACCCACCTACCTAGTGAGATTAGGGTGAACTTTTCTTGAACAGGGTGAGATCAGTAGTCGCGGAGCGTAGCTAAAACCGATTCCAATTCATCAGCCTTGACCATTACAACGCGAGCTTTAGAACCTTCAGAAGGTCCGACGATTCCGCGAGATTCCATCAAATCCATCAATCGTCCAGCCTTTGCGAAACCAACTCGCAATTTTCGTTGCAGCATTGAAGTTGAACCAAATTGTGTACCTACAACTAGCTCAACTGCCTGGCAGAGAAGATCAAGATCATCGCCAATCTCTTTATCTATCTGCTTGGTCGAGACAGGAGGTGCGGTGACGTCTTCACGATATCGTGGTGAAAGTTGCTTCTTTACATGGCCGACGATGGCTTCGATCTCTCGCTCTGAAATATATGCACCTTGAATACGTATTGCGCGAGATGTTCCCATTGGGATGAAGAGGCCATCACCTTGTCCAACTAACTTTTCAGCTCCTGGGCTATCGAGAATCACACGGCTATCGGCAAGTGAAGAGGTGGCAAATGAGAGGCGTGATGGAACGTTCGCCTTAATAAGTCCGGTCACAACATCAACGCTAGGGCGTTGCGTTGCAAGAACTAAGTGAATACCTGCAGAGCGTGCAAGTTGGGTAATACGGACAACAGATTCTTCTACTTCACGGGCGGCAATCATCATAAGGTCTGCTAGCTCATCGATAATCACAAGTAAATAGGGGTAGGGCTCGACTACTCGATCAATACCTTCGGGAGGCTTTACTTTTCCTGCGCGAACAGCCTTATTGAAATCATCAATATGTCTAAAGCCAAAAGTTGCTAGATCTTCGTAACGAAGATCCATCTCACGTACAACCCAGGTAAGCGCATCGGCTGCCTTCTTAGGATTAGTGATAATTGGAGTAATCAAATGAGGAATACCTTCGTAAGCGGTGAGCTCCACTCGCTTTGGATCAATAAGAACGAGGCGAACTTCATCAGGTGTTGCACGCATCAAAATCGATGAAATCATCGCATTGATCATCGATGATTTTCCAGCGCCCGTCGCACCGGCCACAAGTAAGTGAGGCATTTTCGCTAAATTTGCACAGACAAAATTACCTTCTACATCTTTTCCGAGTGCCACAAGCATGGGGTGGTGGTCTTGGCCGGCAACCGATGAGCGCATAACATCGCCTAAAGCAACGATTTCACGGTCAGCATTTGGAATTTCAATACCCACGGCAGACTTACCTGGAATTGGAGAGAGGATGCGTACGTCGCTACTTGCCACTGCATATGAAATATTCTTTGAAAGAGCGGTAATGCGCTCAACCTTTACAGCATTTCCCAACTCAACTTCATAACGCGTAACTGTTGGCCCACGCATAAATCCGGTGACTTCAGCATCAATCTCAAATTGCTTAAAGACCTCAGTGAGAGCGGCAACGACAGTCTCATTTGCCTTACTCTTGCTCTTTGCTGCTGGGCCAGTTCGCAATAGATCTTGCGGTGGAAGTTCGTAAGTCGAATCTCCTGTCAGAAGAAGTTGCTCGATACGTTTAACAACACCCCCGCTTGTCGCCTGACCCGAGAGCGGAACTAGTGGCCTCGGTGTCTCAACTGTAAATTCCTGATCAAATTCATCTTCATCTATTGGTTCATCTTCCTCTGGATCTGGATGCCATCCGACTACAGGTGTGTCAAAAGGAGGTGTATCTGTAACTTCAAACTCTTCCTCTTTGCGTTCAGGCCTCTTAGCCCACATCCATGAGAAGAGTGCAGAGACTCTTGCAAGCACCGCAGAAAGTGGAGTTGCGGTTGTAACCAGAAGTCCAAAGACAAAGAGCAGCACTAAGAAAGGTTGGGCAAGTACTTCGGTCATGAGTCGTTCCAGCGGAAGTGCTACGCCGTATCCGAGAAGTCCTCCACCGTTGCGCATATCTGTTGCGCCATCTACGGGAGCTGCGAATCCGGAAACAAAATGGATGAAGCCTGTACTTGAAATCAGAAGCATAAGAACGCCGATAACTATGCGTCCTAAAGACTTACTATCTTCTGGC
>Ga0222712_10006904_pt1 | contig 11105 bp, 15 predicted proteins | sample C33_657DmetaG_FD_165043 | JGI IMG/M metagenome (GOLD analysis project Ga0222712, IMG submission 165043) | Estuarine water microbial communities from San Francisco Bay, California, United States - C33_657D | ecosystem: Environmental > Aquatic > Marine > Unclassified | place: USA: California... | reverse complement strand
TCCAAACGGTTTTGTCGTAAGAAATAATGTAATGTATCCTGTTAACCATGCAACATATTCAGCAGGGTGCGACCCTTTCCGTCACAACATTACGCAAGGGGAAGGCTCTATGGCATCAGCATGGTGGGGAGAAAAGCTTGATGCATCAAAAGAAGAAGACACAGGACTTCCTGTTGCTTGGTATTATGGTAGACCTAAGATGAAAGAGTTACTCTGGAAAGAGATGCTGATGGGTGCAATGTACTTTGGTTGTCCTGTAACCATAGAGAAGGACGCAGGAGATGACTACTACCCATACTTCCAGAAGTATAACTTCATGGATATGAACTGCCTTCCTATGCTTGGAAAGAAACCAGATGCTGTAATCAATCCAGATAGAAAGACAAAGAGCAACTTGATGGACAGAGGTGTAGCATCAGCAGATGCGTTTGCACTGAGTAGACAGCTTGAGTATTGCATCAACTATATTGAACACCACTCGCACAAGATATACTATCCAGAACTTTTAGAAGAACTGAAAAGATACAGGCACGATAACCGTACAAAGTTTGATACAGTAGTAAGCTTTATGATTATGCTGCTTACCCTAACAGGTCAGACCAAGGCGAATGCTGTAGCTAAAAAGAAATCGCCTCTTGTTGAGGCGTATACTGTAGACTTATTCAAGTATATCTGAGCCGATTAGCAAATTTATTCGGCTCATAAAGTGCAATATATCGCCCAAATAATATGGTTTTTGGTCTATATGATACAAGATATGTGTCGAAAAGTGTAATTTATTACACATTTAAGTACTTAAAAATGTAACTATTCATCATATATAATACGGTTCTTCATCCTCCAGATAACTCTTGCCATCTTGGTAGATTCAGAACGCACCTTTCTCTCGCTCCATTCGGGATGGCGCAGGTGCATGTACTCATGGATGAGGTATAGCAAATACTTATAACCTTTAAGTCTTTCATCAAGTTCAATAACACCGTCACTGTGAGCCCAACCCCACACCTTCTCTCTTCCAAGCTTGCGGTGTATTATCTTGACATCTTTAGGCATTTGCCTTTTTGGTTTTTTCTTTTGCTTTTGTTTTACCTATTCTCACTTGTATTGCCATTCTTCTCCACTGCTCAGCAATCTCGTAATGCTTGTTAGACTGCTTGGTTGCCACTTGTTCTTGCTCATCTCTTGTTAACTCAAAAAACTTTTCTGGTACTTGCATTGTTGTGAAATTTAGGAAACCCAAATTTAAGGGATTCACTATTCACATTCCAAGTAAATTTATTGTAATTTATAACCCCTTAATCCTGAAATATATGGGTGAGTCTAGCTACCTGTCCATGTATCGGATGGTGGATAAAGGCATCTATTCCTTTGGGTGCATGCATGTATCCTGACTTCGCATGCCAACTATCAGCACCAGATGGAGACCGCATTGACTCTACGTTTACGCTCATGTAGTCCTTAGATTTCTTGTGGTGAATATGATGGGTATACATATACCTGTGCCTAGTGGATGACCAGTCTGGAGACTCGTGAGCCATCAGTAGCGGAAGGTCTGCTTCCTTAGCTCCGTCACCATGTGTAGAACCTATCAGGTTATTGTGGTATTTGTAGTACTTTCTGTGTGCAGGGCTGATATCAAAAGTTATATTCTCACTCCTTGAAAACCAAGCTTCTATGACTTGGGCTAGGTAGAACCCTGAAGTAAAGTCGTGGTTAGATGGGTTGTATATTACATGAACAGGAGCTACCTGAGACAACACTTCGATACATTCTATCAGCAGTTTCTGGGCTAACTTGAAGGCATCGTACCACATTAATGACACATCTTGAGGTGTTCCTGACGTGGTTGTATTGGATTTATTGTCTACGTGGAGGATATCGTTTCCTATAATCAGCGCTATTTGTTCTACCTGATATCCCTTTGAACGATTTAAAAGCCCTATAACGGCTTCTTTTACCCTTCTGAAGGCAATGTTATGGTTATACTCCTCTCCTGTCTCTATTGCCCTTGCAAGCTTGTTTAAATGGATATCTGCTGGGTCTATAACCAGAAGGTGTGGGTCTGCGTTCTCTTTGTAATCTATTGTAGGATAGGTAGGTGCATTTTGTTTAATTGTTTGCACCATATCCTTAAACAATTCTTCAACAGATACTTTATCCCCCCTAACATTTATGCTGAATCTTTTTGATTTGTACCAATAGGTTGAAACTTTATCTATTGGTATTCCGATTGACTCGCACTCCTTGATGAGTGCATCGTGTTCTACTTTTTCTTTCCGGTAATCTTCGAGGATGTCCATTTCATCCTCTGTGATTCTGGGTCTGAATTTTCTCATGGGAAAAGTTTAGTGGCATCTTCGTATAGCTCACCCATCTTTTTAGTAAATAGTTTGCTAGGGTTTGGGCTCTGAACATCTAGGTCATCCATAAGAGACAACCAGAATGATTCAATAACATCAGCCACTTCTCTGCAAATGAAGAATCCTTCTTTGCTCATTGCCCCTACAAATATGCCATGCGAGAGAATGTAATCTTCTACTTCAATGATTTCATCTTCACAGGTTCCACCACGAGGCTTATAATATTTTGAAATATAAATAGCGTACACAGCACGTTTAACGTGTGCGTTGTATGGAGATGCTGATATTGTATCTACTAGATTCACGAAAAATATAAATCAGCTTCAGCCTTTCTCCTTCTTGTAAGTCCTGCAAGTACTTTCCCACCAGCCTTGTTCCACAGCATAAATTGGTCACGTATACTTGGGTCATTAGGATTTGCATTCACTTTTTTAAGGAGTGTAGACTTCTGCAAATTGCCAACACCTGCATTATACGCAAAACTTACGAGAGCACCAAATTGGTTCTCATTTATTTTGGATTTTATAAGAGGAACAACTTTAGAAGCAAAGCTATCTGATATCAAAGTAAACAAAGATTCAGCACGCTCTTGAGTAATCTTGTCGCCAAGTTTTACTGGAGTTCCGTCTTCATAAAATGTATTACCGTATCCAATTGTTTCTTTATTTGCTGAACATTTGTATGCAGTAAGTTTACAACCTTCAAATGATTTGATTAAGTCAGCACCTGCCTTATTTAGTTTCATCGTCTTTTCTTTTTACAGCTTTTTCGTATGAAGTAAATCCAAGAGCCGCAGCAGCGAGACCTGCTACAGCATACACCAATGCATCAGATGGATTGTGTTCTGTGTTATGGTTAGCATACAAAGTCCAGCACAAGAATCCTGCACATACAAGTCCTACGAGTCTTTTAGATGATGCCTCTCCTTTATCTGATAAAAAGCCTTTTGCCCAGTCAAATAATTTTTTCATTGTTCTATAATTGTTGAGTCAACGGATGTAGAGCTATCAGCGCTTACACGCTTCTTGCCCCAGAAGTTTGTCTTTTCTTTTATATAGATAGTATCTCTTTGGATAACTGTCTTTACTATTTTAGTTTGCTCTTTCAGCTCTATATTCTCCTGCTTTAGTTTCTCTACAAGCTTTTCGGTTTCCTTAATTCTGTAAACAATTTGATTCTCTTTTCTGATTATTATCTTCTCTACTACAGGAAGAATCTTTGCAACAGAATCGTGCAGTGGCTTCACAAGAGAGCTATCAAACACTTCCTCTACTGGTTCTGGACTACCAGAACAAGATACAAGTAGTAGTATTATTAGTAGGTATCTCATTTTATTTTACCTAGTTCTTGTAATACTATAAGCTTTGATGCAGCAGCTGATAATAAACTGTCAGATTTTTTTAGCTGTACAGATAGCATGTCAATCTTTGCTTCAAGCTTTTCAATCTTTTCTCCTTGCTTTTGAATCTGCTCGCTGTACTGCATCTTACCATCTACATATAGGTAAGAGATAGCGGCAAGTGTAATAAGCAAGAAAGCCTTGACAGGTTCTTTGGTAAACTGGTCAAAGCTGAATGTTGGGATAATTGAATTTTTGGTTTCCATCTATTTCTTTTTATGTCTTTGTGCAAAATTTCTAGCAGCCTGCTGACTATCAAACCCCCATGCTTTAAGAGCAAGAGCAAGTCTGGTTGGTCTGCCTTTCTCGTCTTTCATCGGACCTTTGATTCCTGCAAACCTAGCAGCGAATGATACACGCCTAGGATTCACTCCACTTTTAACTGGAGCTTTCAGATTAGAGCCTTCCTTCTTTTTAAAGTATGCTCTACCTGCTGCGGTTAGTCCACCCTCTGGATTTTTGTGCTCCTTCCTCATAACTTCAAAAGTACGTTAAGTTTATATATAGGTGCTCCACCTGCTACCCCTACCCCTAGTCCATACAAAGTACGCTTACGTGTTTCTAGGAACATGTGTGCTGATACTTCTTGCACCCTTCCTTTCCCATCTATCCCACTACCAAGTCCTGCAAATACAGCAGGTCTCAAGGATTCCTTGACAACTGTACGAATCTCTGGAACTTTAATATAACCTGTATAAGAGCGTCCTTTAATCTTGTTAAGCTGTATAGTATCCTTGATAATGATAGGTCCGTATCCTGTCTCTAATGAGTCTACAAATACGTTCATTGCGTAGTACTTCTCAAGTATCTTAGACGTATCTACATCAGCAGGAATCTCTACGTATACGCTATCTGAATGGTATACGTATACTCCATCTTTGTACTTTGTAATAGTTTTCTGCTGGTAAACTGTATCACGCTTGATAACCTCGTACTTCTTGCCTTCTATCTTGATGACTTCAGGCTTTTGCTTATCGCATCCCCTAAAATAGAAAACAGCAAATGCGCCCAGTAAAAAGGCGAAGATGCTGTTAACATTCTTTAGTATCAGTTTCATTTTGTTAGATTAGAAAACAGTCTGATGATAAAATCTAGGATAAGACCTACGGTCACAATACCTGCAACCCCATAAAGAATCCTTCTCCTAAACTCTTTGAGCTCACGAACAGCGTGCTCAGTTCTTTCAATCCTGCTTACTAATCCTTGTGTCTTCAGAACTTCATCTCCAACAAGAGCGTTATACATACGTGATACCTTCTGGTCAATAGAGTCTAGCTTAGCCTCTACTTCATTAAGCCTTTCTTCCATTCTTATAATCTCTTGTTGTAAGTCCATCTTAATCAGCTTTCAAAAGACTGAAGAACATGCTGTACACTTCTTCCGTCTCTATGCTTCCTAAGTCACTGAGCTTCAATTCTTTATACTCAAGCTCACGCTCCTCATTCAGCAGGTTTTGATATTCGTTTTGGAACTCAAGAAACTTTGGATTGGGAACGTCTTCACCAGCTTCGTTCTTTACATTGAATGAAATCTGAATCTGACCATCTTTCTCCTCTCCATACTTTTTAATGAGCTCATTCTTTAATGATTCACAAGCTTCTGTTTGTTCTTTTACTCTTTTAGCAAGGTCTGTTAACCAGTACTTTGTAGAGAGGGTAAGCTTTTGAGACAAAAGACCATTAAGAACTTTCTCGCCTGTTTGGTTGTTTGTGACTCCGTTAAGTTCTGCTTCAAGCTGATAATACTCAGCCAATTTTAATGACTTCTTTTCCATGGTTTATTAAGTTTGTACAAATATAATAACTATTTCTTTTTGATTTCACCTAATTTTCTTTGATGAATTTCAATTAAGTCTTCTTTTTTTATAGCGTTTTCAAAGTCGTACTTATAATGACAGACTCGACATAAAGCTGCAAGATTGACAATATCGTCTCTTTCATCAGCTCTTTTGCTACCAAACTTACTTCTAGCTGTTATATGTGCTATGTCTACGGCTACTGCTCCACAATACTCACAAGGTATCTTTTCGTCTATGCCGTAGTTAAAATAGTCTAGGTAAACTTTTACGTGCTTCTTCACTTTTTAAGTGTGTCTATTTCTGCTTTGAGTTCTTGCATACTTTTAATTAATACTGGTACTATTTTTGAATAGTCAACTCCTTGCGGATAAATATTTCCATCTTTATCAATAGCATCTTTTTTACCTTGAACTGCGTATGGTAGAACTTCTTGCAATTCGTGAGCTAATACTCCATCCATTCTTAAATTAGAATCCTTCCATTTAAAGTCATATACTTTGATTTTAGAAAGTTTTTCCAATCCATTAATAATTTTTAAATCCTCTTTTAATCTATAATCCGATGATGTATTATATGCTGTATTTGTTCCATCTGTAGATATTGTTCCTTTTGTTGAATTTTGATATTGAAACAACATAAGCACGCCAGTTGCATTTTTTCTATTTGCACTAAAACATACATCATTATTAACAACTGCTTCTATAAAACCTGTTGATGATATTTTAGCACCTAAATTACCAGCTGCTGCATCTGTTCTTCCTACTAATACATCCCCCCCACTCGTTATGCGCATGCGTTCGGCTCCGCCAGTAAAAAATCTACCTGCCCCGCTTGAAAAACCTATAACTGAGTCATTTGGTGTAAATGTTAAATCACCACCCATACTAACTGAACCAGCAAATGTAGCTGCACTAGCATAATCAATTGTTAAAGCAGCAGTTAAATTTGAAAAAGTAGTTGCAGGAGATGCGTTAGAGCTTTGTACATAAAACTTTAGTCCACCATAATAGTTACCTCCAGAATTAAATCTTACACCTGCAATACCACCTACTAAAGTTGGGTTATTGCCATCCTTAAAAACAAGTCCTACTTCCCTTGGTGTACCTGATGGTGAAGCACCGCTTCTTTCTATTGTTTGAACAATTGTTTTTGTTCCAACACCAGCGTCAGTTAACTGTGCGTGCAAAGGTGATAGAGGATTAGTTAAACCTATTCCGACATTGCCGCCAGAAGTTATCACTAATCTTTTAGTCGTTCCTCCACCTGGTGCCATGAATATTTCTCCTTCAGAGAATATACCTACACTATAATCAGTACCACTTCCTAATACTCTATTATATGGATATAAACCTCCTCTATTTGCCGATGCTTCATTTATTATATAATTAGTAGCATACACACTCGAACTAAACGTAGCTGCGCCGGTTGAGGAAATTGTGAGTCTTGGAGTATTATTTGTCATGATGTTAAAACCATGACTTGTAGTTGTTCCTATATATCCTTGATTGTTTTCGGTATTTATACCAAATTCAGCAGTAGATACATTTACTATTCTAAAATAAGAACCTTTTACACCAGTGTTAAAAGTAGATAAGCCAGTGTTATAATTAAGAGATAAAAGATTTGTTGTACCAGCTGAAAAATCAAGCACATTACTTGCACTTGTGTACATACCCCTTGATGGAATAGAAGTGCCAGTTGGGATGAATGCGGTTGCAGTTGCAGTGTCTGAAACAGTAACAACAGAGTTAAATGTTGTTGGGCCACCGAAATAATTTCTTTTACCAGAGTCATTTTGATAAATTCCATATCTTACAACTCCAGTATAACCAGCAGCATTATCTGTATAATCTACCCAAAGACCAAATAAATTATCAAAGTTAGCAGTTGCAGTCAATGTACCAGCCAATTTCATTGCAACCGCTTGACCTCCACTTGCACTCTTTGAACCAAAATGCGCATATATAGCTGTATCTGCTTGATTACCTAAAGTAAAGTTGCCACTATTTGATGTGAAAGATGCAGTTGTGCCTATTAATGCGCCAGTTAATGTACCGCTTGTAGCCCTGATAGAACCATTCACATCTAGCTTAAATGCTGATGCTGTTGTAGTATTTATAAGTACACTGCTACCATCGTCATATACCAAGCTATTGGCAAATATATTACTGGTATTAATCTTAGGCAGATAGTTCTGACCTATATTAGGTAGTGTTGATATCGTTACGTTTTTACCCATTGTATTTTATTTTACAAATATAACCATTTATATAGGCTGGAATGAAGACCCACCGTTGGTAGACCTAAACAGACCAGATGTTCCTCCGCTACCACCTAGCAGTATTGTGCCACCTCCATTTGATACATCTATAGCTTGCCAATATGCAGTACCCGGACTTGTCAGCTGACTAAGTGCCCCAAAGCTGCTAGAAGTTCTAGGATATACATTAAGGCTCAAAGGTACTTGAGGGCATAGTGTATAGTAAGAACTAGATGCATTGCTTAGTCCTGCATTCATCCAAATACCAGTAGATGTTATTGATACACTACTACCGCTGATTGTACTGAAACTAGAGCCATAGTTACTACTTACTGATATCAGCGAAGTATCACTATAGAATCTAAGTAATGTAATCTTTGAACCATCACTACTAACCCTTAATTGATACTTGTAATCATCATATGTATAATTACCTTTAATTCCTAGTAGGTATGCGCTGAATAACTCAGTCCAAGTATTTGCATAATCACTTGAATACCACATTCTATATCCATCCGTAAGAACAGCGTTACCATAAGAAGTTCCGCATGCTACAGATACATATGACGATTGTAGTGGAGATACGTTTGAGAATGTTGCAAATGCATCAGTAGAACGGTATACGTTTCCTGTTGCACCAAATCTTGATACCGCTACCATCACTCCGTTATTGAAAGCACAACAACTATTCCAGTTAGTTTTACCAGCACTTGTTCTTTGCGTCCAACTTGTTCCAAAGTTTGTAGAAGTAAATATATATCCGTTGTTTCCTACAGCAATCATATACTGACCATTGTCAGAAGATGCTATAGAAGTCCAAAATTGTATGATACCTGTGTTTGTCCAGCTTGCTCCACCATTACTTGTTACGTATAGTAAACCAGAAGCTGTTACTGCATCAAGCCCTGCTACTGTCATTTCTCTTCTTCCTGTAGTAAGTAGTCCATAAGTTCCACTTTTAGATATTAGCACGTTGTTTACACTCTGGCTTGAGAATATAAAACTTGGAGGAGGAGGTGTTGAACCTGAGTTTATAGCAAATCTTATTGTCTCTCCTGCATATACGGCAGTTGGCAAACTAAAGTTATATGTACCCGGCCATGTTGTAATTTGCTGAGAAGATATAAGAGATGAATTTATATACAATCCAATATTTAATGGAGTAAAGAACGGAGTTCCTGTTATACCAATTGATATTGTTTGTGCAGGTATAGTATAGTTAAAGGGCGTAGTAGATACCGTTCCACTATTTACAGGAAGCGATATAGTTGGAAGGCTTGTTCCAGATACAGAAGAAAAATTAATTCCGTACTGTGCATCCAATATAAAGTTTCCATTATTTGTAACAGTAGTAGGTAGGTCGTATTTAGTTAATAGCTGACCACCTGATTTAGTTGTATACCCCGGCCATTCTGCATCTGGGATATTGATATAAGCGTCAGCGTTGTCTTTTGTAATTTGTTTATTATCAGAAGGAAATGCTGCCTTTAGGGTAAAATATCCCTGATTAATCGCATCTTGCAGATTAGCTCTGGATATAGTTTGGTTATTAGCTAATGAACTCCAAGGCATTATTTAGAAAGTTTAGCTTCCAATTCCTTAATCTTCTGTTCTAGTTGTGCAATCTTCCAGCTGTGCGCCTCGTTATAGTTTACGCTCATCATTCCATCGTTATCTACTGCTACTGCGTCTGGAATATACTTCATTACATCTTGAGCAGCATATCCCCAGTGTGTCTTGCTATCTCTGCTATCTTTCCATAAGTATTTGATAGTACCGAATGTATCCGACTCTATAGTTTCAGCTACGTCTTTTAACCTGATATCTGAAGATTCGAAGAATCCACCAGTAGAATATGTAGCACCAGCAACCTGAAGCTGATAAGATGAACTTACATCTGTAGTTGAGTTTATAAATACTCTACCAGAAGAATGTATAAATAATCTTTCAAGAGAGTTTGTATAGAATACTAATGTATTGGCTACTGCATAACCGGTCATACCAACTACCCCAGTTGTAGAAGTACCAAACCAATATCCATTTCCTACACCTGTAATAAATCCACTTCCTGCGTTTCTTGTTATGCCACTTACTTCAGTAAGAGAGCTTGAAGCAATATTAGATGTACTGCCTGACATTATTGGATGATATCCAACTGTAGCCGTACCTGTTACATAACTACCAGCAGGCTGATAAGATGTATTATCGTAGCTGATAGTAGTACCTGTAATCTTTACAAAACCAGTACCGTTTAATTGCGTTTGATATGTAGAGTTGTCGTATGTAATTGTTGTGCCACTAGCTTTTACAAATCCTGTTCCGTTTAATTGAACCTGATAGCTTGTGGTATCTAAGCTGAATGTGTTAGCTCCTGTCATTCTTACGATAGAAGAAGCAACATATGTCAAACCAGATAATGAAGTGAGTTTAGCAGATGCTGCTTGAGCACCAATGCTGTTATATGAAACGGTCTTAGCTGCACCACCATTGTAAACCACATTGGCTGCATCACCTGTACCGTCAGCTTTAAATGTTATAGAGTTTGCTACACTACCAGCTTGAGCTGAGTTGTTTGGAATATCTCCATCAACCAGAGCGTCCCATGCAGGAGCGGCACTAACCGTTCCTGTACCTGTTTGGCGAAGGAATCTTCTGTTTGCTGTTGTATTACCTGCGAGTCTAGTTCCTGCACCAGAAGCAGCACCGTATATGATATCTCCAAGCGTAGTCATCGGAGACAATCCGTTAAAGGTATAAACAGGAAGAGTCTGCCAAGACTTATCACCTCTCCAGTATTGAGAAGTTGTTCCTGCTGCAATAGTAGGTTCTTTACCGTTTAACTGAGTTTGTATTGCTGATGTTACGCCAGATACATATCCAAGCTCTGTGCTTGTTACTGCACTTACCGCAACCTTTCCTGATGCATTAGATATCAGCGCCCTAGACACTGTAAGGTCAGCTGTTACAATTGTAGACGCACCACCTGTAATAGCAGCTTGTGCTCTTAGGTTTGTAAACCATAGGTTAGTAGGAGATGCATCCTCCTGAATATCATCTGTTACAAGCACTACTGCACCCGTATATGAGTTTACCGATACAACAGAGTTTGTGTTTGGAACTTTCTGCCATACAGCACCACTGAATATAATCCAGTCACCTACCGCCCATGATGAAACACCATCGATAGTAGTAGAACCGGGTGTGGTTACAATATAGAAGTTACCTGCAACACCTACTCCACTATTAATTGTAGGAGTATTGGTAGCAGCATTCCAACTTCCTTTGTAT
>Ga0222712_10006900_pt1 | contig 11108 bp, 9 predicted proteins | sample C33_657DmetaG_FD_165043 | JGI IMG/M metagenome (GOLD analysis project Ga0222712, IMG submission 165043) | Estuarine water microbial communities from San Francisco Bay, California, United States - C33_657D | ecosystem: Environmental > Aquatic > Marine > Unclassified | place: USA: California... | reverse complement strand
GCATCCCGGATCTCAAGGTCGAAGGAGTCGCCGACCGTAAGGGACGGCCAGTCAACTGGGGGCGGGTCAACGACGACTATATCGTCATCATCCAGCTGGGTGCGATCCTCGCCGTCTTCGTCGCCTTCTACGGACGCATCCGCGGCCTGCTCTCCGGCCTCTGCCGGGGAGAGCGCGGGTCACTCGATCTGGCTAAGGCCATCATCGTGGCGTTCATTCCCGCAGCTTTGCTCGGATTCCTTTTCAAGGACGTCATCTCCGCATATCTTTTCTCGGTCGAAGTCGTCGCCGCCGCCCTGCTGGTCGGCGGAATCGTCATCCTGGCCTTCGAACACTTGCTTCCGAAGAAGTCGGCCGAGTCCGCCGACGAAGTCGCGGCGATCGGTTGGCGCTCGGCTCTGACGGTCGGGCTCTGCCAATGCTTCGCGTTGATCCCCGGCACGAGCCGCTCGTTGGCGACGATTCTCGGCGGCCGTCTCGCAGGACTCTCGCATGCCGCCGCCACCGAGTTCTCCTTCCTGGTCGGACTCCTCACCCTTTCCGCGGCCTCGATTTATAAGATGTGGTCGCTGGGACCTGCGCTCGCTCAGGTCTACCCCGCCGGCCCGGCGAGCGTCGGCCTGCTGGTCGCGGCGGTGACGGCCTTCGTGTCGGTGAAATGGCTGGTCGGCTACGTCTCGCGGAACGGACTGGGCGTGTTCGCCTGGTATCGCATCGCGCTGGGCGGTGCGATCCTGGCGTTCCTGGCGCTGAAGTGAGACCGGCTTAGGTGCCGAGTTCGAAGCCCTTGCGGTATTCGCGACGGACATAGGCGTTGGCGGCCTTGTCGTTCGTCACTTCCATCTTCGCGCCGTCCCAGAGCAGCTTGCGATCCGGGAAACGGGAAGCGAGGTTGCCCATGAGCACCATCTCCGAGAGCGGGCCGGAGTAGTCGAAGTTCGACGACGCGGCATGGCCGCCCTTGCAGGCGCGGATCCAGTCTTTCTCGTGCCCGTTCGAGTTGCCCGGGATGCGCGGGATGGTCTTCCCGAGTTTCTTGGCCTCAGCGCGGAGGTCGGCGTTGAGGATGCGCGGATTGAGTCCGTAGCAGCCGCAGACGAGCTTGCCCTTGTCGCCGATGAAGTAGCAACCCCCGTTGGGGTCGCCGAAAGGCATGTCGTCTTCCAGTTCATCAGGCCGCTGGGGCATCAGGCCGCCGTCCCACCAGGTGAGGGTCACCGGAGGCATGTCGCCGCGAGCCGGGAACTTGAAGCGGACGATCGAGGAGCGCGGGAAGGATTCGTTCTTGCCTGAGGTCTTCTTGCCGAAGGTCTCGTAGACGGTCGACACATTGCCTTCGACGCTGACAGGGTACTGAAGATTGAGGGCCATGAAGGCCGGGTCGATGATATGGCACCCCATGTCACCGAGCGAGCCGGTGCCGAAGTCGCACCAGGCGCGCCACTTTCCGGGGTGATAGGCGGCGTGGAAAGGACGAAGCGGAGCCGGACCGCACCATGCGTCCCAATCCATGCCCTGGGGGGCGTTCTGCACATCGGTCGGTCGGTCCATCTCGAGGCTCTGCGGCCAGATGGGGCGGTTGGTCCAGGTGTGGACTTCGCGCACCTTGCCGATGAGACCGGCGGCGATCCATTCGGTGACCTGACGGATGCCTTCGCCGGAGTGGCCCTGGTTGCCCATCTGGGTCACGACCTTGTATTTATGAGCCGACTCGGTCAGGATGCGCGCTTCGAAGACGGAATGCGAGATCGGCTTCTGCACGTAGACGTGCTTGCCGCGGCGCATGCACTCCATCGCGATGTAGGCGTGCGAATGGTCCGGCGTGGCGATGATGACGGCGTCGATGTCCTTCTGCTCGTCGAGCATCTTGCGGAAGTCGGTGTAGAGAGCCGCCTTCGGGAACTGCTTGATCGTGCCGCCGCAGCGGCTCAGGTCCAGGTCGCAGAGCGCGACGATGTTCTCGTCGGAAGAGGCCCGCACGTTGCTGGAACCGACACCGCCGAAGCCGATGGCGGCCACGTTGAGCTTTTCGTTCGGTGAAACCGTGCGCCCGGCGGAATTAAGCCAAGGGCGGGAGACCGCGAAAGCGGCCGCGGCCATGCCGGTGTTACGGAGAAAGGACCGACGATTGAGCTGGGGTGTCATGGGAGGGGTGAACATTTCTTATGACCCCTGGCGTGAGTCGCAAGTTCCATGCTCCCCTGGTGATAGGGCTCAAACGACGAAACGACCCACCAATGCGTCATCCGTCTTCCGCGTGGGGCGACCGGACCGTAGGACCGGGAAGGCCGATGTGAATAGGTTCTTAGGTCAGGCTCGAGCCGCCGCCTATCTCGCTGTCTGGTTGAATCTTATGACGCCCCTGCCCTTGTCTTGGGTGGCGAAGTTTCATTTGACTATGCTGTGAATAAACTGTTCATAAAGGAAACCACCACGACCCTGATGTTTAAGCGCTTCCCCGGGCTATTCACCCAAGCCATCGGCATCGACCTTGGCACGGCCAACACGCTCGTCTTCCTCAAGGATCGCGGCGTCGTCCTTCGCGAGCCGAGCGTCGTCGCCATCCGGACCAGCACCCGCAAGCCTATCGCCGTCGGCAACGAGGCGCGCATGATGCTGGGCCGCACCCCTGGAGACATCCAGGCCCTGCGCCCGATGAAGGACGGGGTCATCGCCGACTTCGAGATCAGCGAGCACATGCTTCGCTATTTCATCGGTAAGGTCGCCCGCAAATCCCTCTTCACCAATCTCACCGTCGTCGTCGCCGTTCCTTACGGTATCACCGCCGTCGAACGCCGCGCCGTCATGGACTCGGCCTATCGCGCGGGCGCCGACGACGTGATCACGATCCCTGAGCCGGTCGCTTCCGCCATCGGCGTCGGCCTCCCGGTCGAAGAGCCCACCGGTTCGATGATCGTCGACATCGGCGGCGGCACCACCGAAGTGGCCGTGCTTTCGCTGGGCGGCATCGTCCATGCCCGCTCCATCCGCGTCGGTGGCGATGAGTTCGACATGTCGATCATCAAGTACATCCGAAATTCCTACAATCTGATCATCGGCGAACGCACGGCCGAAGAGATCAAGATCAAGATTGGTTCCGCTTACGCGTTGGAGCAGGAGCTCACCTTCGAGGTCAAGGGTCGCGACAACGTCACGGGTCTCCCCCGTCAGCTGCACCTCACCTCCCAGGAGGTCCGCGAAGCGATGGCGGACAATATCAACCAGATCATCGAGGCCGTGAAGGGCTCGCTGGAGCGCATCCCGCCCGAACTTTCCTCCGACTTGGTCGACCGCGGCATCGTGCTCGCCGGCGGCGGCTCCCTTATCCGCAAGATCGACCGAGCCATCTCGGAGGCCACCGGCCTGCCGGTCTTCGTCGCCGAAGATCCTCTTTGCGCCGTCGTCAACGGCACCGGCAAGATTCTCGCCAACTCCTCCCGCTGGAGCGGCCGAGACTAAGCCCGTCCGCGGGCCGCCCCGCCATGGATCAGAATCGTCAAGGTGCCCGCGCCTCCTATGTCGCTCTCGCGATCTTCGTCGCCCTGTGGGTGCTGATGCCTTCCGCCGTCCGCCGCCTGAACCGCGAGGCGTTCGCCGAATTCCAAGCCCCGGCCCTGCATCTTCTGGGCAAGTCGCGCGACATGGCGACCTTCTGGGAGAAGAAGAGCCGCTCGACCGAGGAGATGGCCGCCGCCGGCAGGGATCTCGCCCGCATCAACGCCGCCTTGGAGATCAAGCTGAACGCGATGGAAGATGTCCGTCGCGAGAACGTTCGCCTTCGGGAAATCACCCGTTACGTCGTCCCCGCCGAGTACATGTCGGTCGTCGCCCGTGTCGCCACCCGCGACAGTTCCTCCTGGTGGCAACGCATCGTGATCCGCAAAGGACGCAACGACGGCATCCGCCCGGGAGCTCCAGTCGTCTTCGGTAACAACGTCGTCGGCCGCGTCACCGCCGTCCACCTCACGACGAGCGAAGTCGACCTCGTGACGAGTCCCGGCTTCCGCTGCACGGCATACCTCGAAGGCGACGAGCAGAACCGGATCGCGCTCGTGAACGGCGTCGCCGCCAATTCGCTCGGGACCGCCAAGTCCCGGGTCAGCGTGATCCCGCATGACTATACGCCGCCGGCGGGCCAGCCGGCCCGGGTCTTCACCACCGGCATGGGCGGCGTCTTCCCGAGCCGGTTGCTCCTGGGATACCTCGATGGCGGCACCTATTCGACGCCGGTCGGCAATTTCAAGGAGAGCCTGCTCATCCCTTCCCGGGATCTTTATAATCTTCAGGAGGTGTCCGTGCTCGTCCCGCTGCATCAGAATCCGGGGGAAGCGCTGATGCAGGGAGACCAATTCCAGTGACCATGGGCTGGGCATGGCTGATCTTGGCGATAGCGACCTACCCGTGGCTGCTCGGTGCCGACCTGGCCTCCGACGTCTTCGCGTCTTCCTCGCTGACCGTCTTCGTCTCCGGGGTTTGTCTCATCGCGCCTAGTCGCCGCCTGCGTCGATGGCAGTCCGTTCTCTTCGCGGCGTTTCTGGGTTTCCTGTTCGAAGCTCGACGGCCCGTTCCGGACGGTACCGTCGCGCTCGTCTTGGTCGCTTCCGTGATTTTCCTGTCCTCTAATCGCCAGCTGCTCCGCAACACCCCTGGCATGCTTCGCGCAGCCGTGATCGTGAACGTCCTGGCCTGCCTTTGTTGGTATCTCGGCGCCGCCTTCCTTGCTCCGGTCGTCGCCGTCGACCCCTTCGGCCAGTTCTGCCTGCAGATGCTGGTCGCGGGCCTTCTGGGAGTCATCGTCCTTCTTCCGGTGGCTTTGACGCAGAATGCCGCGATGGACCGACTTGGCGTGCCGCCCGCCCCGGAAACACCATGAAGGAACCTAACGACATGCGGGTGTTGCCCTCGACTCCGGTCGGACGTCTGCGCCTTTACGGTGTTTTCGCGTTCTTCGTCGCCGGTTTCCTCTATGTCGCCGGCGGACTGGCCTATCGTCAGCTGATACAGGCGGGAGACCTCAAGGAGCAGTCTGACACGCAGAGCCAGCGCGTGGTCCTGCGGCCTCCGGCTCGCGGGCGAATTTACGATCGCAACGGTTTCGCCTTGGTCGACAGCCGTGCCCGCTGGAGCGTCAAGGCGGATCTGGCCGCCTTGCAGAAGGAATTTCGCTCGGAATACCTACGGCTCATCGCGGCGGAAAAAGCCCGCGATGCCGTCCAGATCGACCGTGAGCGACTGATGGAAGTCGCCAGGGTTCGCGTCCTCCAAGGTTGGCTGAACAAGGTCTGGTTCGTCATCGATGAGACCAACCGCAACTCCAAGCTGCGCCGCCCGACGTCCAAGGTCGTGCCCGTCACCGCGCCGGGCGAACGTCAGATCAGCCTGGAGCAGCTCCGCAAGCATCTCCGCGAACGACGCGCCCTGCCCTTCACGCTCGTCTCCGACCTCGCCTTCCCCGGGGCGAATCAGGCGCAGACCCCGGAAGAGGGTTCCAGGTCCGTAGCTCGCTTCATCGAGCAGTTTCCGGTCGAAGGTCCTATCCGGCTCGAGTCGGATAACATCCGCACCTATCCTTACGGAGCGCTGGCGTCGCACGTCCTAGGTTATGTCAAGGACACGGACGAGCTACCTGAGAACGTGAACGACATTTCCGATGTCCGGATCGAGGCGCTGCAGAAGCTGCACTACACCGGCAAGACCGGCGCCGCCGGCGTCGAGCTGACCTACAACCATGTGCTGAGCGGCAAGACCGGCTGGGAACTCTGGACGAAGACTTCGTCGGGTTATAATCAGACGAGACTGAAGCACAGCGAGGCGGCCCAAGGCAGCAATGTCATCCTCTCCCTCGACTATCGCATCCAACAAGCGACGGAAGCGGGACTGGCCAAGATCAAGGATCCGCAAGGCAAGCTCCTGCCGGCCGCCGCGGTGATGCTCGACGTCCGCACCGGCGAAATCCTCGCGTTGGCCAGTCAGCCGACCTTCGACCCCAACCGCTTGGCGGATCGCGTCTCGACGGCTTACTACGACGAAGTCGACAAGTCCGGGGCCTGGCTGAATCGCGCCACCCAGGGGCTGTACTCGCCTGGCTCGACGTTCAAGGTCATCACGGCGATCGCCGGCATGCGCAAGAAGGTCGTCGATTGGGATGACGTGCTCGAATGCGGAGCTTTCTTCAGGGTGGGCAACCGCGACTTCCCTGAACACGAGCCCGTCGGTTTCGGCGACGTGGACGTCGATAAGATGCTGGCGATCTCTTGCAACGTCTGGAACTACCAGGTCGGGCTGCGTACCGGCATCGAAGCGCTTTCCGCCGAGGCCCGTCGGTTCGGGCTGGATCGTCCTCTGCTTAACACCGTCAGCGACGTCGAGAGCGGCGGCCTGCCGATGACCGAACTCCCGTTCGCCGCCTCGCGCGGTTTGGTCGTGCCGGATCGGGAATATAAGCTTCGTATCAAGGCGGGACCTTGGAACGACGGCGATACCGCCAACATGTCCATCGGTCAGGGTTACTTGCTGACGTCTCCGCTGCATATGGCGTGTTTCGCCGCCTCGCTGGCCCGTGGCGAGACCCGGACCACTCCTTCGATCATCCATGACGCGCGGCGCGATGGTCACCACCAAGGCGCCGAGCCCATCGGGCTCAGCAAGGCCCAGCTCGATGCGATCCATGGAGGCATGGTCCGCTGTGTCGAAGAAGGGACGGCCCGGGTCGCCCGTATCCCGGGGCTCCCTTATGCCGGCAAGACGGGTACCACCGAGTATTTCCAGAAAGGCGAAAAGGCCCACCTTGCTTGGATGATCGGCTATGCCCCTGCTGACAATCCCGTGGTCGCTTTCGCGGTGCTCGTCGAAGGCCAGCTGGATACGAATACCTGGGGCGGCAAGACGGCCGGGCCGGTCGCCAAGGAGATGCTGGAAGCCTGGGCGGCGACGGCTGAATCGTCCTCCTCCCAGCCCAAGCCGAAGGCCGACCCCGCGCGCTAATCCCGGAGCAACACCGGCGTGCCGATAGGCACCAGATCGAATAACCGGATCACGTCGCGGTCCGAAAGCAAGACGCACCCATGACTGTTCGGTCGGCCTAACTTGTCCTGTTGATTCGTACCGTGGATATAGACGAAACGTCGGCGCGTGTCGACGACCCGACCTTGCGCGTCCGTACCTTGGTTGCGCCCGGCTTCCAGTCCGTCCAGCCAAAGGATGCGAGAGGTGATCAGATTGTCCTCGGGCGTAGCCCACTCGGAGGCGAGCTTGCCGGTTGGCTGACGGGCCTTGAAGACCATGCCTGGAGCGGCGCCGGCCCCGATCTTCTCGCAGACCTGATGAAGTCCGTCCGGGGTCTGGAGGGAATCCTGGACGCACCCTCGGCCGGCCCGGGCGGTGCTGACGACGTAAGTGCGGCATTCCTGACCTTGGAAATGCCATAGTTTTTGCTGGTCAATCGACACAACGATGCAATCTTCCGCAGAAGGCAGACCCAACCCTTTCAGGCGTTCGGTCACCTCCTTCTTCAATCCTAACTCGAACTCAGAACATGGCATATCGTATCGGCATCGTGGGCGTGACAGGCGCGGTGGGTCAAGAACTGCTGGCGCTCATGGCCAAACGCAACTTCCCGGTGGCCGAACTCCGCCCCCTGGCTTCCGCTCGCTCGGCCGGTTCCAAGGTCAGCTATGGCGGCAAAGAATGGACCGTCCAGGAAGCCAAGCCGGAGGCCTTCGATGGGCTTGATTTCGCCATCTTCAGCGCCGGCGGCTCGATCTCCCTCGCCCTCGCCCCGGAAGCCGTGAAGCGCGGCTGCATCGTCATCGATAACAGCTCCGCCTACCGCATGTATCCGGACGTCCCGCTCGTCATTCCGGAGATCAACGCGCACCACCTCGCCGACCATAAGGGCATCATCGCCAACCCGAACTGTTCGACCGCCATCGCGCTGATGGGGCTGTACCCCCTCCATCAGGCCTTCGGCCTCAAGCGTTTCTTCGCCTCGACCTACCAGGCCGTCTCCGGCACCGGCGCCGAAGCGATGCGCGAACTCGACGCCCAGGCGCGCGCTTGGGCCAAGGGAGAGACCCTCGCCCCGAAGGTCTACCCGCACACCATCAACTTCAACCTCATCCCCCAGGTGGATTCGTTCCTCGAGGACGGCTACACCAAGGAAGAGATGAAGATGCTCAACGAAGGCCGCAAGATCATGGGTCTGCCCGGCCTCAAGGTGACCACCACCTGCGTCCGCGTCCCGGTCTTCCGCGCCCACTCGATCGCCATCAGCGCCGAGTTCGAGAAACCGGTGGACATCGCCGCCGCCCGCAAGGCCATCAGCGCCTTCCCCGGAGCCGAACTCTGCGACGATCCGGCCAACAAGAAGTATCCGATGCCGCTCGATTACGCCGGCAAGGAAAAGTGCGGCGTCGGTCGCCTCCGCAAGGACACCCTCTTCGACAACGGCATCTCCCTCTGGGTATCCGGCGACCAGCTTTGGAAGGGCGCCGCGCTCAATGCGATCCAGATCGCCGAAGCGCTCCACGCCCAGGGTCGTCTCGCCCGCAAGTAAGCCGACCATGGCCCGGAGCAACGATCGCGCACCGCGCCACGCCGACCTGCATAAGCCGGTCCGTCTCTACGACGAAGGCGACATCCCCGCGCTGCTCAAGGACGTCAAGGACCCGCTGATCCTCGTCCTCGACGGCGTCCAGGATCCGCACAACCTCGGCGCGTGCCTGCGCAACGCCGAATGCGCCGGCTGCGCTTTCGTGGTCATCACCCGCAAGAACTCCGCGCCGGTCACGGACACGGTCCGAAAGGTCGCCGTGGGCGCCGCCGAGACGATGCCGATCGTCCAGGCGAACAATCTCCGCAACGCCCTCGTCAAGCTGAAGGACGCGGGCGTCTGGCTGGCTGGCACGTCCGACCACAAGGCTAGCCAATCCCTTTACGCCGCCAAGCTGAGCGGTCCGCTGGCGATCGTGCTCGGCGCCGAAGGCGACGGCATCCGCCACCTGACGGCCGAGACTTGCGATTTCCTGCTGCGTATCCCGATGCTCGGCCAGGTCCCCTGCCTGAACGTGTCTGTCTCCGCCGGCGTTTGCCTTTTCGAGGCGGTTCGTCAGCGCGGGCATCGCTGAGGCTCAATTTTTCTTTACCCTTCCCTCCGAGCCTGTCGTAATCGACGCGTTCGGCAGGCCAGATAGCTCAATGGTAGAGCAGTTGACTTTTAATCAATTGGTTCCGGGTTCGAGTCCCGGTCTGGCCACTCCGAACAGCCCCTTTGCCCCATGGGGGAAGTCTCTGTTGAATTAAGTGCATTTGCTCTTGAAATTCTGGCCGCGTCTTGCACTCATTCCCATCCCGCTGTCTGGCTGGATAGCTCAATGGTAGAGCAGTTGACTCTTAATCAATTGGTTCGGGGTTCAAGTCCCCGTCCAGCCACCAGCGGGAAACCTTTTCGAGAATGTCACCGTTCGCCCTGCAGGCGGCGGTAACGCTCGGCCATGTAGGCGGCATGGCACGGACGGCAGTAGCTGTGGTAGTTGCCCGAGGCCCTCAGCCAATGGAACATCTGCACGGGCAACACCTGTTGGCAATGGGCGCAATGCCTGGTCGAGTCCGTCCTTCGCGCGCTGCGCAACTCCGAGCGACGTTTGGCCGCCGCGCCGAGGCAGGGCCGGCAGAAAGGATGGATCGCGGCGGTACCCTCCAGCCGGTGGAACAGGTCCAAAGGCTTGGTCTTGTGGCAGCAGCGGCATTTCTTCTTGGTACGTTCGTTCATGGCGTCTCGAGGAAGCCCCTGCCCGGGACCCACGCAACGGCAAGGGTCTGGGGTGTATCGCTGAGGCGATACCCTTACTCTACGGTAACCGACTTGGCCAGGTTGCGAGGCTGGTCGATCGGACAGCCGCGAAGTCGCGCCACATGATAAGAAAGCAGCTGCAAAGCCACGGCGGCGGGAACCGTCGCGACCAAGGGGTCGCAGGCCGGGATACGGATGACTTCGTCGGCGATTTTCGCCTCCGGGCCGCCATCGGTGACGATGGCGATGATGTGCGCTCCGCGTGCCTTGCACTCCTCGGCGTTGCCTAAGGTCTTGTCGAGGATGGGTGAGCGGTTGGCGATCACGACGACCGGCATGCCGGGCGTCAGCAAGGCGATCGGCCCATGCTTGAGTTCGGCCGCATGGTAACCTTCGGCATGGATGTAGGAGATTTCCTTCAGCTTCAGCGCCCCTTCCAAAGCCACGGGATACATCGGACCTCGACCGAGATAGAAGGCGTGTTCGTGTTTCACCATGCCTTCGGCGACCTTGGCGATGGCGGCATCCTGCTTCAGGACGGCCTCGATAAGTTCCGGCAGCCGGGCGATCTCGGCGGCCAGGTCGAGGCCGCGCTCCCGGGAGAGGCGGCGACCGCGGCCCAGCTTAAGAGCCATGAGGAGCAACACAGCGACCTGGCTGGTGAAGGCCTTGGTCGAGGCGACGGAGATCTCCGGACCGGCGTGCAGGTAGACGCCGCGGCCCGTTTCGCGCGCGATGGTCGACCCGACCACGTTGACCAACCCCATCACCATCGCGCCTTTTTCCTTGGCCTCCCGGACGGCGGCCAAGGTATCGGCGGTCTCGCCTGACTGCGAGATGGCGACGACGAGGTCGCGGCCGTCGACGAGCGGATTTCGGTAGCGGAATTCGGCGGCAGGCTGGACCTCCGCCTGGATGGCCGCCAGGTCCTCGAACGCGAAGTCGCCGACCATCCCGGCGTGCAGAGATGTCCCGCAGCCGACCATGACGATGCGATGCAGCTCAAGCAATTCGCGGGCGGTGGCGCCCATGCCCGAAAGCACGGCGGTGCCGTTCAGCAGGTCAAGACGGCCGCGCAAGGCGTTCCGGACCGATTCGGGCTGCTCGTGGATTTCCTTGAGCATGAAGTGCTCGAAACCGCCTTTTTCCACGGCTCCGGCTTCGAATTCAAGTTCGGCGACGTCGCGATCCATCGGCGCATGATTCAGGTCGGTGATGTCGACGCTGTCCGCCGTCACCAAAGCGACGTCACCGTCGTCGAGATAGATGACCCGGCGGGTATGCGAGATGATGGCCGAGGGGTCCGAGGCGATGAGGC
>Ga0222712_10006899_pt1 | contig 11109 bp, 15 predicted proteins | sample C33_657DmetaG_FD_165043 | JGI IMG/M metagenome (GOLD analysis project Ga0222712, IMG submission 165043) | Estuarine water microbial communities from San Francisco Bay, California, United States - C33_657D | ecosystem: Environmental > Aquatic > Marine > Unclassified | place: USA: California... | reverse complement strand
AGTTACAATGATTACGTGCGCTAGGATTGGTTTCTAGCGCACTATACTAATTAAAGAAAGATATGTTATGCAAAAAATGTTATTGTTTATCACTGCACTACTATTCACATTTGTAGTTAGAGCAGAACCTACAAATATATACTACACCGTCGGTGTCGGCCCAAATTTTGGATTGATACCATCATTGGTAGCTACATTAGAACATGCTAATGCAAACCAAACAAAATATAAATTTACACTTGACTTTAAGCCTGGCGCAAATGGCTTGTTAGCAGTTAAGGCTCTCGACAAAGAATCAAATAACAGGATTGTGGGCGTTGGCCCACATTTTCTTGGCCATGTCCGCAATGGTACTGTATCGTTAAAAGATTATGCGGCTGTTGAAGAAACTGGATATGATATTTGTACCGGAGTTATTACAAATGTTGGTAGCACGAGCAAAGGACTCGACAGCCTCGAAGCTTACAGGGGAAAGGAGATAACTGTTGGCACACTATCTCCTGCATCGCCAGCATATACAACAGCAGTGGAGTTATCAAAACGTTACGGGTTTATACCAAAATTTGTAGCATTTAAATCCGATGACGAGGGCTTCCTGGCAATTGTTGGCAATCATGGTATTAACTTTGCCTTTAGTCCCCCAAAGAAGTACCAGCAATATTTGGCTGAGAATCCTAACTTACAATTGTTGGCTGTACATTGTCCATCGCGTATTGCAACTGTACCAAATGTAAAAACTTTGGCTGAGTATCAAATTTATGTTCCTCCTATTTTTAATTTGGTACTAGCAAAGTTCAGTATGCCTGCACAACAACGCCAAGAGATTGGAAAGATCCTTGCCGCAAGCGAAGATGCAACAAATATATGGACTGCAATACCACACTTGAGAAAACCATACTCTGCATCGTGGCACATCACTAGATTGCAAGAACAGCATGACTTTTTGTCGGGCGCCAAACTTGCGTTGAATGGCAAACAGTAAGCAGTATGGCACTATAAGTATCTTAGCTGGAATTTAAACCCAGTCAATTATCTTATTTTACAAGGAAACTCAAATGAAGAAAATTATCTTAGCATCTATTTTGGCAGCAGCCGCTGGTTTGGTAAGTGCCCAAACATCTGTTACTCTCAGCGGCTCTGTCGTTGATTCAGATGTAAATGGACAACAAACTCACCGCCAAGGTCTAACAGTTCGCACAGGACTTGGATATGGTTTAACAGGTGACGTGGGTGTTATCAATAGCCAAAATGAAACTACCAATGTAACTTCAGTTCGTCAAGAACTTGGTTTGTCTAAAACAGTATTCACAGCAGGCGCATTTAGTGCAAACGTTCGTGGCGGCTTAGGATTGAAAACAGTTTCTGGGAAAGATGCAACCAGTTACTACTCTATCGAACCAGGCGTTAACTTTAAAGTAACTGACGCATTAACAGCACGAGTTGCATATCGTTATCGCGATGCATTTTCTTCTGGCGTAGCAGATCGCAGTGACACTACACGCTTTGGTTTGTCTTATGCATTGACAAAGAAAGACACCATTGGTGTAGGTTATGATGTTGCCAAGAAAGATGGAGCAGAAACTGCTACTACACTTAGCTACACACGTTCATTCTAATTTAGAGTAAATTAGTTTGTCAAAGCCACCGTAATTGGTGGCTTTCCTATGACATGTATGTTATAATTACTTTGCAGACAACAGTTTGCATACACACTCAAACACAGGAGAACTATAATGAGTACAACAGCTACAAATGGCTACATGATCCGTCTTGACCTACTGAAGATGGCAAAAGAAATGCTCGAGCAAGATTGGCATGCACAGCGTGATGCAGTTATGTCAGACTACAATAACAAAGTTAGTTTTGCTCACGCACAAGCACAAGCCGCAGGGTTTCAAAATACCACCTTACCACCAACACCGACCTTCAAAACCTTCCCTACAGAGGAAGAGATTATTAAGAAGGCCAAGGTCCTAAACGAGTTTATCAATACCAAATAACTTAAACTAGTTTAACCAAAAGAAGTCTATATGGCTAAGAACCATATAGACTTTCTGCTTTAAAGTTGTTATAATCAATATACCACCACAGCATTGATGCAAGGTGTATTATACAAGGAAACTTAAAATGTTGAAGAAATTTGATGAAACCACAAAGCAGTACAAACTGTTTCAAGCTCTCGTATTAAACGGTGAGACATTGAGCGAAGCCGCAATTGCCAAGCGTTTTGGTATTGCTAACCCAACAGCTACAATCTCCCAGATTCGTCAGCGTGGTTACGCAGTTTATGCCAAGCAACGTGTTGCTGGTAACGGTGTCAAGGTTACTGAATACCAACACGGTCAAGCAAGCCGCAAGATGGTTGCATTGGCATACAAGGCCCAGAGCTTGGGCATTGCAATCTAATTTGAGATAGCAACTAAGAAAAGGCTCTTAGGAGCCTTTTCTATTGACAACACATAACAATGGTGTTATAATCAAGCTATGTATACCAAAGAACAATACGATGCGTTTGCTAAACGCATGGAAGAAACATATCCTAAAATGTTTGCCGAGCCATATGGTGGCTTTGCAGTTAGCCAGGGATGGTGGCCTATTCTTGAAAAGTTATGCGCTAATATCCAACAACACACTGAGTGGGTAAATTCTACTAGAGAACGGTTGTTATTGAAAAACGAATATAACAACTATATCCCAGATGAATGTCCGCAAGTAGTTGTAGAACAGATTAAAGAAAAGTTTGGTGGGCTACGCTTCTACTATCAGGGCGGTGACGACCAAATTCACGGTATGGTACGAATGGCCGAAGCATGGGCTGATACTATATGTGAAGAATGTGGTGCCATTGGTAAACGCCGATCAGGTGGATGGATTCGCACCTTGTGCGATACACATGAAGCTGAACGTCAAGAACGTCTTAAGGAAAGATATAATGAGTAATAGTGATATCATTGATGCAATTGTTGCATTAGCACAAGAAGTTGAAGTAACAGATCCAATTGATTGGGGCATGCTGGCCATTAATGAAGAAGAAGCGTATCGCATGATGGCTATTTCTATTTTAGAAACATTCCCAGATGAAAGCATTACAATCCAAGCTGTTCTTACTAAGCTGACAGTAGAAAACTTTGTTCTTAATTTAAAACTTGCACAACGATGAGCACATTATATGTATTAGTAGGAGTCCCTGGCTCCGGAAAAACAACTTGGATTGGTAAGCAAATGTTTGACTGGACTAACACAGTGATTGTTAGCACAGACAACCACGTTGAACAATATGCAAAGTCGGTGGGCAAGACCTACTCTGAAGTGTTCAAGGACTACATGCCCATTGCAGTTGATCTTATGACAAAGACAGCAGTTGATGCATTTAAAAACAACAAGGTTGTAATTTGGGACCAGACTAGTACAACAGCAAAGACTCGTGCCAAGAAGTTACGCATGACACCTAAGCACTATACAAAGGTAGCAGTGGTGTTTAAGACTCCTGCACCCGAGCAACATGCAAAAATGTTAGACCGCCCAGGCAAGAACATTCCTGATGAAATTGTGCAAGACATGATTAATCGCTTTGAGTACCCTACAGAAGCTGAGGGCTTTGATCGCATTATTAACGCAAACTAAGGTGTCCAATGAAAAAGATCTACTACGAAAAAGTTGGCCGCAAGTATGTCCCAGTGCAAGAGTACGACAACGAACTCATGGATAGTTTTCCCAAAGGTAATCATCTTGTTATGTGCTACCCCGGCGGGCAGAGTCGACGCTTTAACATCGAGCCTGCACTTGCCCCTATGATTGCCGCGGCTCGTTATGCCGAAGATGCCATGAGCAAGGCTGTGCAACGAGCAAGTGAAATGCGTCCGCATAACAAGCCTATCACAGAAGAACAAAAAGCCGCCTGGGATCATCTTGCCAAATTGTTTGACAGCGAGCGTTACTATGTTGAATTGCCTAGTGCTCGAGAAGTTACCGAAGCAGGCTTAAAGGCCATGGAAGACGAAGCGGCAAAGCTACTGGAACATCCAATGGTAAAACAAGCATATGACGAGTTTATGGCTACCTGCAAACTAGTAATAGAACAAGATAAGTAAGTGATGGACATTACTGCACCACCAACACTCAATGCTGATTACTTTATTCCCTTATCACTAACACTACCAGCTGTAGATAAGGAAGCATTGCAAAGTGGTGTGGTGCAGTCTTTATTGGAACGTCATAAAAATGATAGACGTTTATATTTTAATCCAGAGCATACACTAAGCCATAAGTTAGATGCTACACGGGCAGTAGCAGATGGATTTTTAAACCCATTTGGCTTACGTGCAGAGACTATGGGTATTTTTATTGTTTGTCCAAACCTATTTGACAAGAACGTACATGTTGATGCAGGTAAGTTAGAAGCTAGAATAAACTTTTATGATCTTACAACTGGCAATGGTGCAATACGTTGGTTTCCAGATACAGGCGACGGCTACAATGATTATGACGTTAATCTTGGTGGCACTAAGATCCTCGATTACACTTATCCTTGGGTTATGGATCTAAAGGCAGGTAAAATTGACTGGGATAACGTACCTGCTACTATTTTTGAATCAACAACCAACGCACCAAGTGCCTTAGTAAGAACCAACCTTCCGCATCATGTTATTCAAGGCAACGGTTGGCGTGTTACAGTTACAGCTCGTATTGTTGATATTGTAACAGGATCAACTGACGGTGCCTGGGAAAAAATAAAAACAAACATACATAACATTAACAAGGGCAATCAATGAAACAATTTTTGTTTGATCATTCTAATTGGGGTATCATCTGTGTATTCAACCAACATGGTCGAGCACGATGGGAAGCGTCTATTATGCGCTTCTGTATCCTAGATACAAATTTTGGAATGGCACTTCCAGTCAATCCAGAATACAATGCACTGAATAACAGTTATATCAAGGACAAGTTCTTTCAGCGCACATTGCAAGCAGGCAAGGGTGGCTTTATGCCCGGCGTACAAAATGAGTTAAACGATTTGTACATACAAAAGCGAGAGCTTGCAAGTTTAATGTACCCACCTATCGCACGTCTAGTAGAGTTATTGCATAACAGATCATTGGTCAATCTAAACGAATACGGAGCTCCGATGGATGATGTATTGGCCCACGAAGTTCAAACCTCAAACCCAGAAGCCGACCAATTTTCTCCAGGTGTTATGGAATACGCAAAGACATTAGGCATAACAAACCAGCAAGCATACACTGAACTAAAAATTGAATATGAAACATCATATGCATTCAAGATGCGAAGTTTTGCGTTCATGAAAATGTTTCAGTCTAAAATTAGACTAATCCAAAACAAAGCCGACTCTGATGCAGTACTAGCTGAGATTAACAGCAAACTTTTCATTGAGACAATGATATGAAAAGTTTAATCTTTCAAACTCCAGTAAAGTTTAAATCTTTAGCCAGCAGTGATGTGCAACTATGGCTAGCAATGACTCGGGTTATGAGCGACAATGTTAGCTTCATCGACCGTACAGGATCCATCAACGCTCCTATTAGAACTAGCACACATCCATCAAATGCATTACCGTCTATAGACAGCGGCTTTAACATGTCCTTTGACGAATGTGTCATTGATAGAGTTAAGCAAATATATCAAAAGCATCTAGAATTGCAAGTACCTATTAGGATCCAATGGTCTGGCGGCATTGACAGCACATCTGCACTAATGGGATTCATTGAATACTTGGGAATGGAAACTACTCGCAATTGTGTTGAGATTATAATGAATCATTCAAGTATCATGGAAAACCCGATGGTGTGGGAACAAGTGATTAGAAAAGAAAACTTTAAAATTATCAACTCGTCTCACTTTGATGCACTACTAGACGGCAACTCTATTATTGTCAATGGCGAGTGTGGTGACCAAGTGCAAGGGTCTGAAATGCTTCGCTATCTCTATATCAACTTTGGCGATGCTGGATTTGACATGCCATGGACTGAAGATCTATTATTGGGATTTGTAAAGTCTAGATCAAGTAGTTCATTGTTATTGGCACCAGGTATAAACGATGCTGATGCAAAAAAGATAACAGACATACTAGCAAAACAGGCTCGCAATGCCCCTGTTGAAATTGACACTATGTATAGACTGTTGGCTTGGTACAATTTAAGTTGCAAGTGGAATTCTACGTACTATCGCGTAATCACTCGGGTCAATCATACAATTACTCCTGAGCTGTTATCAAATTACTATTTTCCATTCTTTGCTAGCGACAACTTTCAGCGTTGGTCAATGACTGACAACGGAGAAAAGCACAAGGGTAATTGGACAACTTACAAATGGAAAGCCAAGGACTACGTTTGTAAAATCCTTGGCAATCAAGAGTATCAAGCAAAACATCGTTACGGTAGCTTGGTGCATATCCTAGCACATACCGAGCGTTGTATTGCTATTGACGACGAGTTTAACTTTTATAATTCAATTGTACCCGAAGAGTGGTACAATCCAAATAACAGCTTCTTGTAATTTAGTTCTTACCTGTAATGTAAGTTCGATTCAACATGGTGTGATTCTGATCAGTTGGACCCCAATCACCATCTGGGTGGAACGCAATAACAGTTAGTGTTTGATCTGCTTCGGTACGGAAACGATGGTATTCGCGTTCTTCGATACAAAACAAGTCACCAACTTCCAAGTCGATGGTCTCATGGGATAGCGTTGATTTGCCGGCACCTTTGACAACTACACCCAATCGCACACTTGGGTGAATGTGGAATGTTTGATCAATGCCCGGTGGAAAGAACAACATGTTCAAACTTGGATCGCCGGATCGTGGTGGATACACTAATAAGCTATCACTGCAACCATCAATGTAGCACAAGCGTCCAGATTCCTCAAGTGGGCCACCTAACACGTTTTGTCCCAAGAAGCCTAAACGTTCAATGAATACTGCTGTGCCATTTGTAACAAACACGTCAGCATCTTTTGCCGCATAGCAAAAGTATTGTTGTGATTTAGCAGTCCAGCCGTTTGGTAGGATTACTTCTCCTTCAAGTACGAATCCATATATTGTACTGTATGGTGTCGCGGTATAGCTAGAGTAGCATACCTTAGTACCCATGCATGGATACATTGTATTTCGTAAATCAATAAAGCCAGTTTGTTCTTTGATAAGTTTCATACTGTTATTTATCCTAAATTAATCAACAAAAACTATTGTTTGGTCGATAGTACAACGATTTGTCTAAACCAAACACAGGTGCCAAGTTGCTATCAATTCCGTTTGGCACATCGCGTTGTCTAAACACACCAGACAAGCTACCAACTTTAGTCTTGTTGTTAAAGTAGTCTAAGTCTTTGGTATATTCATAAATCAAATCTTTGGCAGTACTTTTATAGCCTGCCCATCCAGTGCGAATCTTCTTGTCTGGATTTAACATACTCCAACGCTGGAAATCACCTGCTTCAAAAAACTGTCTGTAGTATGTCTTGGTAAACTCTGCATTGAACTTGGGATCGTTGGATCGTAAGATAATTCGATAGTAAACAGTTTGCCATTTGAAGCAAAAGTTATACCACCAGAAGAAATCTTTAACCAATGCAACTTCGCATAAATTGGTCTTTTTAATTTGCTCGCTTAAAATACTAAACCAACGACGGGCGCCAGACTCGCTCATACCAGTATGAACCATAAACGGTATCACCTTAGCCTCGATTAGTGGACTTAACAACAACTCCATACCACCGTAGTTTATAATCGATCGATAGATGTCGCTGCCAAATAATTGATCATTGAACTCTCCACCTACTACAATGTAGTCGCCGTTTAACATGTCTAGTGCATGTTCGCTAGGAACAGTTTTAAACTTGCCACGGATATGATTATAGTAAAAATTAGGGTTTTCGGTAATACTAGTCGTGTTAAGTGCTACTCGAATATTTGTGGTATCGACACCAGCCATTAAAAAGCTGACCATTACTACAGTACTGTCAATGCCTCCGGAGTACATAATAAGAATTGGCTTGCCAATCTGCTTGCTATATTCAACCAAGGACAATGCTCGTTCAATGCAAACATCTTTATAGGTTTTGCTAAATGCATCAAGTCCAGTTGTGACCATTGGAAAGTTGCTTTTAAAGTTATATGGCATAACAACTTCTTGACACCTGTCTACCAACGTAATGTTAAAGTACACCATCTTATAAATGTCATACCATAGTGCAACATCTTGCTTGCTACTATCTTCTAATAGATTGTTTTGTACAAGTAGCAGTTGATTCATGATATAGCATTCTTATAAAGTTCGTTTAATGCTTCAACGATGATTGCTTGCATAAGTGACGCATCAGCAGTAGATTGATTAAGTTTGTTTCTAAATTTAATGTACGAACCTAAATTACGCATACGTGCATGCGATAGATTATCGACTTGCATTGATAGCTCGTCGTATGCAGTAGCATCATCGCACCCACTTTGCAGTGCATAAGCCTTGATAGCATTAGTGTAATATCCGTCAGCTGGCTTGCACTTTAATAGCTCATATGTAATGGTACCAGAATATTCAACAAATAATCCAGATTCTGGAATCCCCAACATGATGTGGCGATACTTGTTAACTAACGAATCGTGAAAGCGCATACGCAATGCAACTTCTTCTCGCAGTTTAGTGTATTCGGCTGTGGCCAATGTTGCATCCAACTCGCTAACATAGCGTTGTCCAGTTCTTAGGGTAGCAACATAGTTGACAGTTGTATCATTGAAATTAGAACTTTTGAAATCAAGTCCAATCCACGGCTTATCTGTTTCTACTGCTTTAAGTGATACTCTGCTTGAACATAATGTAGTAGCACATGCAACATCATAGTCTTTAGTTGAACACAGTACGCCATTGGTGTGCTCGTCAATGAGCAAATACAAAAAGTCTGTTTTTGTGTTTAAGTTAATGTTCTTGCCTGGCAAGCCGTTGTTCATAATATGATATCGCCAAAATTTGATTTAAGTTTTTCAATCACTTCAGGAGTACAGCCGCCGGTGACTTGCAAATTGATTCGAGGAATTTTACCAGAGTTAGCAGTTCCGTGAGGAACATCGCGCCACGGATGCCACATGATTTCACCAGACTTCCATGATGACCAGTAGTTGTTTCCAATACCCCAAACATGACCGTAATCCCAGTCTTGTAGTTGTACTTCAACCCGTGCAAATTTTTCTTGGTCATCATCCATGTCATGGTCAGCCGCAGAGTTATTACGATGTGTGGTCAAGTCGTCAAAGTGAAATGGGAACACTTGACCTGGATACTGGATATGAATCTTAGGTAGGACTAGTCCAGTAAATTCAAACCAATTGATCATCTTCCAAATTGTTGGAATGTTTTCTTTTTCAAACTCTAACTTACCTGGATCAATTTTATAGGCAAATTTATAGTCCAATGGAATCTGAGCCGCTTCCATATCTGCTTGGTCAAGTTGTGCGGTATATGGAATGTCGAGATTTCCTGTTTGTTGGCTTTTGCCTAACTTGTCTAAGAAGTTAAACCCACGACCACCTTTGTACTTGTCAATAAGGTATTGGACCTCATGTGTCCAGTTGCCAATGAATCTACCAACAATGTTAAACTGAGTCAATTCAGCATCCAAGTTTGGTTTACGTGATACGCCACTTCTGTCTGCCATGTAGTCCCATCGGCTTTTGTAATCTTTGATGTCCATTGTTAGTTCCTTTGGAATATTTACCTGAAAAAAATCTTAGATTTTTCCACTATAACGCTTGACTTTTTCATTCAATGGATATATAATAGTACAATGATAAACACAAACTTAAACTTACTAGGCACAACAGGAAACGCCGCGGAGGATACTCCCGGGGTTTGATTCTACATGTCTTGTAAGATTAAGCCCCGGACCTAAACACTCCGGGGTTTTGTTTTATGCGTGGTTAGCTCAGTTGGTAGAGCGGAACGTTGCCAACGTTCAGGTCGCAGGTTCGAACCCTGTACCCCGCACCAGTTTAAGTGTTGTAGAAATACAACAAAAATAGTTTCAAAAAAGTGTTGACAAGATGCCAAAAGTGTCTTACAATAGATAAATGTTGTAGCAATACAGCAAGCAGAAGCAGAAAGTGTTGTAGAAATACAACAAAAAAGTTTCAAAAAAGTATTGACAAGATGACGTAATAGTCGTATAATTGATACTTAGACAGCAAACGATAGAGTAGCTGTTAGAATGTTCTTTAACAAGTTGTAGCATTTATGGAGCCATCGTCTATCGGTTAGGACATCAGGTTTTCATCCTGAGAAGCGGGGTTCGACTCCCCGTGGCTCTTCCATATAAAAACACATTTTGCGAAAAAGAATTCCGAGATAAATCGGTAAGTAGCCCAGTGTGTTTCTATATGGAAATTTGGGGGCAGTAGTGGGCTACGGGTTTGCTTTGCAAGCATACTGTCTAGAAGGGTTCGATTCCCTCGGCCTCCACCAAAATACATTGCCCGGGTGGTGAAATGGTATACACAGGAGACTTAAAATCTCCCGTCGAAAGGCATGCCGGTTCGAGTCCGGCCCCGGGCACCAAATACAATAGCCTCATAGCTCAGTTGGTTAGAGCATCGTCTTGATAAGGCGAGGGTCCGCTGTTCGAGTCAGCGTGAGGCTACCAAGTTATGCACCGTTAGCTCAGTTGGTTAGATCGCTTGCCTGTCACGCAAGAGGCCAGGGGTTCGAGTCCCCTACGGTGCGCCAGAATGTATCGTCATTCGTGTGAAGAAAGCACGTATCATTAGGAAGGCTAGATTTAACGTATCTAGTATATTACAGGTGAAAGTCCTGTCGGTATAAGAAATTTAGGTGTGTTCATATAATGGTCATTATCCCGGATTGTCTATCCGGAGACAGGAGTTCGATTCTCCTACACATCGCCAAGTTAATGCTCATTTCGTCTATCGGTTAGGACGCTGCCCTTTCAAGGCGGAAAGACGAGTTCGATTCTCGTAGTGAGTACCAAGTTTATTCCTCGATAGCTCAGTTGGTAGAGTGCCGGACTGTTAATCCGTTGGTCCCTGGTTCGAGCCCAGGTCGAGGAGCCAGATTTGAAAGTTGCGAAAAAACTATAAGGAAGTTA
>Ga0222712_10006897_pt1 | contig 11113 bp, 18 predicted proteins | sample C33_657DmetaG_FD_165043 | JGI IMG/M metagenome (GOLD analysis project Ga0222712, IMG submission 165043) | Estuarine water microbial communities from San Francisco Bay, California, United States - C33_657D | ecosystem: Environmental > Aquatic > Marine > Unclassified | place: USA: California... | reverse complement strand
CTTTAAATATCTTCAAAATGGAATTGAAGACGCTAGAAATACGTTATACTCTGGCTTGTCTATTGATGACGTTTGGAAAAACTTGGAAAGCATATTCAATAAAGCACAAATTGAAGTACGTGTGCCCAAGTCCTTTGCTCAAATTGCTAAATAATTCTTTTCGTTAAGAATAAACAGGGCCCGAGGTTTCGGGCCCTGTTGTTAAGATTACTCTGATATTACTTCTAGATCGTCGAGTGAGTTGTCAGTGCCAGTCATGTAGTTTGCTTTGAACTCGCACTCTTGGACTGGTGTTCCTGTTTCTTGAGACAAGGAACAGGAAACAGTTTCAGTTAAATTAATATCTAGTTCCATATTAATTTTTAGTTTTTGTTGAGTACTCAACGTCTCTCTCAACACTTTTAACTTGTATTCTAATAAATTTTGCTCTTGATAAGTTAGAGCAATTTATAGTTAGTCCTTTATATTTATTTAGTAAGTCTCTAATTTGTGTTGGTGTAAGTTTTTCACAACCAGCAAAAAGAGGATAACTTACTTTTTCTATAAACATTATTCTAAATATTAACTCATCTATTGTTGAATTGTTTATAGTGCTTATATGCGTTGCCATTAATACAAAGCCAACTGAATCACACTCATTGTGATTAAAGTCCTTTGAGTTAAAGCTTTCGCACTTATCTCTATATACAAGCAGTGCCATGTTATTACCTTTCTCTTTCGTTAAATTAAATACAGATTATCAAATGAAATAAATCTTGCTACAACTATTTGCATTCGGTTTGTGCGTTGCATTTATATCACTACTATTACTTGGGGCTGCGACACTTTGTCGCACTAAACACATGTGGGCGGGTCCCACCCGAAGAAGAAAGGAAGAGGTCCCAATGGGTTGGCAAATACCTTTTAAGCAAGGTGGGGGGAGGGGGTAAAACAAAAAAAGGGGTCCCAGACATTACCCTTTAGTGCTGGATTTATACACCCGGGTGGGGTATAAACTTTTTAAGGTACCATAATTAACATTATGCTTGATATAGAAAAAATAAAAAATTTAAATAAGATAGCTGACCCTAAAGTAAGAAAGGAAACAAAATTAAATGTTTTATATCGTATAGAAAAGGCTAGAAAAAATAATATAAAAAATAATTTTTTAGAATTTGTAAAATATATTTGGCCAGATTTTATTGAAGGCTTTCATCATAAAGAAATTGCAGATAAGTTTAATAGATTACAAACTGGTGAATTAAAAAGATTAATTATTAATATGCCACCAAGGCATACGAAATCAGAATTTGCTTCTTACTTTTTACCCGCTTGGATGATTGGAAATAATCCTAAATTAAAAATTATTCAAGCAACTCACACTGCAGAGCTCGCAGTACGTTTCGGTCGTAAAACTAAAAACTTGATTGATTCATCTGAATACAGAGAAATATTTAATACAAGATTACAAGAAGATTCAAAAGCCGCGGGCCGTTGGGAAACAGACCAAGGTGGTGAATACTTTGCTGTCGGTGTCCAGGGTGCGGTGACCGGTAGGGGTGCTGATTTATTAATCATCGATGATCCACATTCAGAGCAAGATGTAAATTCAGCCACAGCTTTTGATAAAGCATATGAGTGGTATACTTCAGGACCACGTCAACGTTTGCAGCCAGGTGGACGTATTGTTTTAGTTATGACTAGATGGTCAACAAAAGATTTAACAGCACAACTCATCAAGGCTCAAGCAGCAGAAGAAAAAGCAGATCAATGGGAAGTTGTAGAATTTCCAGCCATTATGCCAAGTGGTAAACCTTGCTGGCCAGAATATTGGAAGTTAGAAGATTTACTTGCAGTTAAAGCATCCGCTGGTATTTCAAAATGGAATGCTCAATACATGCAAGATCCAACTGCAGAAGAAGGAGCAATCATTAAACGTGAGTGGTGGAGAGACTGGACGGAAGATTATATTCCACCCCTTGAACATGTCATTCAATCTTATGATACAGCATTCATGAAAAAAGAAACTGCGGATTATTCTGCAATTACAACTTGGGGCGTGTTTCATTTAAATGAGGACTCGGGCCCACAATTAATTTTACTAGATGCTAGAAAAGAACGTTTAGAGTTTCCAGAATTAAGGCGCATGGCCCACGAACAATATATGTATTGGCAACCTGAAACAGTTCTTGTTGAGGCAAAAGCATCAGGACTTCCATTAACATATGAACTTCGTAATATGGGTATACCCGTTATAAATTTTTCACCATCTAAAGGTAATGATAAACATGCACGAGTGAATGCTGTTGCACCTTTATTTGAATCTGGAATGATATGGGCTCCTAAATCTAAACAGTTTGCACAAGAGGTTATTGAGGAATGTGCAGCATTCCCTTATGGAGATCATGATGATTTAGTAGATTCTATGACACAAGCGGTTATGCGATTTAGACAAGGGGGATTGATTTCTCACCCAGAAGACTATAGAGATGAAGAACTTCCAAAAACTGAGAGAAGTTATTATTAATATGATTGAGAAAAAAGTTAAATACGAAGATAAAGATTTTTTAAAACATTTAAAAGGCTTGGGTCTTTCTAAAGAAGATATAGGTAATATTTTAGGTAAAACTAAAAGAAAAAAATTTGAAGATGGCGGCGGAGGTGATGGTGGTGGAGATGGTGGAAGTTCAGGAGGAGATGGAGATTCATCAGGAGATTCATCAGGAGATTCATCAGGAGATAGTGGTCCAGGAGGATCTGACGATGGATCTAGTTCAGGAGTAGGATCAGGAGAAGGAGATTCTACAGGAGATGCAGGTGATCAAGGTGGAACAGAAGGACCAGGGCCAGGGGTAGGAGCAGAAGGTGGATTCGGTATAGGACCTGATGCAGCAGCAGAAGCAGCACAAAGTGTAACTGCTGACGATGTATCCGCACAAGCACAAGCTGATGCAGAAGATGCAGCAACAGCTGCAGCAGCACAAGCTGCACAATCACAAACAGGTATTATGAGCACAATAGGTAATTTAGCAAGAGCAGCATTTAATGCATATGCAACTTTTTCACCAACAGGTATTGCAATGAATGCAATTTCTAATGCAATTAGTAATGCACAAAGAGGAGTGACAGCTCCAAATGATTTTTCACAAGCAACAGAATCTGTTCAAAGTGGACCAGCACAAAGTCCATCAGGTGGAGATGGAGGTATATCAAATCTTGTTCCAGAGAAATACCAGTTATATTATGAAACAACTCCACAAAATTTAGATGAATTTACAAGGAGAATAAGACTTAATCTAGGTCTTCCTATTTAAATGAAAAAATTAACAAGAACAATACCACCTTTAAGAGGACCCAATCCACAAGGGTTGAATGTTCCAAATAAAAAGGTTATAGTAATAAATTCAGGAAAATTAAATGGCAACTATAGACAAAGCACTTCCAAACGAAGTTAGAAAAACTATTGAGATTGAGGGGCCAGAAGCTTCAATAGAACAAACTATCGAAACTCAAGAACAGATTCCTTCTCAAGGAGATACTGAAATTACACCTACAGAAGATGGTGGTGTTGAAATTAATTTTGAACCAGCAGCTTTTAATCAAGAACAAACTCCAGATCATTTTGCAAATTTAGCAGAACTATTACCAGAAGAAGTTTTAATGCCATTAGGTTCAGAACTTTTTCAAAACTATGAAGAATATAGATCTTCACGTCAAGATTGGGAAACTGCTTACACAGATGGTTTAGATTTACTAGGATTTAAATATGAAAGAAGAACAGAACCATTTAGAGGAGCTAGTGGTGCAACGCATCCAGTTCTTGCAGAAGCTGTAACTCAATTTCAAGCTTTAGCTTACAAAGAATTATTACCAGCAGATGGACCTGTACGAACTCAAGTTATAGGTTTGAATGATAGACAAAAAGAAGATCAAGCAAACAGAGTTAAAGATTTTATGAATTATCAAATCATGGATATCATGAAAGAGTATGAACCTGAATTTGATCAGATGTTATTTTATTTACCATTATCAGGATCTACATTTAAAAAAGTTTATTATGATTCTCTACTTGGAAGAGCAGTTTCAAAATTTGTACCTGCCGATGATTTAATTGTTCCGTATTCTGCAACATCATTAGATGATGCTGATGCGATAATGCATGTTATTAAAACAACTGAAAACGATTTAAGAAAACAACAAGTCAATGGTTTCTATAGAGATATAGAATTATCTCCTGCAATGGATAACGTAGATAATCAATTAAAAGCCAAAGAGAGAGAACTAGAAGGAATTAGAAAAGAAAAAAATAATGACATATTTACTTTAATAGAATGTCATGTAAATTTAGATATCGAGGGCTTTGAAGATCGTGATCCCAACGGGGAAATAACTGGAATTAAACTTCCTTATATTGTGACGATAGAAGAAGGCTCTCGTGAAATTTTATCTATTCGTAGAAACTATAATATTGGAGATCCTAAAAAGGAAAAAATTCAATATTTTGTTCACTTTAAATTTTTACCAGGTTTAGGATTTTATGGTTTTGGATTAATCCATATGATTGGTGGATTATCTAGAACTGCAACATCAGCTTTAAGACAATTATTAGATGCTGGAACATTATCTAATTTACCATCAGGATTTAAACAAAGAGGTATTCGTGTCAGAGATGATGCACAGCCAATTCAACCTGGGGAGTTTAGAGATGTAGATGCGCCTGGAGGAAACTTAAGAGATGCATTTATGCCTTTACCATTTAAAGAACCGTCACAAACTTTATTACAATTAATGGGGGTCGTGGTTCAAGCAGGTCAGCGTTTTGCTTCAATCGCTGACATACAAATAGGGGATGGGAATCAGCAAGCAGCAGTGGGCACGACCGTGGCTTTGCTGGAAAGAGGCAGCAGAACAATGTCTGCAATTCACAAACGATTGTACGCTTCAATGAAACAAGAATTTAAATTATTATCTAGAGTGTTTGCACTCTACTTACCTCCAGAATATCCTTATGATGTTGTAGGTGGACAAAGAACTATTAAACAAACTGACTTTGATGATAGAGTAGATATCGTTCCAGTTGCAGATCCAAATATATTTTCACAAACTCAAAGAATTAGTTTAGCACAAACTCAATTACAACTTGCTCAATCTAATCCACAAATTCATAATTTATATGAAGCCTACAGAAAAATGTATGAAGCTTTAGGAGTAAGAGATATTGATAAAATTTTAAATGTACCTCAACCACCAATGCCAAAAGATCCTGCATTAGAACATATTGATTCTTTATCAGGACAACCTTTCCAAGCATTTAGAGGACAGGATCATAGAGCTCATATCACTGCACATTTAAATTTCATGTCTACAAACATGGCAAGAAATAATCCAGTCATCATGGGTGCGCTAGAAAAAAATATTTTTGAACATATTTCTTTGATGGCTTTAGAACAAGTTGAAATAGAATTCACAACTCAACTACAACAACTTCAACAATTGTCTCAAGATCCAATGACTGCACAAAATCCACAAGTGCAAATGCAAGTTCAACAACTGCAAATGCAAATTGAATCTAGAAAAGCAATATTAATTGCTGAAATGATGGATGAATTTATGAAGGAAGAACAAAGAATTACATCACAATTTGATAATGATCCTATTGCTAAATTAAAATCACGTGAATTAGATCTTCAGGCTCAAGAAAATGCTAGAAAAGCTAAAGAAGGACAAGAGAAAATCAACCTTGACAAGATGAGAGCCATGATGAATCAGATGAATACACAAGAAAAACTACAACAAAATGAAGATTTAGCTGAATTAAGGGCTGCAACTTCAATTGCAAAACAGCAATTTTCTGATATGAACAAGAAAATACAATAATTATTGTATAAAATTATAAAAGGAGTATATTATAGCTATGAAAATGGATCCAAAACAAAAAAAGATTGGTAAAGTAATGAGACAGTTCAAAAAAGGTGAACTTAACATTGGTCAATCAAAAGAAAAAGTAAAAAATCCTAAACAAGCAATCGCAATTGCTTTGTCTGAAGCAGGAATGTCTAGAAAAAAAATGGCAATGGGTGGTTCAGTAACAAATAATTTGTCATCAGAAAGATCTACATATGGAAATCAAGTAGATTTTGCACAATTTACAAATCCAGATGGAACTTTAAAAGGTGGAATTGATGTAGAAGTTTCTAATCCACAAGAAACACAAGTAGAACCAGTAGGTGGACAAAGAAGAATGCTTCCGGAGAAAAAAAGATCAGCGAAGTGGTACTAAACCATGATTCAAATGTTAGGAGCTGTTGCACCTCTTGCAAAGATCCTATTTAGTACAATTGAAAAATCTGTTCCTGATAAAGATTTACAAGAAAAATTAAAAGCTCAATTACAAACTCAATTATTACAATCCAATACACAAGAATTACAAGCTGCAGCTAAAATTATTGAAGCTGAAGCAAAAGCTGGATGGTTTGCATCATCCTGGAGACCACTTTTGATGTATGTTTTAATATTTATCTTGGTCTGGAATTATGTTATAGGACCAGTTATAAAAGTATTCACAGGAGCGGTTATCTCCTTTGAATTACCTGGCGATGTTTGGACATTATTAAATGTTGGACTTGGCGGGTATGTGATAGGTCGTTCAGCAGAGTCGGTTGCAAGAACGATGGCTAACAGACCGACAAACAACAACCATGAAAATGGATAGGAGATAAAATGAGAAATGATTATAAAATAAGACCAAGACCTAATTTTGCTCATGGTGGCAAAGTTAAAAAAGCAGACATGATGACTAAAAAAATGTCTATGAAGAAAAAAGGCAAAATGATGAAGGGTAAAAGATAATGGCTGGTCTTGGAAAACAAATGAGAGGTAATGGTATTGCTAGAGTTGGTTTAGCAAAAGGTTCTTTTCCTGATTTAAATAAAGATGGAAAAATTACTCAAGCCGATGTTTTAAAAGGTAGAGGAGTTTTTAAAAAAGGTAGTATGCCTATGGACATGTCTGAAGCTCATGAATCTATGGAATCTAAAGCTGAAGAAGCTAAAGAATATGCTATGGAAGAAGAAGGATATGAAGAAACCAAATCTGGTAAAATGGTAAAGAAGAAAAAAAAGAAGAAAAAATAATTTATGCCTAAAGAAAAAAATCCTTTTGCAAAACTGTCTAAAGCAGATTTAACAGGAGAAGAAAAAACAGAAAAATTTAAAGAGTTAGCTAGAGCTCTTAGAGATAAAACTTCAGATGAACCTAGAAGTAATGTTGGTCAGTATGATGAATCTAAATACAATCCAACAAGAAAAAGGTTTATTGAAATGGCTAGGAAAAGAGGATTGACAAGTGCAGCAGATATGGAAAAAGCGGAAGGTATTAAAAAAGCTGCTAGAAGAGCTGCTTATGTAGCTAAAAAAGGTTTAAAAGCAATTCCAGGTGTTGGTGTAGCTATGGAAGTTTTAGAACCAACTGAATTAGGCGCTGCAGAAAGAATGTCTGATGAATTAAAATCAGGATTAAGTCAAATGGAAGAATACGGAGAAAAAGAAGAATATAAAAAAGGTGGAAGAGTTAAAAAAGCAAAAGGTGGATTGATGAAAGGAATGCCAAGAATTGCAAAAAGAGGCTGGAAGTAATGGCTAAACTTTGTCCAAGAGGAAAGGCTGCTGCTAAAAGAAAATTTAAAGTGTACCCTAGCGCGTACGCGAACATGTATGCATCAGCAGTTTGTTCTGGCAAAGTAACTCCAGGTGGTAAAAATAAATCTCAACAAAGAAAAGAAAGATCAAATTACAAACAAGGTGGAGTTGCAAAAGGTTGCGGGGCGGTGTTAGAAAATAGAAGAAAAGTAACTAAAAAATATTAATATGGCAAACGGTCTTAGAAAATGGGTTCAAGAGAAATGGGTAGATATTGGATCTAAACGTAAAGATGGTTCTTTTGCTCCATGTGGAAGATCTAAAGGAGAAAAAAGAAAAGGTTATCCAAAGTGTGTACCTCTTGCAAAAGCTAGAGCAATGTCAGAAGGTCAAAGACGATCTGCTGTTGCGAGAAAAAGAGCAGCTAGTAATACAGGACCTAAACCTAAAAACGTTCCAACATTTACAAGAAAAAAAATGGGTAATGGAGGATTAGCATAATGCCAAGTGAAGTTTATAAAAAATTTTATAAAGATTTAGATAAGGCTGCAAAAGAAGCAGAAGAAAAACAAAAAAAATTTAGAGAAGAAGAAAAAAAAGCAGAAGAAAATTATGCAAAAGTAAGACAAAAAGAAATAGACGATGATAAATATGCTAGATTATTTCCAGAAGATTCAACACGAGAATATAACCCAGTAGAGCATTATAAAGATGGTGGATTAGTAGGCAGAGGACAAGGTAGAACTATTAAAACTAAAAAAACTAAAATGTATTAATATGGGTGATATTGCATTAAGAGGACAAGGTCGCGCGATGTTTGCTAGAGGTTCAACACCAGCTTGGCAAAGAAAAGAAGGTAAATCTCAATCAGGTGGATTGAATAGAAAAGGTATTGCATCTTACAGAGCTGCTAACCCTGGATCTAAATTATCTATGGCGGTAACTACAAAGCCATCTAAATTAAAACCAGGTTCTAAAGCTGCTAAAAGAAGAAAATCATTTTGTGCTAGAATGTCTGGAATGAAGAAAAGATTAACATCTGCAAAAACTGCAAGAGATCCGAATTCAAGAATTAATAAGTCTCTACGTAAGTGGAACTGTTAATATAACCAACAGGAGAAAGAACATGGAAGATACAATAGATGTAGCAAGTAAATTACAGCGTTTTATGAGGGAACAATTGAAGAATTTAACTACAATTATTACTTCAGGAGGCGTTGACAATATGGAAGACTACAAGTATATCTTAGGCCAAATTCGTGTATACGAATTTTTATTACAGGAAATCTCTAACCTGCTTAACAAGAAGGAGCTAAATGCAGATGCAAAAGGAAACGTTATCAAACTCGACTGAAGTACCTAAAACGGTATTAGGTCTTGAAGAAAAATATAAAGAAGAAGATAAAAAAACTGTAAGAGCAGAAAATATTACTGACTCTTTAATTGACAGTTTACCACAACCGTCTGGTTGGAGGATTTTAGTATTACCATTTACACCTAAAGACAAAACTAAAGGTGGAATTATATTCTCACAAGAGTCTTTGGATAAATTAAGAATATCTACAAATTGTGGATATGTCTTAAAACTTGGTCCGTTGGCCTATAACGATAAGGAACGTTATCCAACAGGTCCTTGGTGCAAGGAAAAGGATTGGGTGATCTTTGCCAGATATGCTGGCTCAAGACTACCAATAGAAGGCGGTGAAGTCCGTCTTTTAAACGATGATGAAGTACTCGGAACGATTAAAAATCCGGAAGACGTATTGCATCATATATAATCATAGGAGGAAACTATGCCAGAAGATAAAAACAAAGATCCAATGATTGATGTCGGCGAAACAGAAGGTGTCGATGTTGAATTGGAATCTAAACAAGAGGAGGTAACACATGAGGTTGTTGAAGACAGTAATAAGTCCAATGACACATCTGCGCAATCAAATGAGCAGCCTGTTGTTCAAGCTAGCAAACAAGAAACAGAAAACAAGGACCAGGGAACAGATACAGAAGCGAAGAAAGAATTAGAAGATTACAGTGAAGGCGTAAAAAAGAGAATTGCTAAATTAACTAAGAAAATGCGTGAAGCTGAAAGACAGCGTGAAGCTGCCATTGAGTATGCACGTAAAATTCAAAGTGAAAAAGAAAGTTTAGCAGGACGACTTACTAAATTAGATACAGGTTATGTTACTGAAATGGAAAATAGAATTAAATCTTCCATGGAAGCAGCAGCCGCTAAATTAGCACAAGCTAGAACTGATGGTGATTTAAAAGCAGAAATTGCAGCACAAACTGAAATAGCTAAATTAGGTTATGAAGATGCTAGATTATCTGAAATTAAATCTAAACAAGCATTAGAAACTAAAGTTGATAATGCTAAACCCGTTCAGGATTATGTTGATAAGTTAAGGGAACAACCTCAACAGGAACAACCAATCAATCCAGATCCAAAAGCTCAAACTTGGGCTCAAAAGAATACATGGTTTGGTCAAGATTCTGCTATGACTTATACTGCATTTGATTTGCATAAAAAGCTTGTAGAAGAAGAAGGTTATGATCCACAAAGTGATGAATATTATGCAGAAATTGATAAAAGAATAAGACTTGAATTTCCGCATAAATTTGCTACTAATACAGTACAAACGACAAATAATTCAAAACCTACTCAAACCGTAGCTTCGGCTAGCAGAGCAGGTGGAAAGAGTTCTAGTCGCAAAACTGTAAGACTCACACCGTCACAGGTAGCAATTGCTAAAAAATTAGGTGTGCCACTTGAAGAATATGCGAAACAATTAACCACGAAGGAGGTATAGGCATATGGACAACAACGAAAATAAGACTTCCCGTGCGAGCGAAACTAGGGTTAAAAATGAAAGACCCAAAGTTTGGACTCCACCATCATCTCTGGATGCACCACCTGCGCCAGACGGATTTAGACATAGATGGATAAGAGCTGAAAGTGTGGGCTTCGATGATACGAAGAACATTTCCGGCAAATTGAGATCTGGTTGGGAACTAGTTAGAGCGGATGAATATCCTGATTCTAATTACCCAAAAGTCAAAGACGGAAAATACGCAGGAGTCATTGGAGTTGGCGGCCTAGTGCTGGCTAGGATACCCGAAGAGATCGCGAAATCTCGTGAAGAGTACTTTGCACAAAGGACTAAAGATCGAGAAGATGCTATTGCAAACGATCCTCTGAGAGATCAGCACCCAAGTATGCCAATCAGTAAAGAGAGGCAGACTCGTGTAACTTTTGGTGGCTCAAAGAAGAACTAATTATTTAGTAATTCCTAACCACAAAGTTTAAAATAAACTTAAGGAGAACAAAAATATGGCAAACTCAACAGTAGCCTACGGTTTCAGACCGCTAGGTAAACTTGGTGGGAATCCAGCTGCAGGCGGACAAGATCAATTTGTGATCGTGGACAACTACAGCTCGTCTATTTTTCAAGGAGACATTGTTAAACTTAATGCCACAGGTGGAGTTATCGTAGTTGATA
>Ga0222712_10006896_pt1 | contig 11116 bp, 12 predicted proteins | sample C33_657DmetaG_FD_165043 | JGI IMG/M metagenome (GOLD analysis project Ga0222712, IMG submission 165043) | Estuarine water microbial communities from San Francisco Bay, California, United States - C33_657D | ecosystem: Environmental > Aquatic > Marine > Unclassified | place: USA: California... | reverse complement strand
GCTGCAAACATCAGAATAATTTCGATGACGCGCTCAACAAAGTTTCGCTTAATATTTTTAGCAAGTCTTTTACTAATCGGCGGGTCTTTTAATTGAGTGGTTGTCAATTTATTTTTTTCTATGATTGAGTTACTTAAAAATGATTGTATCGTTTCAAAGTTAAAAAAGGCGGTCTTTGTGCCGCCTTTTTTAATCGTTACTTACTTGCTTTAAAGGCCTTTCAGTGCTTAGTCTTTAATACGCTTGATAAGGTCTTCAATTTTTAAACCTACTTCAGCAGTGCCATTGAAGCCAGAACCCGCTTTTTTACCTTGCCAATGTTTATTAACAGCAGCATATTCAACGCTAGTGAGTGGAACGTATTTCACTTCTTTCACTAATTTAGGCGCATTAGCGATGTAGTATTCAACAAACGCTTTCACGTCTTTATCAAAAGCACCCTTAGTACCATTGACATAGATGAATAAAGGACGTGCTAATGGTTGGTATGTGCCATCCATAACAGTGATTTCAGAAGGAAGTACAGCCTCAGTTTTACCTTTAGCGACAACTGCGACAGCGTTAATCTTGTCTTTGTTCTCGAGGTAGTAAGCAAGACCGAAGTAACCTAAGCCACCTTTGTCACCTGATACACCTGTTACTAATACATTGTCATCTTCAGATGCTGTGTAATCTGAACGAGATTTCTTTGCTCTACCATTGATTGCTTCAGTAAAGTAGTCGAATGTACCTGAGTCAGCACCTGGGCCAAACAATTTCATAGGTTGATTAGGCCAAGCTGGATTGACATCTTTCCAATTTTTAACAGAACTGCCTGAATCCCAAATCTTATTAAGTTCAGCCACTGTCATTGATTTTGCCCAGTCATTACCTTTGTTTGTCACTAAAGTTAAAGCGTCATAAGCAATAGGTAATTCGATATAAGTGATACCACTCTCAGCACACATATCCATTTCTTTTTTAGAGATAGGACGAGATGCATTAGAGATCATCGTTTCACCGCGACAGAATTTTTTAAAACCACCACCTGTACCTGAAACACCTACAGTCACTTTAGTGCCTGTTTTCTTTTGGAAGTCTTCAGCTACAGCTTCGGTAATTGGGTAAACAGTAGAAGAACCATCGATGGCGATTGTTTTATCTGCTGCATGGATGTTGTATGAAAAAGCAAAGGTGGAAGCAACTAAAGCTGCTAAACCTAAGTTCTTGATTTTGTTAGACTTCATAAAAGCTCCTGGATTTGTTTTAAGTTAGTGAATCAGGGGCTAGTTTATGGATTAATTGTGACATATATATGACAGAAAATTAACTAGCCATTTAAATGTATAATGCGTTGTTTTAATAGATAAAAAGCCCATGGACGCAGAAACCCTTAACCAGATTCAACATCGACTCGATGGATTAAATGAACGCCATCAAGCGCTTAGGGGGTATCTTTGACTTTGACGTCAAAAAGTCACGTCTAGAGCAAATTTCAAAGGAGCTTGAAGACCCGTCCATCTGGAATGACCAAGGTAGAAGCCAAACTTTGGGGAAAGAAAAGCGCGAGCTCGATTTTATAGTCAACGGCTTAAGTCACCTTGCGTCAAATTTAAAGGATCAGTGCGAGTTGTTTGAATTGGCGCGCAATGAGAATGACGACGAGACACTTAAAGTTGTTTTGGACGAAAGTCACTCGCTCGAAAAGAGTGTGGAGGCGATGGAATTCCGTCGTATGTTCTCTCACCCCATGGATCCGAATAACTGCTTCATTAATTTCCAATCCGGCAGTGGTGGTACCGAAGCGCAGGATTGGGCAAACATGCTCCTTCGGATGTATATAAGGTATGGAGAACGAAAAGGATTTAAAGTAGAGGTGCTCGACATTTCAGATGGGGATATTGCCGGCATTAAAAGTGCAACACTAAAAATTTCAGGCGATTATGCCTTCGGACATTTAAGAACTGAAACAGGCGTGCATCGATTGGTTCGAAAGTCCCCTTTTGATTCTGGCAATAGACGCCACACATCTTTTGCGAGTGTGCAAGTCTATCCTGAAGTGGATGACTCGATTGAAGTGGATATTAATCCAGCGGATTTAAGAATTGATACGTATAGAGCATCAGGTGCGGGGGGCCAACATATTAATAAGACTGACTCAGCCGTTCGTATTACACATATTCCCACGAACACCGTCGTGCAATGCCAGGACGATCGATCACAGCATCGCAATAGAGCGGAAGCTATGAATATGTTACGCGCACAACTTTATGCGTTAGAGTTAAATAAACGTAACGAAGAAAAGCAAGCGTTAGAAGACGCAAAAACTGATATAGGTTGGGGGCATCAGATTAGAAGTTATGTGCTCGATCAATCGCGCATCAAAGATTTGCGCACGAATGTTGAAGTAGGTAACACGCAAGGCGTCCTCGATGGTGACCTTGATCCATTTATTAGTGAAAGCTTAAAGCAGGGAGTATAAAAAGTTGTCAGAAGAAAATCAACCGATAGAGCAAAATGAAAATCACGTGATCCTTGAGCGTCGTGAAAAACTAAAAAAAATAAGAGAGGCTGGCGTTGCATTTCCGAATGACTTCAAGCCGCAACATTTTGCAAAAACAATTCACGAAGAATTTGGTGCGTTAGAAAATGATACGCTCGAACCTAAAGCTGTTGAAGTGATTGTCGCTGGACGCATGATGCTAAAGCGTGTCATGGGGAAAGCCAGCTTCGCAACGCTCCAAGATGGATCAGGGCGTATTCAACTTTTTATCTCAAAAGAAAATATTAAAAGTGATGATGCAGAAACCATTTACGAAAATTTTAAGCATTGGGACTTAGGCGACATCTTAGGTGCGACTGGTGTTTTGTTTAAAACTAAAACAGGTGAGCTTTCTATTCGTGTCAGTCATTTGCGACTCCTCACAAAATCGATTCGGCCCTTGCCTGAAAAATTTCACGGACTCTCCGATCAAGAAGTGAAGTACCGTCAACGTTATGTTGATCTCATTATGAGTGATGAAACAAAACAAACATTCTTAACTCGATCAAAAATTATGAGTGGCATTCGTGCGTTTATGGTAAAACATTGTTTCAATGAAGTTGAGACACCCATGCTTCATCCTATTCCAGGTGGTGCTGCAGCAAAACCATTCATCACACATCACAACGCACTCGATATGCAGATGTACATGCGTATCGCGCCAGAGCTTTATTTAAAAAGATTGGTGGTGGGTGGATTTGATCGCGTGTTTGAAATCAATCGCAACTTTAGAAATGAAGGATTGAGTGTGAGGCATAATCCAGAATTTACCATGATGGAATTTTATGCAGCGTATACCGATTACCATTGGTTGATGCAATTCACTGAAGATTGTATTCGTGATGCAGCGATGCTTGCATTAGGCAAAACAACCATCGAATATCAAGGCCGTGAAATTAATTTCACAGACCCATTTGAGAGACTCACTATTGTGGGTGCTATAAAAAAATACGCACCACAATATACCGACACTCAACTCAACGATGAAAAATTTTTACGTGCTGAACTTTTAAAATATGATCACAAGGCTTTCGATCATGCAGGTCTCGGTGCATTGCAGTTAGCTCTTTTTGAAGGAACTGCAGAAGCGCAACTTTGGAATCCCACTTATATTATTGATTACCCAGTGGAGGTTTCACCACTCGCGCGAGCATCAGATAAAAATAAAGACATCACAGAACGCTTCGAACTTTTTATTGCAGGACGTGAAATAGCAAATGGATTTTCTGAATTGAATGATGCGGAAGATCAAGCACAACGTTTTCATCATCAGGCCAAAGCAAAAGAAGCGGGGGATCATGAAGCGATGTTCTATGATGCAGATTTTATTCGCGCACTTGAATACGGCATGCCACCGACGGGTGGATGTGGCATTGGTATCGATCGTCTTGTGATGCTTCTCACAAATAGCCCTTCAATTCGTGATGTAATTTTATTTCCGCACATGCGCGCTGAAGTAAATCAATAAAAGAGATTGATATGTATCGTCATCCTGACATTGATCGAGATAAATTAACACCGAGACAAGCGCTCGATATTTTAATCGAGGGTAATCAGCGTTTTAAAAATAATGTACTCCGAGAGCATGACATGCTTCGTGTTCGAGACGAGAGTGTTGATAAGCAACATCCCTTCGCGTCAGTTTTAAGTTGTAGTGATTCGCGTACAACTGTCGAACTTATTTTTGATCAGAACTTAGGTGATATTTTTAGTGTGCGTCTTGCGGGTAACATTGCATCTAACAAAGCGATTGGTAGTTTAGAACTTTCTTGTAAATACTTGGGCTCTAAATTAGTGATCGTGATGGGGCATTCAAACTGTGGCGCGATCAAAGCGGCATGCGATCATTACAAGGGTGGGAACATCGGTGAGATCATTGAACTCATCGACCCAGCAGTTAGTATAGAAAAAACAATTACAGAACAACGCAATTCGACTAACGATTTATTTGTGAGTAAGGTTTGCTTCCACAATGTCGATATTCAAATGGAGCGTATCTTAAGGAGAAGCTCGCTTCTAACAGAGATGATTGATAGAAAAAAAATTGGATTGATTGGTGCTGTATATAACCTGGCATCGGGTGAGGTGGAGTTTGATAACAACCATACTTATATATAAGTATGGCTAAATAATGTTTTTTATTTAAAATAATCTATGAAAACCCGTTCAAATAGGGGTTTAGTAGGCTTTAGTTAGAATTTTTGTTGTTTTTTTACAATAAATCAAAAATTATTCAAAAAAACTACATGTAATATTTGTTTGTCACATAAGCGTCATATTCCCTCAGTAAGATTCAAACATGTCAAAAGGCTTTAAAGTTTGACTAAATTAGAATTTAATAAACTTAAAGTAAAACTAAAAGGGAGCAATAAATGAATTTCAACAAAAAATTAGCAGTCGCGATTTCTGGCGCGGTTTTGTTAATGGCAGGTCAATTTGCCTTAGCAGACAGTGCTACAGATATCGTTGATGCTTTAGTATCTAAGGGTGTTTTAACTGAGGAAGAGGGTAGGTTAATCACTAAGGGTCACACATCAAAAACATCAGTAACTCCAGTCGTTAAAGAAAAAGATGGCGCGTTTACATTAGAAAGTGCTAACGGGCAAAATAGTTTGAGCGTTAATGGTCGAGTTCATTTTGATTATAGATCTTTTAATTATGAAGATACCGGCGCAGGAAATCAGCTTGAAGCTAAAGGTGCTGATACTTTTGATATGAGAAGGGCTCGTATTGGCGTAAAGGGTAAATTTGCAAAATATTATAGTGGTGAATTAGTTTTAAATATGGCTGGAGCTGATGGTAAAGACATTATAGATGTAGCTTATCTTGATGTGAATTGGTTTGAAAAAGCTAAGTTCCGCTTTGGTCAATTTAAGATGCCTTTTTCTTTAGAGCAACTCACAAGCTCGAACAACATTGATTTTATAGAGCGCAGTTTTGTTGATGCCTACATTCCAGCTAAAGAGCGAGGTGCGCAAATATTTGGTGAGCCATTTACAGGAGTGACTTATGGCTTAGCCGTATCAACAGGCCTTAAAGGATCAGAAGCTACAGCTGCTGCAGCACGAGAACTAGATAATGGCTCTGATGGAATAGATGTTATTGGACGTGCAACTGTTAACTTTGCAGAGATTATGGGTAATAAAGAAATGGTCCTTCATGCAGGCTTAGCTTTGTCAAAAGGCGATCAAACTCAAGGCTTAGATGGTATTGGCGGAGCGCAGAAAACTAGAACAAGATCCGATGTGACATTCTTTACACCCTTAACTCCAGGACTTGGAGCGGCATGGGACAGGGAAATTGATCGTACAAGAGTTGGTTTAGAGGGTGTGGTTGCTCAAGGACCATTCAAACTGCAAGGTCAGTATTTGCGAGCAAACTATGATTTTATGACGGCTGCAAATAAGACACGAGATTATGATATTAATACAATGTACATTCAGGCTCTTTGGACGATTAGTGGAGAGACACATGCTAGCAGATACAAGGCCGGCGCATTTGGCGGGCTCAAACCTTCCAAGAACTTTAATCCAGATGACTTCACTGGCGGCGCTTGGGAAGTTGGGTTTAGGTACGGCAAATTCGATGCATCAGACTTTAAAGATGGTAGTTACATGACCGGTTTTGCTGAAGCGAGAGATATTACAGCGGGAATTAAGTTTGTGCCGAGTCCAAACGTTCGCTTCATGATGGATTATGTTAAGACTGACTTTCAAAATAGAAACAGCACAAATACAATTACAGTTGGAGGTCGTTCAGTTGACCATGAAAATGCATTACTTTTCAGAACTCAGCTAATGTTCTAATTACAATTTTGGTATTAATAAAAACCCTCGCAGTAATGCGAGGGTTTTTATTAATACACACATAAAAAACACGTTAAAATTTTTTATGGGAATGAAATTAAATATCGTTGAAACAATAGTTTAAAAATTACATATTATTTAACGAGAATTAAAAACCAGAGCATAGCAGCATTAATCAAGCTAAAGAAGACCGCGGCGCTACCAATGTCTTTGGCACGCTTTGCAAGTATATGATGCTTGACTGAGATGCGATCAACGGTAGCTTCAATTGATGAGTTTAATAGTTCAACAACAATAATAAATAATAGGCTACTTATCATTAATGCCTGATCAATAGCTGTTTCACCAAAATAGAGTGCAACGGGGGTGAGAACGATAGCCAGGACTACCTCTTGTCTGAAGGCGTCCTCATGCTTAAATGCGGCTAGGGTTCCCGCAATAGAATAACCAAAAGCATTCTTAAGACGCTTGAAGCCAGTTTTACCTTTGTAAGGACTTTTCATAATTTAGAAATTTAAATGTTTAAAAGAGAATTCTAAAGTAATCCTTGTTCATTATAAAATTTAATTAAATATATATCTCATTTTGTAAAAAAATTGTCATATTTCTTTGTAAGAATCTGTTGTGCATGTTATGAAGCGGCGGATATCTTTGTATTTGCATCAAAAAGTGAAATACAAGGTCTGGTATCCTTGGAAGTGATGGCTCAAGGTACAGTCGTTGTAGCTATCGCAGAACTGGGTACTAAATCGATTTTAATTGAAGATGAGGGCGTACTTATTGCAAAAGATGATATTAATGACTTTGCAGATAAAGTAAGTGTTCTTCTTTCTGATGCTCCCAAACGTCAGATGATTGGTGACAAGGGCAGAAAATATGCCCAAGAGAAATGCGGGGGGGGCAGGTGTTTTAGCTAAAAAAAGTCGCTAAGTTTTATAAGAGCACTACCAATCAAAAGTCTTCTTTATCCCGATACATGGATATAAGAATTGGTAACGCTAAAGAATCCACCTAATAAAGTTCGATTTCGTATTTCCATTCAATCTTTTTCCAGTCCGAAGCTTCTTTATTGAGTCCAAATTGAATGAATGGGTTTTTGTCTAACCAAGCTTTGGAAATTTTTAATTTAAATCCTTTAGGACTTTGTTGCACTTTTATAAGTGGCAATGCCCCACCCTCTCTTTTTCTAGGTGTATGTGCACTTAAACCCAAAGTCAAAGGACTCTCTGAAAATATTCGTGTGCGATCTATCGTGGGACAGTTTTTAGAGCACCATCGTATTTTTTATTTTTATGCGCATGGTAAGGAAGAAGTTTATTTATCTTCGGCTGACTGGATGGATCGCAACTTATTTCGAAGAATTGAAGTAGCATTTCCTATACTCGATCCTGAATTAAAACAAAAAGTAATAAATGAAGGTTTAAATGAATTGCTGAAGGATGTTTCGAGCTGGAATATGAATGCCGATGGACTATACAAACAATCGATACCATCTTCAAACACTAAATTATCAGGTCAGCAGAATTTATTACTTAAATATAGCATTGCGGCTCAACCAGTAAAAAGAAAACTTAAAACCTAACCTTCTTTTGCCATATTGATAGTGTAGCGAGGAATTTCAATGGTGAGGTCGTGCTGATCAACAATCGCCTGACAGGAAAGCCTCGATTTAGGTTCTAACCCCCACGCTTTATCAAGAAGATCTTCTTCTAAATCACCCGCTTGATTTAATGTATCAAAACCCTCGCGCACAATCACGTGGCAAGTCGTACAAGCACATACTTGATCACAAGCATGCTCTATATCAATGTGGTTTTGCAGTAAATTCTCACAAATAGAAAGTCCTGGTTTAGCGTCAATCACTTCACCGTTAGGGCAAATTTCAAAATGAGGCAAAATAATAATTTTTGGCATATTACAAGTTTACCTTATCTATTGACTGACCTTTAAGAGCTTTATCTACCGATTCATCCATGAGCATTGCTGCGAAAGATTCAGTGAGGGTATTTAAGTTTTTAGTATGGCTGATAATTAAATCAGGATCATCAAGTTGAAGTGAAGATGAAAGTAAAAGCATTGCAGATTCAATTTTCTTAATTTCATCATCTGATAATAATTGACTGCCATTTTTATCTAATGCATTTTGAACTGCGATAATAATTTGTTCTCCTTCAATTTTAGCCTCACCGAGTACACGAATCTCTTTATCTTCACTAGCCTTTTCAAATGACTGTTTTAGCATGTTTGTAATTTGTTCTTCAGATAAGCCGTATGAAGGTTTGACAGTCATGGTTGTTTCTTTATTTGTAGATAACTCAGACGCTGATACCGAGAGTAACCCATCTGCATCAATCTGAAAAGTCACGCGAATTTTTGCAGCACCTGCAACCATAGGCGGAATACCAGTTAAGGTAAAGTTGGCAAGCGATCTGCAATCAGATACACGCTCACGCTCACCTTGTAATACGTGGATCGACATGGCTGTCTGTCCATCTTTATATGTCGTAAATTCCTGTGCTTTAGCAATCGGTATGGTGGAATTTCTATGGATAATCTTTTCAACTAAACCACCCATGGTTTCAATACCCAAAGATAAAGGGGTCACATCAAGAAGAAGTAAATCCTGATCTGATTTGTTACCAGCTAGTGTATGCGCTTGTCTTGCAGCACCTAATGCTACCACTTCGTCTGGGTCAAGGTCGTTAAGTAAATCTTTCTTAAAGAAATTTTTAATTTCGGATTGTATATGAGGCATGCGTGTAGCCCCTCCCACCATCACAATGCCATCAATCGAATCTATTGATAATTTAGCGTCACTTAAAGCGCGACGGATAGGCTGAATCGTTTTTTGTGCAAGATCATGTGTGGCTTTAAAGAATGTATCTCGATCTAGTGAAAATATAATTTCCTTGCCACTTGAAAACTTGATGATTGTTTTAGCAGATGAACTCTCCGTAAGCTTTTCTTTTAATGTTCTAGCATGCGTGATTAAAGAGCGCTTATCTTCATGCGAAAGCAGATCGAGTTGATTTTCTTGTCTTATCATCTCGGCTATCGCTTGATCAAAGTCATCGCCACCTAAATGAGGATGACCATTCGTGGCTAAGACTTCAAAAACACCCTTATGAAGTTTTAATATAGAGATATCAAATGTTCCACCCCCTAAATCATAAATAACGAAGGTGCCTTCCTTTTTCTGATCAAGACCATATGCAACTGCAGCTGCTGTCGGTTCATTAATGAGTCTTAATACATTGAGCCCTGCTAATTTTGCAGCATCTTTTGTGGCTTGCCGCTGAGCATCATCAAAATAGGCGGGCACCGTAATGACCGCGCCTGTAATTTCACCACATAAAGAAACTTCAGCTGTATCTTTTAATTTTTTTAAGATATCAGATGAAATTTCAATAGGATGTTTATATCCCTGGTTAGTTTTAATTTGAATATCAGCACTCGATCCATTAAATTCATAAGGGAGTGATTCTCGGTATTGAATATCAGAGAGCGCGTGACCCATAAAGCGCTTCACTGACACGATCGTATTTTTAGCGTCAGTGGATAAATAAGGCAATGCTTCCTGACCTACTTTAGTTTCATTTTTACCGTAATAGACGATCGAGGGAATAAGCTTATGATCATCCATATCTTTTAAGATTGCAGGAAGCCCACTTTGAACGCTTGCTACAAGAGAATTTGTCGTGCCCAAATCAATACCCACTGCGAGCTTGTGCTGGTGAGGCAGTGAACTTTGACCAGGTTCTGCGATTTGAAGGAGTGCCATATTTTTAAATAATTTCGATTAAAGCATCATTGATATGCTGTTCAATTTTCTCAATGAAATTAAGTTCACGCGTTACTTTGATAGCATCATTAAGATTGCTTTTGTTTTCAAAAAATTTGGGGAGTTGACTCATAATTTCATTTTTATTTTTTTGAATGTCACTCGCTAACTTTTCGAGTGCTTCTTTATTTTTTTTATGCGTTTCAAGTTCTTCGCGCCATTCCATCTGTTGCATTAAGAAATCTTGCGGCACTGCTGTATATTTCTCATCATGAATATTTATATCATGTAAGTGAAGTAAATATTCAGCACGTCGAATCGGAGATTTTAAAGTCTGATAAGCATCATTCACTTCTGCTGTTTTTTTGATAGAAGCTTTTTTTTCTTCATCAGCAAGGGATGCAAAACGGTCAGGATGAATTTCTTTTTGGATGCTCTGGTAATTCTGATCAAGCTTTTTTAAATCAATAACAAATGTTTCCGGAAGTTGGAGGAGGGTGAAAAAATTTAAGCTCACACTGTAAAGCTTTCACCACAGCCACATTCTGCTTTGACGTTAGGGTTATTAAATTTAAACCCTTCATTTAAACCTTCTTTTTCGAAATCAAGTTCTGTGCCATCAATATAGACCAAACTTTTTGGATCTATCATGATCTTTATGCCATGACTCTCAAAGACTTGATCTTCAGGCAAAGCTTCATCGACAAACTCTAGCGTGTATGCCATACCAGAGCAACCCGTTGTCTTAACACCAAGTCGAAGCCCTAAACCCTTACCTCGATTCTTGAGATACTTTTCAACGCGCTCTGCAGCTTTATGTGTTAACGAAATCGCCATCTTAATTTAATTTACCTTGCTTGCTCTTTAAGTCTGCAATCGCTGATTTAATGGCATCCTCTGCCAGGACTGAGCAGTGAATTTTGACAGGAGGAAGCGCTAACTCTTCGGCAATCGCTGAGTTTTTAATTTCAGAGGCTTGATCTAATGTTTTACCTTTGAGCCACTCTG
>Ga0222712_10006895_pt1 | contig 11117 bp, 8 predicted proteins | sample C33_657DmetaG_FD_165043 | JGI IMG/M metagenome (GOLD analysis project Ga0222712, IMG submission 165043) | Estuarine water microbial communities from San Francisco Bay, California, United States - C33_657D | ecosystem: Environmental > Aquatic > Marine > Unclassified | place: USA: California... | reverse complement strand
CCCCGTATGCTATCACCGGGAAGGCCCTCATGGCCTCATGGGCATTAACCCTCGGGGTAATCATCCCAGCTTCGGCCACGCTCCTCGCCTTCGTCGGCATCCATCTCGGCCTGAAGATCACCGGCGGCGCGCCGGGCGGCTGGCGGGCCACCGCCCGTTCGGTCGGCCTGTGTCTCGGCGCGGCGGACCTCGCGGCGCTGGGCTGGACGTGGGGGCAGGTCGCTTACGGCGCCGACTTCCTCTCCCAGGCTTTGGGGCTCGGCGTCGGCCTCGTCGCGATCCGGCTCCTCTCCTTGGCCTGGCTGCTTGTCGACATCACCGAACGTCACCGCCTCGGCGCTTGGCGCATCGTCTTGCTCGGCATCCCCACCTTGCTCGGCTCCCTTGCCGTCTCAGCCCTCTTCGCCTTCGCCTGGTGGCTCTGGTTCACCGCCGCCTTCGCCCTCGATATCCTGAGGTAGGGACAGCACCACGTGCTGTCCTAGATACCTCGGGTAGGGACGCGTCGGCGACGCGTCCGCCGAATCTCCGAAAACAAAGAGGGCCACCAGTTGGTGGCCCTCTGCTTCTCTCTACTTACCTGTCTCCGCTTACTTGCCGCGCGGGCCGTTGGAGCGGCCGCCGCCGGAGGAGTTGCCGGTGGTGCTGGGATAGCCGCCGCCGTTACCGTAGTTGTTGGGCATTTAATTGATCCTTTCTATATTTCGGGGTGAATGGTGAGGGTGGAAAAGCGGGGCTGTTTCGCAGCCCCGCGCGAAATTCCAGGCGCGCTTACTCGCGGGAGTGCCAGTACTCGTCGTTGTTCGGATTGCACTGGTCAGCGTGATTGTCGTCGTCAGGGTCGGTGTACATCTTGTGGCTCCTTTCTATGTGCGGGGTCTGGGATTAGACGTGCCGGGAGAGGGGGTGGTCATCACGGCCGTCAGGCCAGTGGATGAGTGGCCGGGGCGGCTTCGGAGCGATGGGTTGGCGGTTCGTCGTTTTGGGGTTCATGGGGGAAGCGAAAAGTCTCAGTGCGAACGTCCGTCGATGGGGAGATGGGCGCCAATCTGGCCGATGATGACGGGGTCTCCCGGCTTACGTGGTTGGACGACGTAGATGCGCAGACACTCGTCGGCTGAGCCGTTGCCCTGACGGATGTGGGCTTCGATGCATAGGTCTTCGCCTTGGTATCGGATATGGTACTCCTTGTAGTAGCGCTTGATGGTGTCAGGTGAGGAATTAGGGACGAAGTCATGGGATCCGAGCTGGCCGAGGAAATCCGCCCAAGACATCCCGAGCCCTTGATGGTCGCTGTTATGCCGGGCCGTATGCGCAAGATCCACCAGGGCCTGATAGACGTAATCAGGGTCGACGTAGTTCGACACTTCGGCGGTCTTCTTCGCCCGTTCATGTAGAGCCAGCCAAGGACCGGCGGCTTCCGCCGCCGCGACGGCCGCGTCGAGGACGGTATCGAATCTTGCCGGCGGACGATCGTGCAGAGATTCATCCCTGCGTTCCTTGCGCTTAGCCTTGGCCGCGTCAGAGACAGGCCGGCCCATCTCATGCGCGTGCCGGATATTCTTCCGTTTGAACTCTTCGGTCAGGATGATCGGCTGGCCTTGACCGATCAGTTTGGCTTTACGGAGGAACTTCGCCAGGGCCTTTTCGATTTCAGCGCAGGCTTCCGAGCAGGCGATGATGAGGGCATCATCCCTGATGCTGAGAGTGCATCCCGAGACGTAATCAGAGGAAACAAGCAGCTGCTGAGTGGAAGCTATCAGCCGGACTTCGCCGTGGGGTCGGAACTCGGCCAGGATGCCCAAGCGGTCACGGTGGATGCGCGCCCATTGCTGAATCTTCGATGTCAGGTGTTGGGCGGGCTTGAGGAGCGGATAGATCATACGTGAAGGGTCTTTGTAAATAGGGGTGGTGGTGTGGGTGGGTTCGGTCAGGTCGCTTGTCGCAGGAACGGCTTCGGCAGCGAGTAAGGTGCTAGTTTTAAAGGGGTTGTTATGGGTCAGATTTTGTAGACGCCGCCGCGGGCGACGAATTTGCCGGCGTCGACGATGACCTGCTGCCGCGCGGCCGCACTGCCGACCTCCCAGATAGGCTGGCTGTAGCGGTGGACTCCCTCGACGTTGTCGAAGAAGCGGCCGTAGGGATCCACCATGGCGTAGCTTCCAGTCATGGCGTCGTTGCCCTCGAAGACCGTCCGGATGCCCTGGCGGCTGAGGTGGGTGTGGCGGCGTTGGAAGACCTTGAAGGCCTCGTCTGGGCAGCGGATAAAGGCCGCATCGAGGTCGTTCTGGCCGGCGACTTGCAGGGCCTGGAATACCTTCCAGCGCTGGGGCGCCAGCTCCTGGATGAAGGCGTTCATATCCTCGTCGAAGTTCTGAGCAGTCAAGACGCTGTTGATCTTGAGCGAGATGTTGGCCAGGCGGATGAGGGTCGCCCGGTCTAGGTAGTCGTCGTTCGTCAGCGGCTTGCCATTGATGGCTCGACCCATCTGGACGCGTCTCGAGGGGAGGGCGCTATCGACGCTGATGCCGATCTGGTCCAGGTGGCCGTAGACGGACTTGATCCAATCGGCGGTGATCAGCTGACCGTTCGAGATGATGCTCGTGACCAGGCCGAGCGACTTGGCGTAGCGGATCAGCTCCGGCAGGTCCTTGCGGAGGAGCGGCTCGCCACCGGCGAAGTTGATTTTCTCGAAGCCAAGCTTGGCGAGCTCGGTGACGACGGCGCGGGCCTGTTCGGTCGGGAGGCCGAGCTTGCTCACCTTCGTGTCGCGGATCACATCGTCGAAGCGCGCGTAACAGAAGTTGCACGCCATCGGGCAGTGCTTGACCAGGTGGAGGTTGACGGTGGTGACTTTCGCGTTGGGCATGGGTGTTTCCATGCGTCCAAAATGACCCCCTTATGGATGCCTCCAATGACCCCTAAGGGCCCCCTAAGGACTATCAGAGACCCCCTTAGGGGGTACCCCTCTTAACTCCGATTAAAGGCTAAAATGCCCCCCTAATCGGGTTTTGGCTTAGGGGAGATGGATCTACCCTAAATCCGCACAGCCCAGCTTCAGACCCTTCTCCAGCCGCCCGGACTCTTCCTCTTGGTTGAAGTAAACGCCGAACTGCATTTCGCCCACCATGTCCAAGGCCTTCTGGATGCGATCGAGTTCGCTGAGCTTGGATTTCTTAGCGTTACCTTTCTCGATTACGGTCTGCTTCAGCAGTTCAACCGCGTAACGCATCTCAGGAATCGACCAGGCGGCGACCTCGCCATCCATCATGTTGTCCGAGTGCTCCGCCGCGCTGATTGATTTCAGGGTCTCGGCGTAAGTCGCCAGCGCGGCATGCAGCGCTTCGGCAAAGCCTGGCTTACCGATTAAGGCGTACGCTTGATGGAGCTCAAGGCGGGCTTCCATCATTGAGATAAGTCCGCCCGGCAGGGACTCCTTGCGCATCAGCTCCACGTAATTCTTAGCCTTGGTGTGGGCATTGGCCCGTAAGGCCGATGGCCGTACGAAGCGGGCGTTGGTCAAGAAGCCGGCGACATAGCGTAGCGCCAGCTGTCGGTATTCCGGTTTCTCGGCAAAGCGATAGACTTGATAGAGCAGGTTCTCGAGCAGGATGCCGGCAGGATTTTGCGTCTGTTTGAAGTCGGCCTGTTCTACGCGCTTATCTTCGGACCGTCCGAGTAGAAGGTGGCGCGACCACAGATAGGCCCAGCCAAAGGCGCGGATGCAGGCTTCGTCCGTCAGCTTCTCTTTCTTCTCCGTCTCGGCCTGCAGGCCTTTGAAGAATTCATGGGCTGCGGCGAGGGCTTTGGCGGGTTGTTTAGCCACGAGTTCACGTTCCTCGGTCATCGCATAGGAGTAGCGCAGCAATCCGAAGCGGGCCCGGGCGCAGAAGACGATGGGGCGGGGAGGCGCCGCGCCCAGCTTGTCCTGCAGGTCCGTCGTCACGCGGGAGACTAGTAGCTCGTCGATGGAAAGATCACCTGACGCAATCAGGCTCAGCTCGTTCCACAGGGCGCTGCCCGTCGGATTGATTTCGTGCTCCAATGTCAGCCGCTTGACCTCCGTAAAGAGATCACCGGCATCGACGACGGACTGGCGGGCGAAATGGAAGGCGCCGTTCAGCAGCCTGATCCAAGCCTCCGCCGGGCCGTTTACTTCGTCCGTTAGATTGCCAGCGGCTGGATTGAGGATGAGATGGCCCCTACTTAGGCGATCGATGCCGGATTCAGCCTTGAGCAGATAATTAAAGGCTGAGGGGGCGCTCCTTCGCAGGAATGTGAGATTGTGCGCGAGCGCCGGCACGAGGATTCGGCGCGCAGCGGCCCGGAGAATCACGTCGAACTTCGTCTCCGGATACATCGAGTGCACGCGGATACTGACCGCAATCAGGTGGTTGAGGGCCGAGCGATAGCCGACCGGACCAGGCCAGCGGCCGGTCGGATTAATCGAGAAGTCCGGGGCGATCAGGCGGAGCAGCTCTTCCTCGTTACGGATAGCTAAGGCCACCTGGCTGGCATCGCCCAGCACCTTGGCTTCTTTGCCGACCGTTTCACGGCGCAGCAGCCGGACAATCACGCCTACGGAATCTTGCAGGAATTTCTTAGCGTCCGAGACATTGGCGCCGGCCCCCTTTTTCTCCTGCGCCTTGCGGGCTTCCTCGTAAGTCTTGATCTCGGCTTTCGGCGTCAGCGGGTCATTCTCCCATCCCGCCTGAATCGTGAGCCGGAGTTCCTTCAGGTAATGCGGCAAAGTCATCTCCCTCCAGTTAGGATCAAGGGAGGGGCTGATGGTAGGGTTAACCACGTGCCTATTCCTGTCGCTTAGACTAGGGCCGTAAAGTCATTACATTAAAAACATCTCGGGCCGATAAGCGCGTGGGGGCCGCCCCTAAACCTCAACCTTCATTCCCTGAGAAATAATGGGCACAAATAAGGGGCGATCTGGGTATGCCCTAAGACAATTGTAATTAGCGGCTCGCGCTACCTTATCCCGTATTGAGGACTCCCTTGCGCAAAGTAAGGTCGTCACATGCGAAAGCAGAACACGGCGGGCTCTCGAGCCCAACACCCGGAGGCCCGGAAACTCATCCACGCCCGCTTCGCCCGCCACGGCCGCGGAGCTTGATTGTAAATTAGTCATAAGCTAAAAACACTAAAAACAATGTTAAGTCATGGAAGTAATTCGCGACCAAGGCTGATCAGCGATCTAGAAGCTAGATTGGGGCCTGTTCATTCTCAAGTCGAACTAGGAACTGGCGTCGCGGAAGTCCTCAAGCGTATCGAGTCGGCCATAGCGAATGAAAAGTCGGCAATCGAATCGGCACCTCCAGCTGTCTTCATGCCATGGGAGTGGAAGGCAAGCCACGGCAAGATCCAACTGGATCCTGACAGAATTACCGAGCTCAGGAGCATGCAAAAGGCCTCATCTCACAAGATTGAATCTACCTTGGAGTCGGCCTCCCGTGCGTACCTGATTCCCATGAAGGATGTCTGCGCGTCCAGTTCTGACATAGATGACGACCAGCCTGCTCGACCTGATCGGTCTAAGCTCGAGGGTTGGGTTAAGTCGAAGGGGGCGTCAGCGCGCTATCTTCCCTTGATTCGTGACACCCGATTCAGGGGAGAATTGAAGCACTGGGAGTTCAACTGGGACGATTGTAAGGACGAAGACATCGTCCTCTACGTCGAGGAGAACACGTTGACCCAGCAGCGGAAACTGGAGGCAATCGATACGCTTAGGAAGAACATCCCTCACCTTGCCTCACTCAGAGCCGCGTTAGGTGGGCTGGGCGATGCAACCACGCTGGAGGGGGCGTTCACCGGTCCGTCCCAGGTTAGGTGGCGCTTCCTGATCGATGATACGAGGGCAGGCTGCAATCAGCAGAGAGACTTCGTCGAGAAGGCTTTGGCTACTCCGGATTTCGCTTTCCTGTGGGGGCCTCCTGGGTCGGGCAAGACAACCGCCATCTGCGAGCTCGTGGCCCAGTTAGCTGCGAAGGGGAAGAAGATACTCCTTTGCGCGTCGACGCATGTGGCCGTCGACAATGTGATCGAGAAACTAGAAGAGTTCAGCCTTTGCGCACGACCAGACTCAGAAGCGAGCCTTGGCGTGGAGGTCATTCCTCTTCGAATCGCGACCGATCCTGCGAACGTCTCGGAGGCGGTAAAGCCCTACATCGAGGCTACATTCGTCGAAGGCGAGAAGGAGAGGATCAAGGGCAATCTTCGCCGGCATTCAAAGTATCGGGCTGCGAAGCGACTGCTTCAGGCTTTGGACGACGAGGGTGATTCGCTCGCTGCGCGTCTTGCCCGTGATTCAGCAAATCTTATCTGTGGTACCACGATGGGGTTTATGCAGTACGAGGTCCTGAGAGATCGCGGTGTTTCGACGACTCCTGCCTTCGACTACGTGATACTCGACGAGTGCAGTAAAACCACCTTGGACGAGTTCTTGGTTCCTGCGGTCTATGGCGCCAAATGGATCTTGGTAGGCGATCCTTATCAGCTTTTCCCGTATAGTGAGGAGGAGGATGCAGCCTCTGCTATCAGTAAGGAAATTGAGGGAGAGGTTGCCGATAATCCCCAGATCCGAGTCGAGGTCGGAAAATTTATCCAACTCGCACAAGAGGAGCAGATGCTACGGCTTGAGGGCTCGCCGCGACATGGCGCCCTCGTCGATGAGCTGCGCCAGAAGATGGCCGACATGCAGGCCCTTTCGCCTGTTTGTCTTGAGGCGATCCAGGCCACCTTATCCGTGAAGCTATGCTCGGTGCTGGAGCAGCTCATCGGGGGGAACGAGGGCATTCCAATCCCTCTGTTTAAGGCACTCGGGGGTCTTCCTTCCGAGTTTACCAAGAGCAGGCTTGTCCGGCTGGATTACCAGCATCGCATGGATGCATCGATTGCGGACTTCCCCTCTAGGGTTATCTATGGCGGCCGTTCGATGCTGACTAAGCTTAAGGAACCGAGGGCAAAATTCCACATCGATGAAAGGGTCGTTAAGCGCGAGCTGAGGAAGACCGCGCCTTTTGACATATCCGACCCACAAGGCATCAAACGGATCAGCCCGACTGAGGCCGTCCTGGCCATGGCCGAGATAGTGATGATATCAAGGTGGGTGCAGGACGTGAGGCCGGACAAGCCTCCCAGCGTCTATGTGATCGCATTTTATCGCAACCAGCGTGAGTTGCTTGAGCGCGCCTTCAGGCGGATGAAGGCCTTGGATGGCTCGATCCGTCTGGATGTGCTTTTCCACACGGTGGATACATGCCAGGGCCATGAGGCGGACGTCGTCATCCTTAGTTTCGGTCGGGACTCCGAAGGTCAGCGAAGTTCATTCATGAGGTCTTTTAATCGTGTGAACGTGGCGCTGACGCGTGCCAAATCCCACCTGATCCTGACAAGATTGCCGCCCAAGAACAGATCTGATGACATCATCGATAAGCTGCATGAGGAGCTGGCTTCCGGCAAGATGGTGGAGGGAAACCATGACGTTGCCCCAAAGGACAAGTGCGTGATTGCAGTCCAAGAGGCGCTTAAGGAGATGCGAACCCGATGATTGTCAGTATCGAGGCCAAAGGCCTTTTTCCTGTGGCTATCTACGCTCTGGGAGGCGATTTCATGCGGGCAAGCAAGCTGCATGAATGCGGTGCGGTGATTTCCCTGATCGAGGAGCTCCATCAGTTAGGCGAGGTCTGTGATATGAGTAAGGTCGCAACCGTGCTCTTCGCCGGTCGGCTGAAGGTGGCGCGCCGTATATTGCAGCCGCTTGTCGATTCCGGGTTGGTGGTCATGGATGCCTCTGGCGGTCTTTCCCTCTGCGAGAACGAGGAAGTCAGGCAGGCGTCACTTTCCTTGTCTGAGCTCCGCTTTGAGCCCCCCGAGCGTGGCTACAAGCTCGTGCTGATGCCGGAAGACGTTTCGCCGTCCGCCAAGTGCCTGGTCTCCGGGTTCCGAGTCGTCGAAAACCTACCAAGGGGTTTTTCTCCTGATCGATTCCTTCAGGTTTCTTCTTCTAGCCCCGTGCATGAGCGTATCTCGTGCGTCTCATGCCGAAAGCCCGGGCCGTTCATCATGAAGACGGACATAGACTCCAAGTTCGTCATCTGCAGGCACGGTAAATCCAATCTGCTTAAGATCCGTTATCATTTCACGCAGAAGCAGGTCAATGGCTTGTTCCAGCCTGGCGAGCTTGTGATTGAATTAGAAGGTGACGATATTAAGGAAAAGCATTGGGGATGGCTGATGGGACCCCTCGAGAAGATGGCCGGGCGGAAAGGTAGGTGGGTGGTGCGTGTCTCGACCCCTGCAGATGACGTCCTCTTCAGCTCGCTTTTAAAGATCAATGGGCATGTTCTTACCGATGTCCCCGGGTATTATCGAAGCATCTCCTCCTCCGAATCCTCGGAAAGATATGGCTCTATATTTTATAGGCCATCTGGCCTTTCCGTTAGGTGCCATGGCCTGGCCGAGATGCCCGAGGATTCATCTGACGCAGTCGATCTCGCTTTGAAGAAATTGGTGAAGGATGCCGAGGATGGGCTTGTGGCTGTCCGCCAACCTGAAGCTTATGTCATGGATCTTTGCCGTCGGTTCGGCTTCGAGGTAAGCCCAGCCCCTGAAGATATTTTAGATGCAATGCGCACAGTATCGGCGAATGTTAACGGCGCGGCTTACGCGCGTCTTTTTGCGGCAAGCGATTGGAGGTTGTCCGTATGAACGATAGGAGTACCAGCCTTAAGCGTATTGCCGATTCCGAACGGAAATCGCGCACAGACCTAATCAAGTCTATCCTGTCCGGCGCCAAGCAGATGGTCTCGCTCGGCACATTCCTCTTTGGCCATCCTGATCTTATCGGTTGGGTGCCTAGAGATCGTCGTATTTACCTCGCGATCGGTGAGGCAGATATCGAGTTCACAAAGGCTGATGCGATTGCGGACCCCGGAAAGTATGCATGGAAACGCTCAGATTTGGCGACCAATGCCGCAGCCCGTTGTCTTCTTCGTGCCGTCCCCGGTCACCATCTAAAGTATGTCCTAGTGGACCCCTTTTCCGAGGGGGCGCGAGGTTTGCTGCTGACTTCCAATCTTACGCCATCAGGTGTCGGCGTAGAATCGCTTTCCGAAGCAAAAGTCTCCTCCCACGAAATGGCGATAGAGTTGACTGGGGAGGAACCTCACGAACTCGCTAAGCTTGCCAGGTATACCCTGTTCGGGGCAAAGGGTGTGCGGGAGTTTAAGCACGGAGGCCTTCAGCCTGTTTCTCCTGCCCCGGTTTTGTTGCCCGATAACACTTCGCTACTGGTGAATGGTTATGGACGGTTTGGACTTACGGACGCCCTATTAGACTGCGTGTCCTCCGCGAAATCCTCCGTGCGTCTATGTACCTACACTTTCGACGTAGATTCGGCGCTTTTTCCTGTCCTTAGGAAACTCGCTTCGTCCGGGGTTGATGTGCAGGTACTCTTAAACAGCAGCTTGGCCAATAAGCGCATCTCGGATGCACTTAGCCAAGCCGGCATCAAGGTTGTTTCCGTTGACCGAATGCACGCCAAGGCGATTCTGGTTGATGATTCTTTCGGGATTGTCTGTACGGCCAACTTATGTCGGTCAGGTCTAAGCGATGGCATCAACATCGGTGTCAGGTGCTCATCTGCTATCCCGGATCGCCTAGACCGCCTGAGGCGGTTTTTCGTCGATCGCAGCTGACTCCGTTCACTTTGTGCCCTCGCAAGTAAGCGAGGACTTGATCCCGAAACTCCATGGGGGCCACGCAGTGGCCCCCATATTTTATAACTATTTTATACCATTATATGCGAAACCGCTTCACAGGGATTGGCTTCGAGCTAGGCTATTGAGACCCCTCCATGGATACATGGGAATACATCTGTAATCAGTCGCCGTCTGAGGCATTTCAGACTGTGCGTCACTTCGTGCGCACTAAGGTGCTGGAGTTAAAAGGTGGCGTGGCTCTAAACGGCGAAGGCATCGACTTGGATTTCATCGGTATCAGCGGCGTCGCCAGGATCCGCTTCGCCAAAACCAAGGACGGCTCTCGGGTTTCCGTGACAGTCCCCGACCCTCTACGCGAAAAGGTGTCCGCCTTGATGGGAGGGTTAGTCGCTAAACGAAAGCTTAAGTCGGTTAATAAGCACGGAGGCCCTTCTGTCATCGAGAAGAAGGACTTCACCAAGGCTGTCGATGTCCTGAAGACGCATCTCGCTCACGACGCTTTTTCAAAGCATATCGAGATCCTGCCGGAGGCCTTGTTGCACGCGGAGTCATGCCTGTATGAGCATGACGGAAAACTCGACAAGGCCCTGACGCATCTGGCCGCCTTCGCCGATAAAAGGGCAGGGAAGAACATACCGTTACACCGTCTAAAGGACATCGCCAGGGACTCAGCTCTCGGAAATCTCTACCGGCCAAACGTCAGTGACACGGTGGTGCGGGTTCATGGAGACCACTATCGATTTGAATACGGCGAAAAGAAGGTCCTCTTTGCGGAGCACATTACCTTGGGCGGCGGCTACCCCAAGGAGTGCATGTCCATCCACTTCATCTGGGACGAAGTTCGCGCGAAGCTAGTCATCGGTTACTTCGGACAGCACTTGCCCACTTCTGAAGACAAGTAGCTCAACCGAGCTGCACTAAAAGCCCTGAGTGATCAGAAAGCCCGCGCGTCCTAAAGGCCGGAAGGTGCTTCAGTTTGGCCTTCTTGACGCCATTTCCGATGAATGCGTGATCGATTCTCCTGGGACGATCGCTTTTTCGGGTACCTTTGAAAGTCCAGGCCTTGCCTCCGCCTCTGCTTTGTTCCCATAGGTTACGCCAGCCAAACTCGATCCAAGCTTTGAGCTGCGGACCCCATTTATCATCATGCTGGTCGGTATTGAAATCCCCGATGAGCAGGGTTCTGGTTTCGGCCTGCTTCTTCATCCATTTCCGGAGCTGGTCGAAAGGGCGTTCCTTCATGCCTTTGGTGGGCATATGGATGCCGGAGATGAGCACATCGCCGATCTGACACCAGAGCCAATTATTCTTCAGCTTATTGCCGCGCTTGGTGAAACGATTATCCGTTTCCACGGGCAGCTTGCTGTAAAGACGTACGTGTCGCTT
>Ga0222712_10006894_pt1 | contig 11118 bp, 5 predicted proteins | sample C33_657DmetaG_FD_165043 | JGI IMG/M metagenome (GOLD analysis project Ga0222712, IMG submission 165043) | Estuarine water microbial communities from San Francisco Bay, California, United States - C33_657D | ecosystem: Environmental > Aquatic > Marine > Unclassified | place: USA: California... | reverse complement strand
TAAAATCAGAAGCATTTAAGGCATCATCATCTACCGCATCAGCAAGAAGATCGTCATTTGGATTAGGAGAGATTGGACGATATAACCATGCTCTAGCTAATGCAAAAGCTGTAGGGTTTCCTTGGGTTACAGCACCCTGATTAATTACCTGACCGTATTGTTTAATTCCACTATAATTAACTGTTACACCAGCCTTTATCTTATTACTAATATTCTGATCAAGCGTTGCTCTTCCTGAATACCGATTTAAACCAGTATTTATAATTGAACCAATCTGATCAAATAAAGAACCCGAAATAGAGTATTTAGTTTGATCAGTTCCACCTCTCAATGCCAGGTTGTAATTCTGCAAGGAACCCTGCTGTAATACATAATCCTGGAAATTTACACCTGCAGCAGATTTATAATCTTCTAGAGTTTTGCCACCTGCAAAAAACGCTCTCGTTGTTGCCGATAATGGATTTAATTCCGTTTGGTATTTTATAAATTCATATGGACTCATAACTTCCATAGGTTTTGGCATTTCTTGAATACCATAAGAACTTGAAAAATTAACCACTGGTTTTCCAACTGAACCACGTTTTGTTTGTATAAGAATTACTCCATTTGCTGCTCTTGATCCATAAATTGCAGTAGATGATGCATCTTTCAATATGGTCATTGATTCAATCTCTTCAGGATTGATACTTGCAGGATCTGGATTTTCGACAGGAAAACCATCAATTACATATAAAGGAGCTGTACTTTGGGTTAAAGAACCCGCTCCTCTAATTACAATGTTTATACCACCACCCGGCTGACCATCAGATGCATTAACCTTTACACCAGCCACACGGCCAGCAAGGGCTTCAGCAAATGTACCAACAGGAGCCTTCATCATGTCATTTATCGGTACTACACCAACAGAACCTGTAAGATCAGGTTTGGCTACAGTTCCATAACCAATAACAACTACTTCACTCAAAGAAGCACTTGAAACTTGTAGAGTAACGTTAACAGTTGAACGATTACCAATGACAGTTTCTTGAGTTACCATCCCTAGAAAAGCAAAAACAAGGGTTTCATTACTGGAAGCCTGAATACTGTACTTTCCATTTGCCAATGTTGTTGTTCCTCTATTGGTACCCTTTACTCTAACTGTGACACCAGGAAGTGGCTGCCCAGCTTCAAGTACAGTTCCGGTTATACTTTTTAATTGCTGCGATAAAGCCTGCTCTGAAAAACTCAGCAACAGCATTATGAGCATTACAATCCCTACTCCGGAGGGAAATGACCATGGTTTTTTTAATTTCATCATGTAATTGTTTAGCATAGTTTTTAATTAATAGTGAGTTAAAAGTAAAAATGAAATACGGGTGCGTACCCGTATAATTTTTTTAATAATTTCATCAAAAATAGTATCGCTCATGAAAATTAATTTATTGTTAAAAAAAGATACTTTAAAAGTCTTTTTTTTAACAGAGTATTACAAGGTTAATTATATGAGTTAAAATCGTTAAAAAAGATTTAAAACTCAAGATCATGTACGAGCACTAATATATAAATAAATATAATATCACAAATTTGAATTTTATTTTTCAAAATAAATTAACACCAATAATTTACTCGAATGGATTAGGAATCTTAATCAAATCAGTCCGCGTAATTCCGTTTTCTGTTACTCGCGCCAAAGCATAAACCTCTCCCCCTTTTCCAATAGCAATTGAATTAACATATAAAGGACGATCACCAGTATCATAAAATACAGGCCCATGATCTTTATAATAGTTTGAGGGAATATGATAAGTTATTAAATGTAGGTTTTCTAAACCTTTAGCGGCTCCTTTAGCTATATGTTCTGCACCTGCAATGCGCTTCCCATTTTCATATATTGGGCCGCCTGTTAAGTAATAAATTGTTTCTTTATCTGGGCCTAATTGAAAACCCAGATAACCATAACTGAACTGATCAAACATCCCGCTAGCAGACGATGGCTCAGAAGTTATCCTTCTTAAAAGTTCTATATGCTTATTTTGAGGATGGAAGCGAAATAAATAACCAGAGTTTCCATGTACTCCATAGGCAATATTCTCAGGTTCATACCAAAATATTTTTCTCCAGTTATATCCCATGCTTCCCGGACGAGTTGGATCATACGTTCCAAAATAATCCAGTCTTAAATTGATTTCATCTAATTTTGTAATTTTATTTTCATTTGGATTGTATGAAAAAATATCTCCTTCTGAAGTAGAAAAATAAACTGTACCGTTATTTGGATCTACAAGCAAAGAACGACAAAGCGACCTAAAATCATCACCAGGTTCACCAGCCTCACCATTTGCTGAAACCTGACCCAGGTTTTTTAGATTTTTTGTATTCAAATCATAATGAACAAAATTACCTTTAGGCCATGTTATTCCATAAACTTGCCCCCGAACACAGTCCATTGTCATGGTAACCATACCTTCACCATTTGGAAGAATGGCAAGGTCACTGAATGCTTTAGTTTTAAGATCATAAGAAAGAATATGACCTCCTGGGTATAATTTATAATCGGCTGGAAGATTAACAGGCAGCCTATCCATACCTTTTATTAGTTCGTAATATCCTACATGAGTTGAAAAGTACAATTTACCTTTACTCTCATAAAAACGTGTATGGCTTTTACCTTGAGGGATGAACATTTTATCATTCTCTCCGCATACATCATTTAGGTCTGCTAAAAACTCTGTAACATCAAGCTCTGGATCATATACGTACATCTTTCCAGCAAACTCAATTTTATCAGATGATAATATATAATAAATTTTACCATCGCTTGCTGCCGATAAAGCATTATAGGTATCATGTGCCTGAATAAAGCCGGAGTTATATGTTTTAGCTATTAAATTACTAATCTTAAATGAGGAATCAGATTTTAATAAACCAGCTTCTATTTCATCAATGTTATTCATTTATCTTTTATTCTTAAATCCAATTAGAAAAACTAATCTTCTTATCATTTTTTATCAAAGGATTTCTTAATAGATTCGGCATTAGTGTAAATTTTATTGATTGCTAAAGCAATTGAATCCATGTCTTCTCTACTGCCAAGAAGAATATTCTGTGTAAACCATACCGCTTCTGTACAAAGTTTGTCATTTTCAGGACATTGGTTATTTTCCATGTATTTTTTATAATCAAGCATGTCTTTATGGTACATCCTTTTAAAATTTTTCGATTCAAATGCCTCTTTAATAAACTCCTGTGTATTTAGAGGAGTGTATCCACTAGAACATGGTACCCCTTCGGCTCTTAAGGCCTGTAGAAATTCAGCTCTAGTTAATCCCTTAAAAGACTCCTGCTTAAATCTGAAAGAAAACAGATGGAAAGAAACTCTTGTAGCACATTCATATAATTTATACGGCACTATTCCGGGAATATTTTCAATTTTTGATTTTAAATATTTTGCATTTTCTTCACGAACCGTTGTTTGAGCATCTAATCTTTGAATCTGAGCAAGACCGATTGCTGCTTGATATTCAGTAAAACGAACCTTGGTACCAATTCTGACACTTCCGGCATTAAATGTTCCCACTGCAGTTCCAAATGGTAATCCTAAATTTTGAAATGAAAAGCAACGATCCATAAATGAAATATCATTACTAATAATTGCTCCACCTTCGCCAATTGGGATATTTTTTGAGTTTTGAAAACTAAAACAACCTGCATTTCCAATGGTTCCAACCTTTTGCTTGTTCACTTCAGTAAGTGGTGCCTGACAAGCATCTTCAATCACAACCAGATTATGTTTTTTTGCAATTGCCATAATTCTTGGCATATCAGCAGGCATACCTAAAATATGGACCGGCAAAATAGCTTTCGTTCTAGGTGTGATTTTAGCTTCCATTTTTGCAGGATCGATCTGATAAGTTTCAGGATCTATATCAACAAAGACTGGCATTGCTCCGTTCATTAAAACAGCCTGCACAGTAGATATAAATGTGTATGGAGGAACAAGTACTTCATCACCAGCTTTTATATCCAATTGATTTAGAGCCACAATCAAAGCATTAGTGCCATTGCTAACGGTAAGGCATCGTTTGGCATCATTAGTTTTAGCCCAAAGCGCTTCAAATTCATTAACAACTGAAGCTCTTGACCATATCCCACTTCTTAAAACCTCAAGAACTCTTTTTTCATCAGTTTCAGGATTCCAAATTGGCCATTTAATCCACTTTGAAGCATTCCATGCTGATGACCCTCCAAGTATTGCTGGCATAGCAGAATGATCCAATTGTTTAGCAATTAGAGATGGAGAAATGCCTAAAGTCAATGCCGTTCCAATTCCAGCAACTGATGTTTGTTTTAAAAACTTACGTCTCGATGGATCACTTATTTTGTTTTTCATGACTCTATATTTTCAATTTATACTGTTCAGAAATGGAATGTAGTGTATGCAATGATTAACGTTTACGTACCCGAAAATATAAAATAAATTCAATGAAACAATATCATTTAAAAATAATGTAGTGTGAAATGGATTTTAATAGTGATTACTATGTAAAAATCTCAACCCATATTTTACAATTAAAAGGTAAAGAAAGTCATATTGAATAAAGATTATTTCTCAATAACCACACCAATCATATCCATACTCACTCCTACTTTTATTGAACCAACATCTTTAACCATAGCCTTTGAGGCTGCTGGCGGACGCTTCGGGTCATAATACTTAGGACGAATCTCATTCAATGCAGCACTATACAGATCATTACTAACATAATAAGTGGCCTTTAAAAGATGCTTAAGATCACTTCCTGATTGCTTCATAATCAAATCGAGAAAATCAAAAATATCACTCAACTCTGACTTAATACCTCGCTCAGTATTACCATACAAGCCTGAAACATACACTTTACTCCCATAATTTACTCGGGTTACCTTACTATAAACAGGAGAATGAACCATTCCCTTTGGTGTTATGAAATCTATCTGCTCATTAGATTTACTTAATGTTCGGTTTGAGGATGCAATTAGCTCAATTTCAATTAATGGATCTTTACTTAGCCATTCTACATTAACAAGAGGAGGAATTATTCCACCCTTAAAAAACTCTGCCATCACATCCTGAACGATACTCAAATCTGATATTGGGTTAATAAAAGACTTTATCTGAATAATGTCTCTTTTTTCAAGACCAAGAAAATGAAGTGTTTCTTCTAATTGCTTTAGCGTATTGAGAGTTGCTTCAGCTAAATTACCTTTTGCGGCTTGCCCTGATACATAAACAACCGATCCAGAGGGCAGGATTGATACTTGTGTAGATCCCGATTGAAAATACTTTACAAACTTATCAGATGAATTGGAAGAAACAGCAATAGCATCGATAGAAACAAGAGCATCCGGATTACTTAAATTGCCACTTACATAACTAACAGCAGGAAGTTTAGCAGATTTGAATTGTCTACTAATCTCTGTTTGAACTTCAGAAATTAAAGAAGTATTTTTTAAGTATATGTTTAATTTGACTACTTGCTCAAGACCTGAATCAGCAACATTTAGGGCTTTGGAAAGATTACCGAAAATTTGTTCAATCTGTTTTTGAATTTCACCTTTAAAAACAAATTTACCTCGTTTATTTAAAGAAAAAATTTGAGAGGTATGAGCAAGTGGTACATTTTTTACAATTACTGCATCTGAGCTACCCTTTTGCCTCGAGGTTTGAGCATATTGAATATCAGGACTCTGACCCAAAGAAGCAAGACTTCCAAAAATAAAAAATATAAATATTGATGTTTTCATAAATAAAATCATGCCCTAATAAACAAAAGAAATGTTAATTAAGCTTAATTATTTATAGGTGCCCAATATGCGCAATAACCATCAGGGCGTACCGGACCTTTGAATAATAAACATCCACCACAGGGTTTATCTTTGGCAGGAGGCAAATAAAGCGTACAATTACTACAATGGCTATCTGGAATAGGTGTTTTAGTTACATAGGCGAGTTTTTTTCGCTTTTCAATTTCATCAGCACTAACCCCTGAAAGATTATCACATTGATTTTTCTGAGCAGTTTGAACTGCTTTTTTGGGAGGCTGCTGATTGGATGAACTAGATTGAGCAAGCTCTTTAGCTACAGAACTTAAAGAATTATAACTAAGTACAAAGCCCGCTCCTGCAAGTATTGAACCTGCCTTCAAATATTTGTGCAGGAAGTTTCTTCTTGAATATATATTATCTTTCATTTGACTCATATTGGGTTATTATCTGGGCTAAAAACTGAAATTATTGATAATACTAATCTTAATTACAGTTTTTTCAACAATTCATATGAAGCTTTTATATCAGATTCAGAATCCATAGTAATCTTTGCTGCTGTTTCTTTCAATGTTTCATTTTTATTTAAGCCCATTTTAAGACCTTTTAATGCCGAAACTTGCAAATTTGATCCGTTCATTGCCGGAAGAGACAAAATATCTAAGTACGTTAAAAACTGTGTTTTACTATGTCTAGCAGCTATAATATTTGAAAGATCTTGCAAGAAACTAAGTTTCCAAGGCTCTACATTTTGAAAAAAAGAATTTTGTGAAACAAGTGCTTTTAAAAGCTCTGGAGACGAACCCGTTACTGAACTTAATACAGCGCTTCTGAACCAATCATTTTGACCTTGTTTCTGAATAATTTCTACAAATGCAGGAATTATTCGTTGATCTTTAAATTCTCCTAAACTTAAAGCAGCCTGAAGTGCAACTCTTTTTGATGGATCATTAATTAATTTAAGAACCAAAGGAAGAGTTTCTGGATAGCGTTCTGCCAAAATTAATGCATTTTCACGCAATCCCGGCGATGAATCTTGCAATCCTTTACTAATGATGGATGCGTTTAATGAGTTTAAACCTTCAAGTACGTAAAGTAAATGTAATCTTGTTATTGGATCAGCACTAGTACTGAATAATTTATTAACCATTGGAACAATAGACTTATCTTGACGCTCAAGAAGTAAACGTTGAGCTTGAGTACGATACCATCCATTAGTATGAGATAAATAGTCAAGTAGTTTTACACTCGATGCATCTTTCAGGTTGACCGATACATTTTTATAAGTAGTATTATCAGGCAAAACACGATATATTCTACCCATATCACTTCCGGCCATGAAATCCATATCAGCTTTCAGATCATCAGGAATAGAAACAGGAGTTTCAATATGTTGTCTGTAGTAATCAAGAATATATAAATACCCATCTGGACCAACTGAGAACGTTACTGGACGGAACCAGGGATCTGTAGAATAAATAAATTCTCTATCCTTTTCATTTTCAGGGCGTTTTGCAACAAGAACCGGGCTAGTTTCACTCGGGCTAAGAATATCTCTGTGCACAACGTGTCCGGATACATCTGCAGTAAAAATATTACCGTAGAATTCTTTAGGCATTGCATCACCATTATAAACAGTACTACCTGAAGCTCCGCTAAAACGATCTTCTGCATATTCAATTCTATTCAGATTCGATTCTTTATACGCTTTATTTCTGCGGGCGCTTCTTTCAGCACGCCAATAAGGAGGTGCAGTTTCCTGAAACATGATTTCCTCATGATCTGTAACAGTTACATTAAATTTGGATGTTGGAAGAAATGCATGTCTATGGGTATATCTCCACGGAATTACAGCCTGTTGGAGGTGTATTGAATTCTGTGTAAAAAACCGATGCCCCCAATCATCAATGGTTTGTCCGAATTGTCCTGGACCAGTTTCCAGCTCAAAAACATTCCGGTCCATTCTGAAACGAAAATCAGCACCTCTCACTTCTACAGCTGCAGCACCTGGAGTTTTACTAAGCGTTACTTTTCCACTTTGACCATTGTTATTCGCATAAATCCAATTATCAACGCCTAATTTAAGACTGGTTACCTGAGCCTCAGAGTTGTTTTGAAAAAATCCTGAAAATAAAATTTCTGAAGAATCTGACTTGCCATCACCATTGGTGTCTTTAAGATAGATTATATTAGGTGCTGCTGTCACGATAAGTCCGCCTTTCCATGGCAGCATACTGGTCGCTTCAGTAACATTGTCTGCAAAAATTATTGATTTATCTATCTTGCCATCTCCATCTGTATCCTTAAGAATACGAATACGACCATGTCCTTTACCTGGTTCTACTTCATATGGATAATCGGGCATTTCAATTACGTAAGCATTTCCTTGTTCATCAAATTCAAGAGCAACGGGATCAAAAACATGAGGTTCTGATGCAAATAATTGAACTGAAAAACCATTGACAATGTTTAACTTTTTTAAAGATTCTTCAGGGCTAAGCGCAGCAGCATAGCGTTGTGCAAGGCAATCAACTACTAAAAAGATAAAAGGTAATACTAATAAGGCTTTTTTATATTTGAGACAAGTCTTCATTCTTTTCTTATTTAAATGGCAATTGTGATAAAAATCAATTTTAAATTACGATTAATAAACCAACACGGTTCTTTTATAAAACAGCAAATTAGACAAAACAAATTAATCAACAAAAAATTGAATCTGTATCGCCTTTGAGTTTATATCATTCAAATATACATTTAGATCAGTCTGAAAATATAAACACGGTAACGTACCCGAAAATATGACATAAAAACGGCAAAATAAAATATATTTTAATTTGAAAATCACAGGGTATTGATACTATATTTTTAATAAAATAAGTCTAAAAACTAGCTATCAATGAAAAATTAGGGCTTTTGAATAAAAACAGTAAATTTTAATTGACCTGTGTATTCATCGTGTGGAAAGGTGAGAAATTTTAATTTACCATCATTTTCAATAATAAAACCGGGATCATCATCCAACTCAAGCGTTTTACCTAATGACTTGGCAACTTGATAATAACGTGTACTCCCATTTGGCAGATCTATTCGAATATAATTTACCTTTGGAACTACCCTATCTAGTTCCAAAGTCCATTTATTTCCTTCATTAATAATTCCAAGTAATTTACCAGAAAGTTCATTTCCTGATTGATAGGTCCATCCTGACCCTGAAATAACTTGAATATCATTGCCTTTAATGGTAATCTGATCCTCAATCATTAATCCATTTAAAGCGTATTTAACCCGATATGTATTACTGTCAGACTTGACTGATTCTATCCATGGTTTATCATTAAACGGTTCATGAACAGTCATAAAAGATGATTTGCCACCAGTATGCCTTTGCATTAATCCAAGCCGCATGAAATCATCCAATTTATTATCATTTTCACCTGCAAGTCTTACTGATGGAGAACTGAAAGTAAATATTTCTGAGCCCTCGGGGGCAAAATTATGAGTTCTTAATCCTGATTTTTCATATCGCCATGTTGCCGTCCAAGGTTTACTGGTTTTTCCAGATTTGATATTTTTCAAATAAGAATAGGCATGAATACGCTTACCTTCAATATCTGAATCATACTGATTTTTAGGAATACCGATTCCTCCCCAATCCGGAACAAGGGTTTTAACCTTTGTTTCAATTGAAATACTAGTTTCCATTTTTCCTTCTTCTTCACACATTCCGTGCAAGAACCAGTCATGGGTATTCCCTCCTTCCACATCAAAACGATCAATCACGTAATCGCGTCCTTCGGCTGCATGGACCATAATGAGCCTCCTTCGGTATGTACTTGCGACAGCGTATGCTGGAGAAGCCTCCACATCAATCACCTTTACATTCTCATTCTTATCATCGTAAAATTTAAGGTGTCCGGTAACAGGATTTTTAATTGATCCAGCATCCTGTGCTTTTTGATCTATTACCACTGTATTATGAGAAGCAGTATGAAGTGTCCAACCCCTATATTTTGAATGCGTGTAACCGATATCTGAAAGCAATTCTTCTCCTTTTGCAAATAAAATAAGGGATGCATTATCATAATGAGAATGACCATAATTACCACTCCAGTTTAAGTTAAGTACTATTTGCTCATTCCCTTTGCCATTCCCCAATGCTGCATTTCCAAGTGAAGACCATAAATGCGAAACAGAATTATCTGTATTTTTAGCATTCACATTTCTGGTTGCCCAAGTATCGTTAATGGGAATTTTTCGTCCGTTTGGCAAAATAGCTTCTTGAGAAACCTGCAAAGCTTTGGTATAAAATGGCATTTTATTGGTCAAATCCAGATTGTCAAATCGATTTGTTACGTATTCTGGAGGATCTGAATATCCATGAGCAGCAGAAGCCACACTTTTTAATCCACCAATTGTTTGATCATGGTATGAAGCCGTTCCTTCTTTCCACCATCCATCAGCAAAAAAACCAAGTTTCAAAAATTCACTAAATCGATTAACCCCATCATGAACCATGTCTGGTTTATTTAATATCCTTCCAAGACGAACCATATCCCTGTACATTCCGGGCGACATATTAGTATATAATTCAGGATTTGCTGCCGTAAATTCATAACCTAAAATAAGTAGATCTTTTACGATTCTTTTATCCGTCTCAGTTCCAATAAAAGCATCCATTCGTTTCCAGTCGTATTCATTTTTCAAAAATTCATAGACGTTTGCCATTTGAATCGGGATATCACCATAGGCCCACCAATTCCATTTAGCACCGCGATAAGGAACTAATCCTTCATAAGGCCATTTCTGATCTGCAGGGAAAAATTTCTTTGCCGCGCTTGGATAATCATAACGAATTGCATAATCAGGAAATAATTGTGCAAATCGACCAGCGATAACTGCAGCACGATCTCCATAAGCATTGTCTTTTGTCAATGAATAAATTTTGGCTAATCGTTCGCCGTTTTGCTGTATCCATTTCCATCGCTCAAACCAACTATGTGCTTCATAAAAATATTGATTACCCTGGGCATTTTGATGATAACGATATACCTGTTTAGCACCACTTGGAGCTATTATTACCTTTTCATGATTTTCAGGATATTGCTCATTTGGAAATACCATTTTACAATAATTGCATTTCAACTTATTACCAAATTCTGGTTTCCAGCTCAATACATTCATCTCCTGCGCTCCCCCATTACAGTTCGGGCAACCAATAAAGTATATACCTGAAGCTGTTGGAACCAACGCTTTCACTTCTTCTAGAGACATTTGAATAAATGGATCCACTTCCCGTTTTAACGCCGAGATATCTGCAACGGTTTTCTGCATTTGTTG
>Ga0222712_10006893_pt1 | contig 11119 bp, 9 predicted proteins | sample C33_657DmetaG_FD_165043 | JGI IMG/M metagenome (GOLD analysis project Ga0222712, IMG submission 165043) | Estuarine water microbial communities from San Francisco Bay, California, United States - C33_657D | ecosystem: Environmental > Aquatic > Marine > Unclassified | place: USA: California... | reverse complement strand
CATGCAGGGCCGCGATGATCTCCGGCGAGGACTTGAAATCCATGTCGGCGACCCAGAGCGGCAAGATGTCGCGGCCGGCGTATTTCTGCCATTTTTGGGAATCGGTGCCGAGGCGGGCGGGGACGGTGTCGAAGTCGAAGTGCATGGAAAAAGGAGATCGGCACAGAACCACGCTTTGGGCGCCGGGGCACGGATTTTCTGTGGCGCGTCGCTACGCGCGGGGCGGGCGAAGAGGTTCACCCGCGGGCGGGTGAATGGGAAACCGGCGAGTGGCCGCGCTCATACGTGCGCGGCCGAGACAGACGACGCGGTTTAGAAATCGATGGTGGTGGAAAAGCGGAAGCTGCGCGGGGCGCCCCACGAGCCGGTCGAGAGCGTGGCGGAGGTGTAGTAGTCGACGTTTTCGAGGTTATCGAGATTGAGGGCGAAGGTGGTGGGGTAGTTCAGGATTTTGGTGCGGTAGCCGCCGAGGAAGCTGATGAGCGTGTAGCCGGGCGACCAGAGTTCTTGGACGGGCGAGCCTTGGACCGGCGTGCCGTTGCCACGGAAAGTGCGGTCGCGCCAGTTGGCGCCGCCGCCGAGGTAGACGCCTTTGAGCGGGCCGCGCGGGAATTCGTAGCGGGTGAAGACGTTGAATTTGCGCTTGGTGTAGCCGGCGTTGGGGACGCCTTCGGGGTAGGTGAGGAGGAACGCGTCCAGCAGCGGGGTGGCTTTGCTGAGGGCGCGGGCTTCGCGTTGGAAACCTTTGAGGAGCGGGAGGCGGTCTTCGGTGACGAGGTCGTTGGTGGCGGCGTTAAATGAGAGGCGCCAGGTGCGCGTGAGGTTGGCGATGAGTTCGAATTCATAGCCGCTGGTGGTGAGTTTTTGGTAATCGGTACCGGCGCCGTTGAACGTGGTGGGGAAGATGGCGCTCACTTCGTCGCGGATGGCGACGGCGGGCGCGGGGGAAATGCGGGCGTTGGGCTGGTAGTTGTTGTAGCGGGTGAGGTTCGCCTCGATGCGGCCGCCAAACAGGGTGAAGCGGGCGGACATATCCGAGCCTTCGCCGGTGGGGATGGATTGTTTGGAGCCGACGGTGAACAAATCACTGCCTTCGCCGAGGGAGATGCGGAACGATTGGGCGCGGTTGTAGGAGAGGGCGAACGTGTCGTTGAGGCGGTAGACGACTCCGTAGTTGGAGCCGTTGAGTTTGTAATGCACGAAGGCGGGGTTGGGGGCGAAGGCGCCGGGGATGAAGTCGTTGACCCAGGTGTTGGCGATCGGGCGCGGAGCGCCGACGGTGGTCTTCATGTTGAAGGCGTCTTGGCGGAAGCCGAGGAGCGTGAAGAGGTGGTTGTTAAAATAGCTGCCGGAGGCGCCGACGCCGAGAGAGGGAGTGTAGAAGCGGCGGGAGATCTGGTTGCCGGCGGCGCCGACGGCGTTGGAGAAGTCGGGGAACCAAGCGGAGACGCCGGGGATGGGGCCGAGGTCGCCGGTGAGATTGCCGCCGTCGCCGTCGCGCAAGTAATAGCGGCGGATGAAGCGGTTGTTGGTAAACGTGGAGCGGTTGGCGGTGAAGGCGGCTTGGGTGCCGGCGTTGTTGATGGTGCCGACGAAGTTGGCGTTGGCCGGGTCGACGTATTCGCCCCATTTCGGTTTCATGGCGCCGGGGTTGTCTTGGTGTTGTTGGGCGTTGAAGACGAACTGCTGCTGCATCCAGGAAAGTTTCAGGTCGTAGACGGCGGAGAGGCGCATATCGCGCACGATGTTGCCGTTGATGTTACGGGTGCGGAAGTATTCGCTGTAGAGCTGGTTGTAGTACGGGTTGACGGCGCCGCTGGGGAGGTTGGGCGAAAGGTCGCGGTAGATGGTGCGGGTGGCGGCGGAGCTCCACGTGTCGAGTTTTTGTTGGTAGAAATTACCGGAGAGCAGGAGGTGGAGGTTTTCGCCGATGTGGTGTTCGGCATCGAGAGTGACGGAGTCGTAGTAATTTTTGGCGGTGCTGTTGGGGCCGTTGAGTTGGAGGGTTTTGGGGACGACGGTGGAGTCGATCGCGGTGAGATTGCTGCCGGTGCTGCGGCGCATGGTGTTGGCGCGAAAGAGGGCGCCGTTGGCGGGCACGTAGACGTAGCCGGCGGTGTTGGTGAGCGTGGTGACGTTGCTGAAGGTGTACGCGTCGATGAAGAGGCCTTGGGAATTTACGCCGGTGCTCTTGGCGTGTTCGGCCATGAGGCTGATGGTGGTTTTGCGGAACGGGCGGTACGTGAGCGCGCCGTACATGCCGCGGAAATCGCGGCGGACGTGGTGCACCCAGGAATCGTTGTTCTGTTGGACGGCGGCGATGCGGAGGGCGAGTTTGTCGTTGAGGCGGCGGTTGAGATCGAGCTCGGCGCGAAGGAGGTTGTTGCTGCCGACCATGAGTTTTACGCGGGTGAGGTTTTTGGTGAAGAGGCCGCGTTTGGTGATCTGGTTGCTGGCGCCGCCGAGGTCGGCTTCGCCGTAGAGGAAGGCGTTGGGGCCGCGGAGGATTTCGACGCGTTCGGTGGCGTAGGATTCCATCGGCGAGTACCAGATCCAGCCGTTGCGCACGGCGTAGTTGTTTACGATGCCGCGGAAGATGCCTTTGTTGGGTAGCGCGGGGTCGGGGTTGGCTTCGCCGGTGACGAACCATTTGGACATTTCGTCGAGGTTGGTCGCGCCGATGTCTTCGATGAACTGGGCGTTGATGATAGAGATGGAGTTGGCGACGTTTTTGAGGTTCTGCACCGTGCGCATGCCGGAGGTCGTCTGCATGGATTCGTAGCCGAGGTCTTGTTGCTCGGAGACGGTGAAGGTGGATAGGGTAATCGCTTCGGTCTTTTTGGCTGCGGTCTCGGAGGCGTCCGTGGTGCTCGCGCGGGTGGGGGCGGTTTGGGCGTGGGCCGAGAGGGTGATGATCCCGCCGAGGGCTAGGTTGAGCCAGAGGCGGAGCGTGCGGCGGGCAGGACGATTATGGGCAGTGATCATGGTGAAAAAGTGAAAAAAGGGTAAGGATTGCGGGTCTCGGGCGTTTGGAGCCGATGAGGATGATGAAAACGGTGGAGGGTGCGAGCCGCGAGTACGCTGGAGCGTGATGAAAGGCAGCGTCCAGCGGTTTTTGCCCGCATGCTTTTTAATGTCGGCTTGTGGTGGAGGCTTTCTTTTGGCTGCGATTTGCGCACGATCGGAATTGTAACGTTACGATGATCGCGAACGACAATCTCAACCTTCCTGGGCCGGTGCTGTTTTTCGACGGCGAGTGTGGCTTGTGTTATCGCGTCGTACTCTGGCTGATGCGGTGGGACGGGCGCGGGGTGTTGCGCTTTGCGCCGTTGCAGGGTGTGACGGCGCAGGCTTATCTGCGAGTCCACGGATTGCCGACAGAAGATTTCGATTCGTTGGTTTATGTGCCGGATTGGGCGGCGCGGGAGCGCAGGGAATTTTTATTGCGCACCGATGGAGCGCTGGCGGCGGCGCGCGCGGTGGGCGGATGGGGTGCGGTGGTGGCGTGGGCCCGGGTTTTGCCGCGCGCTTGGCGCGATGGTGTTTACCGCGTGATCGCGCGGTGGCGTTATCGCATTTGGGGCGAGTGGACACCTCGCCCATTCGCGCGACCGGAGTGGGCGGCGCGGTTTTTGACCTGAGACCCTTAGGGTGCTTCTTACGAGCCTTTGGGTTTCTGCGGGATCAACACCGACATCAAAATCGAGGTCGTGAGCACACCGCCGATGACGCTGAGCGATGTGCCGGTGGTGATGTGCAGCCAGTGTTCGGCGAGCATTTTTACGCCGATGAAAACTAGGATCAAAGCGAGGCCGATTTTGAGGTAGCGGAACAGCCCCATGATACCACTGAGGGCGAAATACAGGGAGCGCAGACCGAGGATGGCGAAGATGTTAGAGGTGAGGGCGACAAAACTATCTTTGGTGATCGCGAGTACGGCGGGCAGGGAATCGAGCGCGAAGATCAAATCGGTGGTTTCGATCACGATGAGTACGATGAACAGAGGTGTCGCCATGCGCCGGCCCTGATGGTGCGTGAAAAAGCGCCCCTGATCGTTGTGCGGAGCGACCGGGTAAAATTTGCGGAAGAGTTTGACCGCGAAATTATTCTCCGGATCGACCTCCGCCTCTTTGCTCGGAAGGGCCATTTTGACGCCGGTGTAGACGAGAAACGCCCCGAAAACATAAAGAATCCAATGAAAACGAGCGATGACGCTCACGCCGACGATGATAAACACCGCGCGCATCAATACGGCCCCGATGATGCCCCAAAACAGAACGCGATGTTGGTAACGCGGCTCGACCTTGAAGTACGCAAACACCAAAATAAACACGAACACGTTGTCCACGCTCAGGCACAGTTCGATCAGATAGCCGGCGAGAAACTGCTGCGCCGTTTCCGGCCCACGCCATTGCCAGAGCAGCGCCCCGAAGCCCAGGGCGAGCGTGATCCACACCACGCACCAACCGAGGGCTTCTTTCATGCCCATGACATGCGACTTGCGTTGGAACACGCCGAGATCCAGCGCCAGCATCGCAGTGATAAAGGTAAAAAAAGCAGCCCACGCCCAAAGCGGCATGGCATCAATGACAGCGAGAAACGAAAACATGGTGCGGCCTTTCTGCCGCGACGACCCCACGCCGCGCAAGCAGGGAGTGGGTCCCTAGAATATCCGTGTCGGTTTCCATGAACTCCGGATTACAAACGCTGCGCCTCGGGCAAAGTTTTGACATGATCGGGCCCGATCGTTGAGTTCGCGCTCGTATGTTGAGGCTGATTTCACCACTCGTCCGCTCCTGGTCCTTATCGGTTGTCCTGTTGGCTTTCTCGCTGCAGGCGCAGAGCGCCGCGCCTGCTCAGGGCGCGATTACGGGAAATCCCGCGATCGAAGCGACCACGGCCAATCTAGCTAAGTCGGCCACCACCCGTGCGCCCGATCTGCTCGAGCATATCGTCGATGTCGTTTTGCAATGGTTCCACGTGAAGACGGGCGAGAACACGACCACGCACATGGTCATATGCTGCTTGTTTTTGGCCGCGGCGATTTTGCTGCGGCGGTTGGTCACGACGATTATTTTTAATCTGCTCAAACGACTCGCCGCCAAAACGGAAACGACGCTCGACGATAAACTCTTCCCTGCGCTAGAGGCGCCGGTCGCGACGTTTGTGATGGTGACGGGAATTTTTGCCGCGCTGAAGGTGCTGAAACTGTCTGAAACCGTCGACCGTAGCATTGGCTATGGCTCTACGGTGGCATTTTCCTTGGTGATTTTTTGGGGGTTGTTGCGCGCGTTTAACGCGATCCTCGACCACGCCTCGGAGATGGCCAAAGAGCGCCAAATGGGCGTCGCGGCTTTCATGCCTTGGATCAAAAAGACACTGGTCGCGTTGTTCGTGGTTATCGGCGTGCTGATCACGATCCAGAGTTTGGGTTATAATGTTTCCACGATTCTCTCGGGTCTAGGCATCGGTGGTTTGGCGTTCGCCTTGGCTGCGCAAGACACCATCGCTAATCTCTTCGGCTCGCTCGTCGTCGCGATTGATCAGCCCTTCAAAGTGGGCGAGACCGTGAAAATCGGTGCCAACACCGGCACGGTCGAAGATATAGGTCTACGATCTACCAAGATCCGTCTCGTCGACAAATCGTTGGTGGTAATTCCCAACAAGCTGGTGTCCTCCGAAGCGATCACAAATTTGTCTCGGTTCACGCAGCGTCGCATCGAACAAGTCATCGGTATCAACTACGACGCGACGCCCGAACAGCTGAGATTTATCGTCGAGGATATCCGCCAATGTATTCTGGCTGAAGCCGCGGTGGATACGAATTCGGTGATGGTTTTTTTCCGCGACCTAAGCGCATCCTCGCTCGATCTGTGGATTGTCTACGTCGCGCAAGGCCCGGATTTTCAACAGAGCCTTGCGCTCAAACAGCGCGTGAATCTTGAGATCATGCGCTTGGTGGCCGCGCGCGGGTTGACGTTCGCCTTTCCGAGCTCGGTCATGCACCTCGACGGCCCGATCGCCAAACAGATCGCGGCGGTCAAAAGCTGAGCATCAGTCCAGCGTTTGCCGGTAGCGTTTCACGCCGATCGTCATCGCCACGACCAGAAACGCCAGCAACGGCCAGAGCTCGGGCGCGATCTCGGTGAGGCCGTTACCCTTCAGCAAAATGCCGCGCACGATGCGCAGGAAATGCGTGTTGGGCAGACATGAGCCCACGTTTTGCGCCCACGGCGGCATACCGCGAAATGGAAACATAAAACCCGAGAGCAAAATCGACGGCAGGAAGAAGAAGAACGCCATCTGCACGGCTTGCAGTTGATTTTTCGCCAGCGTCGAAAACGTGATGCCGACCGCAAGATTGGCCGCGATAAACAGCAGCGAAACGAGGTAGAGCAACGGCAGGCTGCCGACCATCGGCACGTGGAAAATATAACGCGCCGCGAGCAGGATCAACGTCACTTGGATGTAGCCGATCACAATGAAAGGAAGGATTTTTCCAACCATCACCTCGAAGGGCCGCACGGGAGTGGCGAGGAGGTTTTCCATCGTGCCGCGCTCGCGTTCGCGCGTGATCGCGAGCGCCGTGATGATGACCATTGTCATCGTGAGCACCACGCCCATCAGGCCTGGGACGACGTTATATTGGGTGATGTTCTCTGGGTTGTAGTGGGCGTGGATGCGGAAATCGACGGGGCCATTTTTAGCGCGGAGCCGCGCGAGGGGGCCGGGGAGGTCGCGATTGAAAATCGTGCTGGCGAGGGCGTTGACCGAGGCGAGCGCGGGACCGGTCGCCGCCGGATCGGAGGCGTCGGCCTCGATGAGCACGGTGGGGCGTTCGCCGCGGAGGAGTTTGCGGGAAAAATCTTCGGGAATGTTGATGATGAACTGCGCGTCGCCGATTTGCAGCAGGCGTTGCGCCTCGGCCTCGCTCGAAGTTTCATGGACAACCGCGAAATAATTGGTGGTGCGCAGGGCTTGGACGAAGGTGCGGGCAAAGGGGCCTTGGTCGCCTAGGCGCACGGCGGTGGGCAGGTGGCGCGGGTCGGAATTGATCGCGAAGCCGAACACCATAAGCTGCATCAGCGGGATGCCGACCATCATAAAAAAGGTGACGCGGTCGCGCTTCAACTGAATGAACTCCTTGAGCACTATCGCCCAGAGACGGTGGAATGTAAAACGCGGTAGGCTCACGCGAAGTTGTCCTTGGCTTCATCCATCAAGCTGATGAACACGTCTTCGAGCCCCGAGGGGATCAGTTGCCAGCTATGGCGCGGGTTGCGCACGGTCGCGATGATATCGTTCAGTCGCGCCGAATCACGACCACTCACATGGAGGGTGTTGCCGAAGGCGACGACTTGCTCTATGCTGGCTTGAGCGCGGAGTGTTGCGGCGAGCGTGAGCAGATCAGGGCCGGTGACGCGCCAGGTGGTGAGTTTTGCTTTGGCTAGAACTTCGGCGAGTGTCCCGCGCGTCAGCAAGCGACCGTAGGCGAGGTAGGCGAGCCGGTGGCAGCGTTCGGCTTCGTCCATATAATGGGTCGTGATGAGGACGGTGAGCCCACCGGCGGCGAGTTGATGAATTTCGTCCCAGAATTCGCGGCGGGCCTTGGGGTCGACGCCGGCGGTGGGCTCGTCGAGCAGGAGAAGTTTGGGCTCGTGAATCAGACAGGCGGCGAGGGCGAGGCGTTGTTTCCAGCCCCCGGAAAGTTGACCGGCGAGTTGGTGGCTGCGGTGGGTAAGGCCGAGGCGTTCAAGGCTGCGTTGGACCGCGGCGCCGCGGTCCGGCACCGCGTAGATGCGGGCGATGAAATCGAGATTTTCGCGGATAGTCAGGTCTTCGTAGTAACTAAATTTCTGCGTCATGTAGCCGACGTGACGCTTGATCTCGGCTTGTTGCGTGCGGACATCGAAACCGAGACAAGTGCCGGTGCCGGCGTCGGGCGTGAGGAGGCCGCAAAGCATGCGGATGAACGTGGTCTTGCCGGAGCCATTGGGCCCGAGAAAACCGTAGATCTCGCCGCGGCGCACGGAGAGGTCGATGGCGTCGACGACGGTTTTGTCGCCGAAGCGCTTGGTGACGCCGGTGACGTCGATGGCGAGGTCTTTTTCGAGCGCGGCCATGCGGGTTTTATTTCGCGAGGGCGACGTCGACGGGTTGGCCAGGGTGGAGGTCGCGGGTGGCGGCGGGGTCGTTGAAAACCGCTTCGATCATGAAGACGAGTTTGGCGCGGTTCTCCCGGTTGTAGAGGATCGGAGGAGTGTATTCCGGCTGGGGCGAGAGATAGCTGATGCGGGCAGCGAGGGGCGCGGGCCGGCCGTTAATGTTAATGCGTACGGCGGCACCGGCGGTGAGGCTCGCGAACTCGGCCTCGGGAACGAAAAAACGGACTTTGATGTTTTCCGGTGGAAGGAGCGAGACGACGGGATTGCCGGCGGCGACGAATTCTCCGGCGCGATAAAGTGTATCGTAAACCAAAGCGTCGCGCGGAGCGGCCTGGGTTTTTTGCGCGACAGCCCAGTCGGTTTTTTCTTTGGCGGCGCGAGCAGCGCTGACGTCGGCCTCGGCGGCCGTCAGTGCATCGGTGCGGCCGCCGAGTTGGGCGGTGGCCAGTTGGGCGGCGAGTTCTTCGATCGCGCGGGTGTTGCGCTCGTGGGTGAGGCGGGCGCGGTCGTAATCGGCCTCGGCTACGACGCGGGTGTCGTAGAGATTTTTTTGGCGGTTGAGATCGAGTTGGGAGAGTTCGGCGGCGGCGCGGGCTTGGTCGAGCCGAGCTTTGAGGGTGGCGAGCTCGGAGGGACGTGAGCCTTTTTGAGCGTCGGCGAGACGGGCGCGGGCGGCGCGGAATTGTTCGGCGGCCTGGCGTTGGGCGGCGAGTTCGTTGGCGTGCTCGAGCGTGAAGAGCGTGCTGCCAGCGTTGATACGGGAGCCTTTGGTGACGGCGAGGGTTTCGAGTTGGCCTGCTAGGGGCGCCGCGACGTAAATGAAATCGCCTTCGAGGTAACCTTGATAACCAACAGAGCTCGGGCGCGAACAGCCAGCGACGATGAGCGTGGCGCTGGCGAGGACGAAGACGGCGCGAAGAGAGCGTTTAGCGAGGGAAGAGTTTTTCATGTTCTTTGCGACCGGCGGGGGTGAGGAGGCCGCCGAAAAAAAGATCGATGGCGCGGGTGTAAACTTCGGTGGGAGTCAGCTTGAGCTGTTCGAGGGAGGCGGGTTGGAGGAGACCTTGGAGCGCGTGGAGATAAAATTGAATCGTGAAATCGGGATGGATGTCGTCGCGAACCATGCCGGTGAGTTGGCCTTGTTCGACGAAGCGGCCGAAAATGTAGGGAATATCTTTTTGGCGCACGTCGTGGAGAAGCGCGTAGAGGTGAGGCGCAAAACGCTGGAGGTCGCGCGCGGCGTGGGGCGTGACGGTGTGTAAGCGCTGCGCCAAGCCCTCGGCGAAACCGCGAAGTTTTTCGGCAAAATTCAGGCGGCGGTGACGCAGAAGGGCGTCGGCTTCAGCCCTGATATCACGGCTGAGACCGAGGATCACATCGCGAATCAGGGCGTCTTTGCCGGAGAAGTGTTGGTAGAGGGTTTTTTTACTAATCCCGAGCTCGGTCGCGATGGCGTCCATGGTGACAGCGCTGTAACCGCGGGTCAGAAAATCGGCGCGGGCTTGGCCAAGAATGCGGTTGCTGAGCTCGTCACTGGCGGCGGGAGAAGGGACACCAGAAATTTTGATGGCGACGGGCATTGCTACTTAAGAAACTATAATCGTTTTTTAAGTTTCTCAAAGCAATTTTTATTTTATTTGGGATATCTATGCCCTCGAGTGGAAAACAAAACAGGATCGAAATGGACCCTTGGTAGCCCGGTGGATTTATTTTTGTTCATAAATTTTTTAGTTGGGCGCAGAGGCGGAGTTGTTGCGTGCGTTTTCGCGGGCGATGGACCTTAGCTTGGGCGCTTGGGGTTGATTTTGGAGTGATGGAATAAATCCGTATAGCTATCGGGGCGCGATTTGTCGCGACTCTCGTAGATTCTCTTTGGCTGGGTATCTAGTTTAGGGTGACGAATCAAATGATGGGCGGAACGTTGCTTTGCGGGTGATGAAGGTCTCGAGTAAATTATGTGTGTCACTTGACCGCGCGGGCTGCGTCTAATCTAGTTCCACACCCCTTTTCATGCACGCCTCTCGCCCTCTTAGTTATATCTGTTGGTTTTCGACTACACTGTTGGTTGGCGTATCCATGGCGCGCGCACAGCTGGCGACAAATTCACCGTTTTTGCCGTCAGGCCAGGCGGCGAGTGGGTCGGCTGTGACGGAGGGTGCGCCGATCGAGTTGCGCGGTGTGATGGAGACGCACGGGGGTATGCGTTTTTGTATTTTTGACCCTTCTCGGAAAGTCAGCGCCTGGGTAAAACTCAACGAAAAGGATCACGATTTCGTCGTAAAAGCTTACGATGCGAACAATGAAACAGTGACCGTAGATCACGGCGGTCGTGCACTCACGCTCGCGTTGCGCGCAGTCAAAGTCGCTTCCTCTGGGCAGGCTACGGCACCTGCGCCTTTGCCTTCGCCAGGCATGCCCATGGTGCCCAACGCGATCACGCAGAGCGTGGTCGCCAATGCCACTCCGGCTGATGAACAGCGTCGACTCGAGGCGGTTGCCGCGGAGGTGCGGCGTCGCCGTGCGCTGCGCGAGCAAGCTTCACTTCAAGCCGCGAGCGCCCCGCCGGTCGTTGAAGCTCCGGTGACGCAACCTGCGCAGAATCAAAACAAACGTCAGAACAACAATTCGGGCCAGCCGCAGAATCGCACTCGGCAGCGGAATTAATTGTCGGGTTGGAAAATGTTTCGTGCACCCTCGCCCAGCCGAGTTAAGGTGCGGGCCAAATGTTGCCGTCCACGAATCTCTCCGCCGCCGTCGCGCCGCAATCGAACGCGGCGTTGATCCGGCGGTTGTTCGGCCTCGCGTGGCGATATCGGGCTCACTGTTGTCAGGTTCTCGGTCTCCAACTGCTGCTGCTCTTGATGGGGATCGGCGGGCTGAGTTTTACGGGCCTCGGGATTGATTATATCCGCCATAAAATGGATCGCACGCCGATGGGCGCCAACGCGCTCCAT
>Ga0222712_10006889_pt1 | contig 11124 bp, 3 predicted proteins | sample C33_657DmetaG_FD_165043 | JGI IMG/M metagenome (GOLD analysis project Ga0222712, IMG submission 165043) | Estuarine water microbial communities from San Francisco Bay, California, United States - C33_657D | ecosystem: Environmental > Aquatic > Marine > Unclassified | place: USA: California... | reverse complement strand
CAACAGCCGTTACCGATAACACAATTTCTTATGCTGTAGATACAACAGTCTTCCGTTCTAATACAGCAATTGCAAAACAAACTGTTGATGGTGATGTTGAAATTTCCGGTAACTTGATTGTTCTTGGTGTATCAACAACAGTTAATGTTGCAACATTGTCCGTAGAAGACTCTTTGATTGCTCTTGCAAGAAATAACACAACAGATGCGGTTGATATTGGTTTCTATGGTCATTATAATGACGGAACAGATAGACACGCTGGTGTATACAGACATGCTGGTACACAAGAGTTCTATGTTTTTGACAACTATACACAAGAACCTACAGCCAACACGATCAATCCTGCGGCAAACGGTTTCCGTGTTGCAACACTTAATGCAAATCTGAAGTCACAGTTTGCTAACGTTACAACAGTTAGTGTTGGTACAATCAATGCAAGTTCTGCAAACTTGACTTCATTGACTCTAGGAACAGCACTTTCAGTACCTAATGGTGGTACCGGTGCAGCATCGTTCACCAATGGTAGTATAATTGTTGGTTCCGGAACAGGTGCACTTGCAACTCTTGCTAATAGTAATTATAGTGCGACTGGTTCTGGTGCTTCAAACAATACAGTTTCTTCATTAACTGTTGATGCATATGGTCGATTGACTGCTGCAACATTCGAAGCAATTTCTGGTTTAACTGTTGGTCAAGGTGGTACTGGTGTAAGTTCATTTACTGCTGGTCAAATTGTTGTTGGTGATGGTTCAAATGGCCTAAAACAAATTGCAAATACAACATACACTCAAACTGGTACACTAACAACTGCAAATACAATTTCTTCAATTTCTGTGGATGCTTATGGTCGTTTGACTGCATTGACTTCTTCAGCAATTAATATCGATGCAAATCAAATCACTGGCGGCACATTAACTGTTACTAGAGGTGGTACCGGTGCATCGTCATTTACAAGTGGTGCTTTGCTTGTTGGTAACGGATCTGGTGCAATCAGTGAACTTGCAAACTCAACATACACCGCAACAGGTTCTGCTAGTGCCGCAAAGACTATTACCTCACTTACAGTTGACGCTTATGGTCGCGTAACCGCTGCAACATTCTCAGACATATCTGGTTTGACCGTTTCACAAGGCGGTACAGGTGCATCCACATTCTCAACAAACGGTATTGTATATGGCAACGGAACTGGTGCAATGCAAGTTACCGCAGCTGCTGGTACATCGGATCAAACTTGGTCTAATCAAATACTTACTGTAACAAATGCTGGTGTACCAGTTTGGTCATCGGCCTTGGATGGAGGTCAATTCTAATCTGACTATATAATGTAGTATTTTTTTATATGATAGGAGTTTGAAATGGGAAATGAAAAATATTTAAATTATTACATTGAGACATTGACCAGCACAATGACAGATTGTCTTATTCGGAATGTCTCAATGCAAGCAAACGCAAAAATTACTGATGAGGTTATTCAAGAGCAATCAAAAAAAATTGAAGATATATTGTCTGTTTTAAATGATAAACAAAAAGAAATTGATTCACTTAAAACAAACAAAACTAATGTTGAAAATGATACCATTAATGATTTGAACAACAAAATTAAACAAAAAGATGTTGATCTCACAAATTTATCAAATGAAATTTCTGAACTGAGAAACAAATATAGAGATTATGATAGTATTAAAAATCAGGCAACTCATGTTGATACTTTTAAAACTGAATTGATTAAAGCTCGTGAAGAAACTAATAAATTGCGTAATGAATATGAAAATAAAATTTTATTGTTGGAAGCTGAAAATAATAAAAAAAATAATGAATTGATAAAAAAATGTAATGAAGAAAAAGAAGTTTTGAATAAAACATATGGTGTAGAAAAAGATATTTTGAACAAACAAATACTTGATCTTCACACCAAAATTGATTACTTACAACTACCTCCTGCCAAAAGAAAAAAAATTGATGAGTTAAATAAAGAATCATCACCAACTGCAATTGAAACTTCAGTTGTAGATAAAAGTTTAGTGGAAGATGGCGGAACGTTTTAAGTAAATGTCAAACACATCAATACAGTTAAAAAAATCAGGACAAACAGGCAACACACCATCAGGATTATCTTTTGGTGAGGTTGCTATTAACTATGCCGATGGTAAACTGTATTATAAAAATGATTCTGGTGGTCTATCATATATTTCCAACCAGCTTTCATTTGACACAATCAATGCAAATAATTCTCTAATACTTGCAACAGGTATTTCGGATACACTTTCTTTTGTTGCTGGTAATAACATTAATATCGATACAAATACCAGCACAAAAACAATAACAATTTCTTCTACTGCAAGTGGAGGATCTGGCGCAGATCAGTTTGCTAGAGATACCGCAAATGCGGCTTTTATACAAGCCAATGCTGCATTCAATACAGCAAATACAGGCGGCGGAGCAACAACAGACCAATACGCTAGAGATGCCGCAAATTCGGCAGGATTGTATGCTAATGGTGCTTTTGTTAAGGCAAATACAGCAACAACGGATGCTGCTGCTGCAGATTCCAAAGCAGTAACAGCTGGTTCATATGCAAATTCTGCCTACAATCAAGCCAACACTGCCACAAATAATGCAGCTAGTGCTTCTTTATATGCTAATGCTGCATTTGATAAAGCAAATACAGGAGTTGCAAATACTGCAAATACTGCTACTACTGCAAATGTTGCAATTAATGCAAGAATAACAATTGTAAACACGGGAATTTATTATCCAATTGTTACCGACACAACAATTACCGGTAGTGATACATTTCATTATTCAAGTAATGATTTTCAAATGTATGCTGCAAACAATACCTTTAGAGCAACAGGTAATGTTTGGGCTGGTCAATTCATCGCTGTTGGTTCAAATATTCCAGTTGTAAATTCTACAGGACATTGGGTTGGTCAACCACTAGTTGCAAATAATTCATCGACAGCAAACGTTTCAAACGTTGCAATAAATGCAAGAATAACAGTTGTAAACACCGGAATTTATTATCCAATTGTTACCGACACAACAATTACCGGTAGTGATACATTACATTACTCCAGTAATGATTTTGTTATGTTTGCATCCAACAATACCTTTAGAGCAACAGGTAATCTTTGGGCAGGACAATTCCTTGCCGTTGGTTCAAATATTCCAGTTGTAAATTCAACAGGTCATTGGGTTGGTCAAACATTAACAGCAATAGATGAGACTGCAAGAACAACAGCAAACAATGCTTATGTACAAGCCAATACCGCAACAACCAATGCCGCAACAGCCGACTCGAAAGCTGTATCAGCCGGTTCTTATGCCAACTCTGCATTTACTGCCGCAAATTCGAATTACACAAGTGCAGTAACAAAATTAACGGTTACAAATAGTGGTTCTACTGCTTATTTAATTGACCAATATTCTGGAAATAATCCATCAATATATGTTTCGGCTGGAGAAACAATTGCTTTCCTTCTGAATGGGATTACTGGACATCCATTTTTGATTCGTGTGTCATCTGGTGGAGCAAATTATAACACCGGATTAACTCATGTATCCACAACCGGAGTTGTTACAACAGAATCAAGTGCTCAGGCCAAAGAGTCTGGTGTTTTATACTGGAAAGTTCCTTTTGATTTAATAGGTTCAACATATGTCTATCAATGCCAAGTACATTCAGAAATGCTTGGAAACATTGTTATTCAACAACCAGCTTCCTTTGTTGCAACAAATACTCAAGCAGCATTCGTACAGGCTAACGCTGCATACACTAGAGCCAACAACTCACTAAACGCAAATACTGGTGGCACAGTAACCGGCAATCTAACGGTCACAGCATTTACAAATCTGGGCGCCGTTAGTAATGTAATTATAACTGGTGGTACTGCTGATTATGTTTTAAGAACCGATGGATCTGGCAATCTATCATGGGTTGCTCAAAGTGGTGGTGGTTCAGGTGCAGACCAATATGCAAGAGATACTGCTAATGCAGCATTTATACAAGCCAATGCAGCATTCATACAAGCAAATACTGGCAATGCAAGTACAGACCAATATGCAAGAGATATTGCTAACGCAGCCTTCATTCAAGCCAATACAGATTTTACAAACATAACAATTACTTCTCCTGGAACTTATGGTAATGCAACATATGTACCAGTAATTACTGTAACATCGAATGGTCGTATTAATACTATTTCGACTATTGCTGTAACAGGTGGTGGCGGAGGTTCAGATCCAGCAGCCGGCAACACAGCAAACGCTGCGTTCATTCAAGCTAATGCAGCCTTCAATGCAGCAAACACCACAACATCAAACAATGATTCAACATTAAGTGGAACAATAATTCCACTTGCAAATACATCGGATCAGTTTAATATTTTGGGCATAACAGGTGACATTACCATATATGATCCTGCTGGTACACCAACCGAAGGACAAAAATTAATCATTCGAATAAAAGATGCCGGCACTTCCGTAAACCTTTCTTGGAATGTAATATATAGAAGTATAGGTGTTAATCTTCCTTCAACCACTTCTGCAAGCAAAACTGCATATATAGGATTTGTTTATAACACCACAGATACAAAATGGGACGCAGTGGCTGTTAGTTTACAAGGTTAATTATGGAGTTTAAAAATGCAAATTAGATTTAGTTACGAAACAAAATATGGAATGTTTAGTGATGCTTTGAATTTACCTGACGAACATCAATTTACAGAAGAAGAACTTACTGTTATGAAAGAACAACGCAGAGATAATTGGGTTGCATATATTGACAGCACACAAGTTCCCGCACAAACAGAAGAAGAAATCATACAAGAAACTTCACAATTAATTGCTGAAGAAACTTTACAATCTACAGAGCCAACAACATAATAGGATATTGAATGGCAAATAGATATTGGGTTGGTGGTACAGGCACATGGAACACAACAAGCACCACTAACTGGAGTGCAACTAGTGGTGGCGCTGGCGGTGCAAGCGTTCCAACCGCAGCAGATAATGTAATCTTTGATCAAGCAAGCACATATACTGTCACAATGACGGGTGCATTAAACTGTTTAGATATCACAGTCAATGCAGGCACGGTAACTTTTGCAACAGGTACATCACCAACATTGGCAGTGGCTGGTAGTATGGCAATTACAGCTGGCACTACCACTTGGTCTAGTACTGGTACAATAACATTTACGGCAACAACCTCAAAAACCATCACATCTGGTGGCACTGCATTTGATTGTAGTATGACGCTGAACGGTGCAGCTGGAACATGGACATTGCAAGACAACTTGACCCTGGGCACTGGTGCCACCAACAGAACTTTTACAGTAACTCAAGGAACAATGGCACTGGGTAGTTTTACTTTATCCACTGATCTATTTAATAACAGTAGCTCTTCCACAAGAACTTTGTCTTTTGGAACTGGTAAAATTACACTCAAGGCCAGCACAACATCTACCATATGGAATGGTGCCAGCGTAACTGGTTTGACAGTGACCGGTTCTCGCACAGTAGAAGTAACCGGTGGCGGCGCTGCTGTTACCAAAACAATTATTGTTACCAATACTGGTGTCACCGGTAACGAAAGCACTGCTGTTGATTTTGTGTTAAAAGATACGAGTGGAACTCTTATTGACTTTAACCAGGCGAGTTCAGGCGTGAGAAGTCTAGAGTTTAGAGCTGGCTCAGGTGGTCAGTCTGTAACTTTTTCCGGCGGCGGCACATTGAGATTTTATGGAAATATAATTTACGATGGGTCAGGTGGTGCTACCACAGTGACATTTCCTGCCGCCTGGCAAGCAGCAGCCAGCACTGAAACATGGACCATTGACCTCAATGGGTTGGGTACTATTACCAGTAGCCCATTAACTTTTGGTGATTCACGCAATGCCACAGGGGGAACCTGGACGCTGGCATCTAACCTAACAATGGCCAGCACCTTAACTACTACACTGACCAATGGCACAGTGGCACTCAGTAGTTATACTCTGACCACTGGTTTGTTTAGTTCTAGTAACACTAATACCAGAACAATAAATTTTGGTACAGGTAAAATTGTATTGAATTCAGCAACCACTTCAACAATTTGGACTACAGCTACAATTACTAATTTAACAGTATTAGGAACTTCATTAGTTGAATGTATTGGCGGTGGTGCAGCAGTAACCAAAACTATTAATACTGGTGCATTAAGTGAAGCAAATGCAATAAGTTTTAGTTTTCTTGATACAGGTGGTACACCAACATACACCTTTACTACTAATAATACCTTTAAAAATTTAATTTTTAATGGTACACAAACTATTACTAATATTGCTATTACAATTTATGGCAATTTTACACATCAAACTACAAATGGTACTACTACATTTGGTAATACACCAGGTACCAATGCCTGGACTTTTGCTGCTACCAGCGGTTCATATAATATAAACAATATAGCCGGATTCACATATGATTTTCCTTGGACATTTAACGGAGTAGGCGGTACTTGGGTTATACAAAATAATATAACAATAGGTGCTAGAGCCTTAACTCTTACCAATGGTACACTAGATTTTAATAATAAAACTTTAACTGGTACCAGTGGTATCACAATGGTCACTGGTACATTTACTTTGAATAACACCGGCGGCACTACTTTGAGTACAACTGTGGCAATTACTCATACCAGTGGTACATTGAATTTAGGTACAAACTTTACGACCACGTCGGCCACAGGATACACACTCACAGCAGGTACCTTATCATTAAGCACATTTACTCTTACTACTCCTATATTCAGTAGTAGTAATGCCAATGCAAGAACTATTGCATTTGGTACCGGTAAAATTGTTCTCAACAATACAACAGGCTCTATTTGGAACACGGGCACAGTAACTAATTTCTCTGTCTCAGGTACTCCGTTGGTTGAAAGTATTGGTGCTAGTGGAGTATCAGCTAAAACAATCAATACTGGTACTATGACGGAAGCCCAGTCTATATCGTTTAGTTTATTAGAAACCACAGGATTTACATCACTTAGTTATACTTTTACCGCTAGTAATGCAGTTAGGAATTTAACAATCACAACTCCTAATACTGGGTTGACAACAACTTTTCCTAACATAGCTTTATCAATATACGGTAGTTTTACACACACTGCTGGTGCTGGAACAATTTCAATGACCGCAGGCACCAATGCTTGGACATTTGCTGGAACAGGTGGAAGTTATAATATAACAAACATTGCCGCATTTACCTATGATTTTCCTTGGACATTCAATGGTGTTGGTGGAACTTGGGTCATTCAAAACAATTTAGTTATTGGTAGTGCTGCAACTAGACAAGTTACGTTGACCAACGGCACAGTTGATTTCAACAATAAAACACTTACAGGCAATTTTGGTATCACAGTTCTTACTGGTTCTGCAACATTGACCAATACAGGCGCATCAGTTTTTAGTACCACTGTGCCAATTACACACACTAGTGGAACATTGAATTTAGGTGTAAATTTAACCACAACATCAGCAACTGGTTACACACTAACAGCAGGTACGTTATCATTAGGAACATATACATTAACAACACCTGTATTTACAAGTAGTGGTACTGGTGTTAGAACATTAGCATTTGGAACAGGCCAACTTGCTCTATCAGGAAATGCTGCAACAATTTTTAACGTAACAACTGCAACAAATTTTTCGACCACAGGTACAGTTTATATTAATAGTGTTCCCACAATTAGTAATGCTGGCACAAGAACATTTGTTACTGGTTTCACAGAAGCACAAGCAGCAGGTTATGATGTAAAAACTTCAGGTGCAAGTGGTATAGTTATTGGTACTACTCCAACAGATACTGTAGCATTCACCGGCAACTTTAATAATTTTGATTTAACAGGATTTACAAACACTTTAAGTAATACCGCAAGAACAATTTATGGAAACTTTACTGTACCAAATTCTGGTGGCACACTAACAGCAGGAACGACCGCAATAACTTTTGGTGGATCAGGTACACAATTAATTACAACAAATTCTAGAACTTTAAATTTTCCATTTACGTTCAATGGAACAGGAACATTTAAATTTGTTGATTCTCTAACATTAACTGCAGCAGTTACAACCAATATTTTTACACTTACTGTTGGTACTCTTGATTTAAACAATAATACAATATCTGGATATGCATTTAGTTCCACCAATGCTCAAACGCGATCAATATTATTTGGAACAACTGGACAAATTACTTTAACTGGTAATTCTGCCACCGTATGGGATACAACAACAGCAGCTAATTTTACTTGGACAGGAACTCCAAAATTATTTGCATCTAATCCAGGATCAGCTGGTACAAGAATATTTGCTTTTGGAACTATAGCGGAAGCATATACTTTTAATGTAAAATTTGCTGGAACAGCACAGTCAAATGCATTCACTATTGCAACATCAACTGATATTCTCACCATTTCTGGTAATATAAATGATTTTGATTTAACAAATAGCACAAATGTAATTGGAGCTGTGGCTCGTAACGTTTTTGGAAATCTTACTATACCTTCTGGTGCATCACCAACAATTAATAGCACAGCAACAGCAACATCATTAACTAAAACAACAGGAACCAGTATCATCACCACAAATGGAAGATCGATTCCATTTGCACTTACTTTTAATAGTAGTGGAACATTTCAACTAAATGGTGCATTAACAACAACACAAGCAATAACATTAACAACTGGCACATTAGATTTAAATAATGTAACTTTAACTGCACTCTCATTCACAAGCACAGGCACTGGTGTTCGAAGTATTTCATTTGGTACAACTGGACAAATAACAGTTACAAATGGTGGAGCGGCTGTAACCATATTAAATTTCACTGATGGGACAAATTTTACTTGGACAGGAACACATAGAATATATGCATCTTACGCAGGAGCAACCAGTACAAGAACACTTGCTTTTGGAACTATTGCAGAAGGATATGTTTTTAATATAAAATTTAATGCAACTGCACAAGCAAATGCCGTAACAATTAATACATCAACAGATACTTTGTCTATCACTGGTAATATAAATGATTTCGATTTAACAAATAGTACAAATATAATTGGTGCGGCAGCTCGTAACGTTTATGGAAATCTTATCGTACCTGCTGGTGCAACACCAACAATTACAACAACAACAACAGCAACAACATTTGTTGGAAGTTCAGGAACAAGCACTATTACCACAAATGGTAGATCAATTCCTGTTGCACTTACTTTCAATGGTGTCGGTAAAACATTTCAACAAAATGGTGCTACAACATTATCACAACCATTAACACTCACCGGTGGAACTCTTGATTTAAACAATCTTACATTTACTTCCACCACATTTGTAAGCAGCGGTACAAGTGTTCGTTCTATTTCTTTTGGAACAACTGGACAAATATCTGTTACAGCCAGTGCAACAACAATAATTGATATATCAACAGGCACAAATTTTGCATGGACAGGAACACCAAGATTGGTTTCAACATATGCTTCTACTGGTGCAACACCAAGAGTAATTACCATTGGAAACACAGCTGCAATAGATTCAGCATATGCATTTGATGTTATTATTGGAAACGGAACAGGAATAAGTTTAAGTTCAGCTGCATCAGATCAACTAACATTGACGGGTATTTTTAATAATGTTGATTTGCGCGGTATGTTAAACACATTAAACAATACAGCACGATCAATTGCTGGTTCTTTTAGAACATCATTAACTGGTGGAGCTTACACAGCCGGATCAACAGCAACCACTTTCATAGCAAATACATCAACATACACAATAGACACAGCAACAAGAGCATTGGATTTTCCATTTACATTTAATGGTTCAGCAACATGGACAATTGCAAATACATTTACTTGTGGTTCTAGTGCAACTGTCTCAACAAAAACACTCACATTAACTTCTGGAAATGTTTCGTTCGATGGTGTTCAAATTAATTGCGGTCTGTTTAGTAGTACAAATACAAACAACAGAAATTTAGATTTTGGTGCAAATGGTAGAATACTTTTATTAAGCAGCACAACATCAACACTTTGGAATACTACGATAGGAACCAACTTTACGTGGACAGGTAACTTTGATGTTGACTGTAATTTTACCGGCGCAGTAACAAAAACAATTAGTTTTGGTACAATTGCAGAACCTTATGCGCCAAATGTAAAAGTTGCAACAGCTGGTACAGGTTTTGGTTTGAACACCACTTCGGCAACCGAATCTGTTGCTTTAAGTGGTAACATTGGCAATTTAGACTTAACAAATTTTTCTGGTACGTTAACCAATCTTGCTCGAAATGTTTATGGTAATCTTACATTCCCAGCAACAGGCGGAACATTTACACCTGGTACAGCTGTCACAACTCTTGCAGCTACATCTGGTACAGAATTAATAACATATAATGGAAGAACAATTAGTTTTCCTTTAACAATCAATGGAACTGGTGGAACATTTGTTGCGAACGGAAATATATTAATGTCCACAGCAAATACTCTGACTCTGACAAACGGACATTTTAATGCAAATTTAGCAAACATAGTTGCTTCAACAATCACAATATCAACCGGCAATGCAGCAGTTTCAAATCTTTCAACAACATTAACTGTAACACACACTAGTGGTGATTTAAATTTAAATTCAAACGTATCCACAGGAATTTATACACTTACGGCAGGTAATTTAAATTTAAATTCGTATATAATTACTACACCAACATTTTCTTCATCTGGATCAGGAAACAGAGCTATAAATTTTGGAACAGGAAATATATTAATAAGTAATACCGTGGGCGGTGTTATATGGAACACTGGTACGGTGACCAATTTGACAACAAGTGGATCATATAATGTTATCGTTTCAAATTCTGGTTCTGTTGCGACCACGATAACACCCGGTTCATTATCAGAATCAAATTCTATTAATTTTATTTTCAATACTGGAACATACGCTGCGACAATAACAGCTGGTTCAGTTAAAAATTTAGATTTCACAGGATTTTCTGGTTCTTTATTAAATACAGTCACAACTGTATATGGTAATTTACTCATATCAACTGGAATGTCATTAACTGCTGGTGCATCCGCAATTA